>Ga0315289_10011392_pt1 | contig 12602 bp, 10 predicted proteins | sample YL17G11_40_MG_FD_203452 | JGI IMG/M metagenome (GOLD analysis project Ga0315289, IMG submission 203452) | Sediment microbial communities from Yellowstone Lake, YNP, Wyoming, USA - YL17G11_40 | ecosystem: Environmental > Aquatic > Freshwater > Lake > Sediment | place: USA: Wyoming | collected...
GGGCTTTGGTGCTGGGCTCATTTTCTTTCTTTCTGTTCATTTCCCCACCTCCTCATTTTTCATGCCCTGAGCGTGGCCTGGTTGTGGGGGTTAGAGTGCGCGGCGCGGCGCGCGCGCGCGCGTGTGTGTGACCATTGTGCGAGGAGCGTGTTGTTGTTAGGCGTGGACAAAAAAATGCAGTATCAACCATGGCGCGCGCGCTGCGGCGGCCGCGCCCCCACCCCCCCACCCGTCAGCTCCGCATGCCGGGGCATCAAGCACGCCCCCGCCGGCACCGCCGCGCACCAGGCATCATAGTCCGAGGCCGTGTAGGCGAGGACGAGCTGGCGGCGGCCGGTTGCGGAGGCGCCGCCGTCGCCCGGGCTGGTGGTGGTCGCGCCGGCTGGGACACCCGCCGACCCACCCCCACCAGCGCCCCCGCCCCCGCCGCCGCTGCCGCCCTTGCGTTTCCTTGGCAGCGCCCTGGCCGTCACCCCGCCCTCCCGCCCGCCCTCCAGGGCGACCGCCCCATCCCGCACCAGGAAGGATAGGGCAAACAGGTTCTCCACGGTCGTCCCGAAGGAGCCGTGGTCGAGCACGGCATGCAGCAGGGGGACCGCCCCTCCCCCCCCGCCCCCGCCCCCCCGCCCCCGCCCCCCCGCGGCCGCGGCCGCGAGGTCGCCGTACAGCGCCTCCATCCGGCGGTCCGTCTCCTGGGCGGGCTCCCCGCCGTCCGCCGTCTCGCGGCGTGCGGCGGCGCCTGCCCGGCCGGGGCTGCCCACCGTCGGCCCGTCCGCCCGGCCGTCCCCGATGCGGGGGCCGGCGCGGGCGCGGGGGGCGCGCCCCCCCCCTGCCGCGCGCGGGCGGGGGCGGGCGGTCAGGGCGCCCAGGAGGGCCGTCGCCCCGATGGCGGGGCGGGCCAAGGCCACGGCGGCGGACGCCAGCAGGGCCCAGTCCAGGTCGCCCGGGGCCAGGGGCGGGTCGGCCCGCCCGGCCGCCCGGGCGGCAGCAATGGCGCCGTCCGGGTCGGGGCGGTCGCGCGGCGCCAGCCCATCCTTCACCAGGCGCGCCAGCTGCCGGGCCGTCCGGTGCTTGCCGCCCGCCGCCAGCAGTTGGGCCGACTCCAGGCCGCGGTGGGAGATGAGGCAGAAGGCGTCCGCATCCTCGGCCTGCTCCCGCGGGCGTTGGACTGAAAGAAAAAGGAGGAGGAGGAGGTGGGAGGTTTGTGTGAAGGATGAAAAGGGAGAGGGCGTGTCGTGTCTGCGTGCGTACGAAATCTCACTTCACCACCTCACTCTGGGCTTGCAGGTCGTTCAGGCGTGCCAGCTCCGTCTCCAGGCGGTTGGAGGTCGGGTCGATCATGTCGTCGCGGTCCTCTGGAAGGGGGGAGCGAAGGAGGAGAAGGGCGCATGAAAAGGGGGTGGTTGAGCGAAGAGCGCGAGGAGCGCGCTTTTTCCCAACACCTCCTCTTCTTGATCTCCACACCGACTCACCAACCGCCCGGGCGGCGATGCTGCGGATTGCCTGGCGTAGGCGACGAGACCCTGCATCATCCCGCTGGGTGGCGCTGACGCCACCGCCCTGGGTGAAGGGTGGGGCGGAGGCGAAGGGTTGGGTGGGCGCAATGCTGGGGCCGGCGCCGGCGGCGTCGGCGGGTGCGGCGGCGCCGCGGCGGGGGGGCATGAGGGCTGGTGTGTACAGGGCTGCGCGTGCGCTGCCCCTCCCGCCCTCTCTGAGGCACGCAGAGCGGGCGTGCGGGCACGCAACCGCGTTGGTGTAGAGGGCACACACGCAAAGCAAGAAAATACAAAATAAAAGGGGTCACAGGCACCCCCCCTTCTCTTCACAACACAAAAGCAACAACAGCAAAAAAGCAACGCACGCACGCCAACACAACCGCACCCACAAAGCAAAGTAGTAAACGCCACTTCAACGCAAAGACAACCACCACCCACCCATTCAAAGGTACGCCGCCCCGTGCCGCCCGTCCTGGGCGTGCCAATTCAAAAAGCCGCCGCCCTCACACAGCATGCCCGGAGCGGCAGCAGGCCCGCCCGCGCGCGCGGCCGCGCAGACCGCCCGCATCGCCTCCTCCCCGCACGTCCGCCCCACCGCCCACACGAACAAGGCTATGCTGGCGGACCCTAGCGATGCAGCCGCGTGGGCGGGCGCGGGCGGCCAGTTGATGGCGACCGGCGCGGCGGCGGCGGCGTGGTGCAGGAGGAAGGGGGCGGGGGGTGGTGGGATGGGCGGGCCCTGGCCCGCCCGCGGGCGGGGCCGCCACAGGGCGCCAACCCCGTTCCCGCCCGCCACCACCACCGGCGCGGCCAGTGGCGGCGGCTGCGCCGGCGCGCCCGGCATCCACCCCGCCGGGCCGTAGCCGGACGCGCTGAACTGGCCGTCCGTGATGAGGATGACAGCCTTGGGGGCGCCCGGGGGCAGGGGGCTCAGGGCCGCCGCCCCCGCCGCCAGGGCGCCCGCCACGTCCGTCCCCTGGCCCATGGCCTGGATGCCGGCCAGGCGAGCCGTGAAGGCGGCCCGACCGGCCTCGCTGCCGTCCACGGGCGCGAGGGCGGCCTCCACCCGGGTGTTGTGCGAGAACTGAATGACGGCCAGCGAGGGGGGCGGGCCACCGCTGCAGGCCCGCGCCAGGGCGGCGTGCACCGCGCTGGCTGCACCCGCCGCGATGGACGCCTCCGCGGGCGAGACGGAGCCGGACGTGTCCAAGAGGATGGCGACGCCGCCGGCGAGGCTGCTGCCGCCGGGGCCGCCGCCGCCGCAGGGGCCGCCGCAGCCGGTGACCGCGCGCGCTACGGCCTGAGCCGCCGCCTCACGCTCCGCCTCGCACGCGACCGCCCACCCTTCACCCCCCGCAGCTACCTTGGCGGCGGCTTTGGCGATCAGCAGGGCGCGCGCCGAGCCGGCGGTGGCCGCCGCCCGCAGCAGGAGGTCCCGGTCCGGGCAGCCCGCGGCGGACGGGGGGCGGGCGTGAGAGGCGGGGCGGTGGGCGCTGGCAGCAGCAGCGGGCATGATGGGTGGGGCGTGTAGGGCCAGGAGGAGGTGGGCAAAGGCGTCGGACTCGTCCTGTGGAGGGAGGAGAGACAAAGACAGGGAGAAGGCTGTGAGGACAAAATTGTGGAGAGCGAAGCGAACGCGAGCGGGTCGGGTCGGGTCGGGAGGGGACCACCCCCCGACGAAAACACGCGTGCGCTCGCTTATGATCTGAGCGGGTTTCCTTTCTTCAGCAGCTTCCACTACCTCCGCGACGCCCACGCCACACTGGGTCGATATTCCGTTCACCAAGCAACACTCTTGCAGGGTTTGAGGCGGGTTCGGCGGGCGGGCATGCACATGTTCACGCAACGGAAACGCGAGCGTGGGACGCGCGCCCCGGGGCATGCGCTTTTTCTTTTTTTTTGTCGCTCACCACAATCTCCCTGATCTCACGGCACGCCATCCGCAGGCTGACCAGAGATTTGGCATCCAGGTGGGGCACGACCTCCACTTGAATCACTGCCCGTGGAACGTGGAGCAGGGTGGCGGTGCGGGCAGCCGCAGCCGAGCGGGTGGTGCGGGGCGCGACTAGGAGGCGCGGCGTCGGCGGCGGCGACGCCGCCCGCCGCCGTTTGGGACGGGACGGAGCCGCGGCCGCCTTGGTCGGCGTCGCAACAGCAGGCTCCTCGTGTCCTTCTTCCTGTACGGGCATCAGCATGGTGGGTGGCGTGGCGGGCACGAGGCCGACGGAGCGCAGGAAACGGGCGAGCATAAGAAGGACTGGAGAGGAGGTTTTGGGAATGGCGACCGGGTCTTCTTTCTTTGCTCTCTTTTTTTGTTTTCGCTCTAACAATTCCCCGGGGCGGCCACGGCCCGCCACTACCTCTCACCGCCCCCCTCATGTCTCCAGCAGCTCCGTCGCCGCCCCACCCATCGCCCCATCGCACAGCGGGCAGAAATCGTGGCCGCGCTCCAGCCAGTCCAAAGTGCAGCCTAGATGGAAGCCGTGGCCGCCGGCACAGCCGACGGGCGTGCGCGGGTTGCCGGGGCCGTAGGGCTCCAAACAGATCTCGCAGACGGCCTCATCCGTTTCTTCCAGGCCGGCCAGGGCTAGGCCAGAGAGGGGGGGGTGGGCGTGGGGCTTGCCCGCAAGCGGAGGGGCACCGCCGGCCGGCGCCGCGGCCGGGGTCGGACCACGAGGCCCACCGCCGCCGCCGCCAAAGGGTTTCCCAGGCGGGGTCGACGAGTGGAAGGGGGCGGGGATGAGGGGGGGCATGAGGGGCGGGGTGCCGGCCATGGAGGGCGGGATCGGGGGGCGGCGGTGACCACCCCCGCCCCCCTCCGTGCCCGTCGCCTTGGCCGCCGGCGCCAGGAGCGGGGCGGACTCCCCAGCGGGCGCCCGGGAGGTGGATGGGGCGGCTGCGGCAGCGGAGGTGCCGGGTGGAGGGGCGTCGCCGCCTGCCTGGCCCCCGCGCCGCCCGCCGCCGCCCGTCACCACGCTCGTCATGGAGCGTGGGGCCTCATAGTCGGAAGCGGTGGAGGCCGCGTCTTCGTAGAGCGCCGGGTCGTAGGCGGAGGGGTGGCGGCTGTATGTGAGATGAGAGGATGGCAGCAGGTCGATGAGGAGCGCGCGCGAAGACGAGGGGGCGCCGCCCCCCGGGCGTGGACGCGCGCTCTGGGGTCTCTCTCTTCTCTCTCCTCTCTCTCTCTCCCCGGGTAGCTACTCACCGAGCCAGCCCGCAGCAGCTCATGCAGAGGGCCAGGGGCTCGAAGAAGAGCGCGGCGAGGAGGCTGGGTGGCGGGTTGTCCATTCTGAGGAGCGGCGTGCCCCAATGGTGGTCTTTTCGTCTCTTGCGTGCAGCCCCACGGCGCGCTGCAAGAGACACGGGCCCGGCTTTTGGAGTGGCTGGTAGATGGGCGACACGCAGGTCTGCGCGGTGACGTGGGCGGGGAGGAGGGTTGAGAGGCGCCCCCTGCGCGTCAACGCGTCAACGGACACGAATAATGACACCCACGCGTAAAAAAAAAAAACCTTGCTTCTAGCCACTCTCTGCTCTCCTTGTCACGCCCGCGGACTCTCTCATCATTCACACGCCCCGCATCAAACAAGGAATCAGGGTCCACTACAGAAATAATGAATAAAACCCACGCGCTCGCTCGCTCCCCCCCCCCCCCCCAATCTTACACCCAGTCCATCAGTCCATCCCTCCATCCCTCAGAACCCACTCAGCCCCGCCAGCTCCCGCAACCGCTCCAGCACGACAAAGGTGACCACACTCTGCGGCCCCAGGCGCGCGTACTGCACACTCCACCCCCGCATCAGGGCGGCCGGGCCTTCGTGCCGCACAATAGACGCCCCGCACGCCAGAGCGCCGGCAAATTGGCCCTGCGGCGCGCACATGAGGCGGGTTTTCACGAGGTCGACGGGCGCGGTCGCGGTCGTCACGACCGCGCCCGTCACGCCGGCCGCGGCCAGGTGCGTGGCCGGTGAGGCCTCGCCCCATCCCGTGACCGACGCAATCCGGGACTTTGCCGCATCATATGTCGCGCACTGGCTGGCGGTCTGGACGGCCGCCCGCGCGGCGGCCGGCCCCGCGCCGGCCCACAGCCCGCGCAGCCCGCTGCTCGCCAGCACCCCACGCACCACGGCCCCCACACTCGGCCGGGGCACGCCCGCCGGGCGCGGGGCTTGGAGCCGGGTCTTGGCTAGGTCGATGGGCGAGGTGAGGAGGGCCGCGCCCACACCGGACGCCGCGCCGGCCGCGACGCCGACGCCCACGGAGGAGGACGCGGGCGTGGGCCCCCCCCCCCCCCCACCGGGCCCGCCGCCGCCCAGGGCGGCCTTGAGCGGGCCGTACATGCCCAGGCGGGCGCCGCCGTAGAAGAGGCCCCGGGCGAGGGCGGGGCCGAGGCCGGAGAAGAAGGCGGCCGGGCCCTCCGCGCGGGCGAGGGCGGCAGCCGTCGCGGCGAGGCCCGGCAGTTTTGGCAAACCGGAGGGCGCCCCCCCACCGCCGACCCTGGCCGCCGCCGCCGCCGCCGCGGACGCGGACGCCATCTGCATGCGCACTTTCAGCACGTCCAGGGGGATGGTTGCCGTGTTGGCGACGGACACGGCCGCGCCGGACAGGGCGCACTGGACCAGGGGGGAGCCATGGTTGTTGAGGGGGGGAAAGGGTGGTGGTGGTGGCGTTGCTGAGGCGGCGCGCATCTCTCTTTGCTCGCACACAAATGTGGAGCCAAGGTCGGGCGCGCGTGCCCCTTTTTCGCGCGGGGGTTAGATAGAGTCACACACTGGCTGTGTTCTGGCACGATCGCTGCGCTGACGAAACCGACAAAAAAACGGGGGGGCGGTGCCGAGAGAGAGAGGAGCGACGCACAGTCACCCGCTCTCTCAAACCTCGCAGTGTGAGGCAAAAAAAGATATTTTCGTTCTCTCTTCGCCACCCGTCCCTGTGGCATCGTACGCACACACACACACACACAAAAACACTGCACTCTTTTAAAGTATGAACGCGCCAGCAGTCATTTGCAAAAAAAAACCCACACAAAAAAAGGGAGGAGTGTGTGTGTGTGTGCCCACTCAAACTCTCTCTCTCCCTCACAGCCGCCCAGCCTCTCCCCCCCCCCCCCCCCTCCCCTCCCCCCCCTTCTCTTCTCACGACGACGAAAACAGGCAGTCCGGGAACTTGGCGCGCGCCTCCTCCACGCCGTGCTTGGCGGCGTCGTCCTGCCAGAAGTTGATGACCTCGGTCGTCCGGTTGAGGAGGACGACCCGGTCGCGGGCGGGCACCCAGGGCTTGGCCTCCAGGGCCGCCTTCAACTCCTCCCAGGCGTCCTTGCGGGGCCACATGTAGTACTCCGTCAGCGGGGCGCGCTGGCCCTGTGGGTGGGTGAGTGGAGGGGGGAGAAGAGAAGAGGCAGGGGCAGACCGGGGGGTTGAGGTGAGGGCGGGCCCGTTCCTCTCTCTTCACTCTAGAGCTCACTGCTCACCAGGCACGCACCGCACGCGCGCCTTTTTCCCTTTTCATCTCTTTCATGTCCTCCCCCTCCCACTCCCTCACCTTGGTGTAGACCTGGTCGACCGCGACGCCGATGTTCTTGTCCATCCACAGGAAGTTTAGGGAAAACTTGGAGGCGGCGGCGGCCTATAGGGAGGCGAGGGTGGTCAAGTGTGTGTGTGAGTGAACGAGGGAGAAAGTGTGTGGCGTGGGATGGAAAAAAAAAGGAGGCACCACTGAATTCATTATCTCTTACCTCCTTGCCGGCGGCGTCGTCATCCCCACCCGCCGAGGCGGGGGCCGGGTCGACGGCGGCGGCGGCGGGGGCGGCGGCGACGTCGTCCTCGGCCTGTGTGTTGTGTGTGTGCATGACAGGGAAGAGGGGGAGAGAAAGGGGGGTGAGAGGGTTGTGGGTGGGGGTGGGTGCGGCGGCGGCCGCTCTCCTCCTCTTCTCTGTCTCTGTCTCTCTCTCTTCGCTTCTTCCCCCGCTCCCGGGGGCGCGCCCTCGCCTCGGCCTGCTCTCCTACGCTCCCGCGCTGGTATGCCAGGACGTCGCCCTACCCAGCCGGCGGCCTCGGTCTCCCCTGCCCGCACATATCTTCTCAATGCTCTCGAAAAACGCACCGTTGCGGCGACAAAGACGACGGCCGGCCGCCGCGCGGCGGCGGGCGCCGTCGCCCCGCGGCGAGGGGCAGACCGGCGGGCCGGGGCCGCCACCCGGGTGGCCGGGCGCGAGCTGGTGGGGGCCTATTTTTTGAGAAGGGTTTACAAGAAGAGAGTGTGGGTGAGGAGGGGTGGGCGTGGCGGCCGAGGAGGAGGAAAGAGCAGGGAGGGCGATGCGGCGCTACGGGCTGGGCTGGCCACATTCAGTCGGCGTCGGAGGAGGGAGCCCCCGCGTTTCACGTCCGGGACGCAATCTCCAACCCGCAACACCCATCTCTAGGGCCTGGTCATGCACTCCAAGCACGGACCTGAAGGGCGGCCTGCATCGTGTTTGTTGGTGTGTGTAGAGGGAAATAAAAGGAGAGAGCGAAAAAAAAACCCGCGTGTGGGAGTGTCTCTCCTCTCATTTTTCCTTTACTATAATGCACGCCCTGCCCGCCTCCTCCTCCGCCCGGTGCGGCTGCACCAGCAGCGGGCGCGCCGCTGGTGCATCAGGGCATGCCCCAGCCCTGCCCTCCCTGCACAATCGCTGGGCAGCACCGCCGGCCCGCCGGGCTCCCCCGCCTCCTCGCAGGCGCCCGCCTGCCCGGCCGGCCGCCCTGCCGCTGCACGGGCCGGCCCTGGCCGACCTGGCGACAGGCCTGATCAAGATTCCAGGTGGGCAAGCGTGTGGAGGACATCGTGCATGCTCTGTGCGGGAGGAGGAGATGGAGGCGTGCGGAACAGGGGGGGGAGAGGGGGGGGCGATTGCGCTCCTCTCTCTCTTAAGAGACGGCTTGAGGCTGTCTTCTCCAACCATCCCCTCTCTCTACCTCTCTCCCTCTCTCAACCTCTCTCCCGCCCGCCCCCCCCCGTCCCCAGGCATCCTCGGCGACTCGCCATTCACCGAGGGCGCCGTCTCCGGCTTCCTCCTCATCTTCTTCTCCGAACTGGGCGACAAGACCTTCTTCATCGCGCTCCTGCTGGCGACCCGGCGGTCGAAAGCCCTGGTGTTTGCGGGCACGTTCTCCGCGCTGGCCGCGATGACAGTCATTTCGGTCGGCCTCGGCCGCACGCTCCACGCGATCGACGGCCTCGTCCCCGCCATCCCCGGGCCGGGGGGCGCGCCCCTGCCGCTGGACGACCTGCTGGCCGTGGCGCTGCTGGTCGTGTTCGGGGTGAAAACGCTGGCGGGCGCCGCCGGGGCGGCGGAGGCGGCGGCGGGCGAGGAGGAGGAGGCAGCAGAGGCGGTGGGCGCGCTGTCGGGCGGCGGATGGGGCCCGGACGCCGCGACGGCCGCCCTGCTCGCCTCCACCTTTGCCCTGGTCTTCGCGGCGGAGTGGGGTGACAAGTCCTTCCTGGCGACCATCGCCCTGGCGGCCGCCTCCTCGCCCGCGGGCGTGGTCCTGGGCGCGGTGGCCGGGCACGGCGCCGCGACCGCCCTGGCCGTCACGGGCGGGTCCCTCCTCAAGGGCCGCCTCTCGGAGCGCACCGTCTCGTACGTGGGGGGGTCCCTGTTCCTGGTCTTTGCTGCGGCGACGGTCGTCGACATCGTGCGGGGCGTGTGAGAGATGTGGGGGGGCGAAATGACCACGGGAAGAGCGTCAGCGTGGCTGGCGTGATTTGCGACGAACAGTGCAACTCAAACTCAACCCCATCCTCTTCTTTTTCACGGGGCCTCTCCAGCAGCCTCTCTCCCCCTAATTTGCGCATCCCCACGCCCACTCTCGCCTCTCCCACTCTCCACCCTGCCCCAGCTGCAACACACGCTGCTCCCGCTCTCTCTCTCTCTCCCTCTCTCCCACTCTCCCATGCTCATACCTGCGCTGCTCACGCTCTCTCTCACCGCACGAACGGGATGAGCAAGTACTCCAGGTAGAAGAGGGCCCACAAGGACATGTAGGCCGCGCTGAGCGATTTCTTGTCCGAGGCGTCCGTCCGGGCCGCCACCCGCCCGAGGGCCAGGCCGGCCGCGGCGTGGCCCCCGGCCGCGATGGCCCGGGTGAGCGGGGTGGTGCAGGCGGCGAGCGTCCAGCCGGCCGCCAGGGCGTAGCAGGCCAGGAGCGCACCGGCTGTGCCACGGAACACGGCGGCCGCGCCCGCCCGGACGGGCAGGGTGCGCACGCCCGCGCCCGCGTCCCCCTCCACGTCCGGCGTGTCTTTGAGGAGGGCGATGGCGATGGAGAAGACCAGCATGGCGGCGACCGCGAAGCCCAGGGCGGGCGGCAAGGGCGGAGGGGAGGGGGTGAGAGAGGTTTTGGCGGCAGCAGCAGCGGCCTCGCCCCCGCCCTCCAGCCCGGCCGCCGCCAGCGCGCTGCGAACGTGGCTGAAAAACCCGGCCTGCACGCCCACCGCCCGCACCGCCAAGATGCAGCCCGCCGCCAGCGCCGGGTGCCGCTTCCAGCGCAGGCCGGGTGCGTCGACCGAGTAGGCGAGGCCAAGGGCGAGGGAGCCGGCCAGGGTGACCTGGAGGGCGGGCGTGCCCCACGCCGCGCCCAGGGACAGGGAGGCGGCCGCGCAGGCCACGCAGATCGCGGCGGCGTGCCGCACGCCCAGCTCCCCGGCCGGCAGGGGCAGGCCCGGCTTGTTGACCGCGTCGATGGCGACATCGAACACCTGGTTGACGCCGACGATGCACACGTTCATGAGGAGGGCGGCCGCGAGGGCGGTCAGCACCGCACGCGCGGCAGCCGGGTGGGCGGCCGTGGCCGGGGTCAATGCCAGGGCTGACACGGACAGGATAGAAACGGTCGTCCCCAGCATGGTGTGCGGGCGGGAGAAGCGGTAGAGGACGCCACCGGCGGCGCGGAGGGCGTGGAGGAGGGAAGCAGGAGAGGTGGGTTGGAGGAGGGGCGAGGCAACCGCGGGGGTAAGGGGGGGTCCGCTTGTGCCGGCCACGCCGTCCTCCTCCACCTGCCGCACGCCGACCGTGTCCCCATCCTCTGGGGCAGCCATCGTGATGGCCCGGGTTGCGGTCGGGTGGGGAGGTAGGGTGGAAGAGCGCGGGCTGTGGTGGCGTTGCAGCGGCGCCAATGCAAGGGCCGGGTTGGAGGGTCGCCGCCGCGGGGCCGGGCGGGCGGCCGCGGGTGCCACCGCGCTGAGGCACCTATGCATGACTGGATGAATAACTCACTCCACTCGCCGGGTTCAACGCCCTCTCTCGCCCTGATCGATCGCGGGCTCAAAGGGACGGACGGAAAAAAGAAATAAAAAAAGAGGAGAATGCTATCGTGCTCTGACTTTTTTTTTTTTTTTTTTTTTCGGCGCGCGAGAGAGAACGAAAACAACACACGATGCCGGGCGTCGGCGCCACCGCCACACCGTCTTTCTCACCCTTCACCCTGGAACCCGTCATCCGGGAGTGCCGGCGGGATGTGGTGGCGCTCGCTGAGTGGAGTGGAGGCACGACAAGCACGAGCGCGGCGACGACCTCAGTGCCATCCGCATGCTCCCCTCCTCGAATCTACGTTGGCCTGGACGACGGTACCCTGCTGGTGTTGCGGCGGGAGGAGGACGGGCAGCAGGAATCCCGGCCCGGCAGCAGCGCGGGCGAGGCCCGAGCCCCTCCCTCCTCCTCTCAACCACCACCCACCTCCTCTGCTACTGCCCACCCGCCTGGCGCGGTCGTGAGCGGGGTGGCCGCCGCCTCCCTGGTCGACGTCGCCCCGCCCTGGCGGGTGGTGGGGGCGTACACTCACGTAGCACGGAAGGGTGTCCGCCAGATGCAGGTAGGGGGGAGAGGGTGGAGCGAGTGAGGCAGCGCGTTGGTCCATCCCATCAAAACCTCTTTTCTCTCCGTCCCTTCCATCCCCCATCCCCATCCCCCATCCCATTTCCCCCCCTTTTTGTTTTTGGTAGGTCGCCCCCGGCCCGGCCCTCCTGCTCGTCCTGAACGAGGAGGGCGTCACCGCCTTCCGCCTGCCCGCCGTCACCACCGCCTGCCAGGCGCCCTGGACGAAAGGCGCGGCCGCGTTCGCGTGGACGGGGCTGGGGGATGGAGGCGTGGGCGGGGGCGTGGGCGGAGGCACCCTCGCGGTCGCCCTGAAACGGAAAGTCGCCCTCTTCTCCTACAGCGGCTCCGAATTCATTGCTGCCCGGGAGGTCTCCCTGCCGGCCTCCCCGCTGGCCCTGGCCTGGGCGGGTGCCCGCCTGGTGGCGGGAGGCGGCAAGAAGGGCGGGTGGTGGGGGCTGGCAGGCGCGGCGGGCGGCGAGGACCGGGCGCCTGGTGGGGGTGGCGGCAACCCGCCGCCGCCCATGCTCACCCCGGTCGAGCTTTTCGTCTCCCCGCGCGGCCCCGCCGCCCCGCCCTCCGGCTGGGCGCCGGCGCCGGCCCTGGCCGTCACCCTGTGGGAGGGCGGGGCGGAGGACGGGGACGGCGGCGGGGCCGCGCCCTCCCAACCCCCAGAGGCTGTCGTCCTGACAATTGAGGCGGGCGCCGCGGTCGCGGCGGCCGACGGCGGGCGGGCCGGCCGGGCTGGCCGCCGCCTGGCGTGGCGCGGGGTCGGGGCGCCCGCCGCCCTGGCGGCGTCCCCGCCCTACGTCGCGGCCTGCCTGCCGGGCGGCGTGGAGATCCGGCCCGACCTGGGCGCGGGCGCGGGGGCGGCCGGCTTCTCCGGAGGCAGTGGCGGAGGCGAGCATGAGGCGGGCGAGGCGGGCGGCGGCGGCGGCGGCGGCGGCGGCGGCGGCGGCGGCGGCGGCGGCGCGGCCCCCATCCCCGCCCTCCTCCCGGGCCTCGCCTGCATGGCCGTCGCGGCGGGGGCGAGCCCGTCCGGCCCCGGCTGCGGCATCGGGTCCGGCGCCCCTCGCCCGGGCGCCCCGCTCCTGGTGGCGGGCGGCGGGCGGGTGGTGCGCCTGGTGCCGGCCCCGTTTGGGGAGCAGGCAGACGCCGCGGCCGCGGCGGGGCAGCCCGCGGCCGCGCTTGCCCTTGCGGCCCTGGTGCCGCGTGGGGGGGCGGCCGCGGCCCGCGCCGAGCGGGCTGAGCGATTGGAC
>Ga0315289_10011393_pt1 | contig 12602 bp, 15 predicted proteins | sample YL17G11_40_MG_FD_203452 | JGI IMG/M metagenome (GOLD analysis project Ga0315289, IMG submission 203452) | Sediment microbial communities from Yellowstone Lake, YNP, Wyoming, USA - YL17G11_40 | ecosystem: Environmental > Aquatic > Freshwater > Lake > Sediment | place: USA: Wyoming | collected...
GTGTTGAGTTGACCGTTAAGGTTTGAGTACCCGCTGCGGTTACTGTACTAGTTACACCCAACGCAATAGCATTTGTGTTGGTTAACTGCTCTACTGTCATGTTGTCAATAAAATGCGACATTTATCCCCCTATTTAAATAGTTTCTCCGCTTAATAAAGCTTGCCAACTCACTTCATTTGTTAACGCCTGATTTGCATTTGCATTGATCGTAAACCCACTAGAAGTCTTGCTATCATAACTCCAAGACCGCTTGTCTATCCCCGTCAATGTAATCGTATATCCACTACTACTAAAACTTGTTGCGAATGTTACAGTCGCCGTTTTAGGACTCCCAGTAAAACTAACCGCAGGTATTATCCCCGCTTTGGTAGCTAGACCCGGTGTGGATGATTCCGTAATCAACATCCAAGACCACTGACCGGCAATGGTACTTATGTCTGTTACAGTTACTATTGCCCTATAATTAGCAGGCAAATTAAACAGCATTGCCCCAGTATTGTTATTAACAACAATATTCTGTGTGGAATTATTCCAAAGGATAAACAGTCTACCTACATCAAGTGTCGTAGCATCCGGTAAATCGACAGATTGTCCCGCTGTAGTGCCTATAAATACTTGCTGAGAATCCGAAGTGGACAACAACATGTAGGTTGAAGCCGTTGTCGTACTAGACTGTAAAGTAAATGCATTGATAAGCTGCGAAGATAAAGAAGGAGTGGAGAAATTTATATTCGTACCAGGAGATAACAAGTAAGGGGATGCCGCAACAAAATCCCAAGTATTAGCAGTATTTCCCATTATGATGACAATAGAACCAGAAGACACCGTGTATAAAGAAGCACCTAAATAGTCTTCCACAACAATATTGCCAGTACCTGAATTCTTTAAAAAGAAAATCCGCCCATCACCAGCATCGTTAGTAGCCTCACTTACCGTATTAGCAGGGAGCCTAAGAGTACCAGCAGAAGTCTGAAAGGTTTCTACAACACCTGGACACTCTTGTAACAACTGAACAAGACGAGTTCCACCTGCTCTACGAAAGTCACCACGCTCAGGAGGGGTGTAAGCAGCACCAGCAACTGAGACAAACACAGATTCGCCAATATCAGCATACTCTAACGAAATACCGCCATAAGTAGATAGCCTAGAGTATATTGATGTACTCATTAAATTGTCCTCTAAATCCATTTAAAGCAATATTTATGGACTACAATAAAATCTATTTCAAAAAAATAAGGTGGTAACCAAGGTTACCACCTTCATAAAGTATCAAGGGACAAAACCCTTAGTCGATCGTACCGGCGATGATGGCAATACCATTGAAATCAGCCGCACGAGGAGCTTTCCTCAGAGTGATGTTACCAGATCCAGCAAACTGCATCTCCACATCCACGTTCTCAACAGGAGATAGGTCCGTATTGATGATCTGAATGATGTAAGAATCGTAAGCAGCTAAACCATGCGTTCCCTGAGTAATCGTCAACACATTAGAAACCCAATCAGTCGTCGTGAAAGGAACTCGGACAATCGAAGCAAAATTCTGTCCAGGGGTTGGCAACGCATTCACTCGCCAGACACCAGCAGAAACATGGTGGAACAAATAGTCCGCAGCATGGTCGATCACCAACGAAGCTAAGCCGTTAATGGTAGCACTCGAAGTAACCGTAATGTTGTTCGTTATGATGTCCGTGTTCTGCACCGACAAGTAAAAGAACCTACCGTTAAGCGCCACACCACCAGCACCAGCAGCCTCAACTTCCATACCGGAAATGTCGAGAGCATTAGCATTGGTTAAAGCACCCGTGGACACTAGGACATGAGGAGCATTGTCCGTAAGTGCGCTAGCAACACCAGCACTCAAAAGTACATCGATAATTCCCGTATTAGCTGGACCCTGAGCAATGTCAAAAGACTCACCAGAGAAGCCGCCAGAAGCCAACACATGTTCGTATAACATCTTCGCCATTGTATTCTACCTCCTCACTTTGTTATAATTAGTCTTTGACAGACACTCTGTTCACAATAATTTTTTCAATTATATCCAGCATTGATCCAGGTATCTCTTTTAAAACTGAAATATCCTCTATTGTTTGTGTATCTCTTAAAGAATTAAGTAACATCAATAGTGCTATTTCTAATTTGTCTAGCCTTTCTTCAGCGGCTTTAATTCTGGACATGTACCTAATCTATTCAAGGCAATGCGACAGAAACTACTAACACTCCACTGAAAGGGCTAACTATAGGAGCCTTATATACAGTGATAAATCCTGTTGTGATGTTAATTACATCAGCCATATCTACAGGTCTTCTGTTATTCACGTCTATTGTTTGAAAATGATTTACGACAAATTGTCTTCCGATGACTGGCAGTAAATGGGGACCTACTTGTCCGGGACCTGGAATGCCTGTAGGGATTACTAATAATTTATCATTTACCCAATCGGCAGAAGAGAACGGTATTTCAACCTGGGTAATGTCTGCGTTAAAAGTAATCCCAGCAACAGATCCCCCTTCATCTGTTACGGTTACACTGCCATGGAAGTCTAAAAAGGATATAGGAGTTAAAATGGTTACGCCATCTTTTTGGACGCCTACATCTGAGCCAGTATCATGCTGAGGGTATTGAATGATCTTAACAACATTATCTCTATCCAATTGCTTAAGCGTATTAGATACAACATCGAAGTCTTTCCAGAATATAGTAGTGTCTATACCCGGAAGCAAAGGTATAGTCTGACCCTGCCGATCTTGCTTTTGCTGATTATTAGACTCTTGGCGCGGGATTCTAAGATAATACGTGGTCTTTAGAAGATTCCTAACAATACCAGGCGTTACATTTATTATCTCGTATGTGTCACCCCTTACATAGGTCATTACCACCCCTGGAAGATATGTGGGCAAGATTTCTAAGCACGCGACTCCCAAGAAATAGGGGACATATTAAATCTAGTTAAAATAATCTACTATAACAGTTGGCTTAATTGAATACCCAAAACAGGACCGGCTAATTGTGCTTTGTGGCGCTCCTCTTTAGTGATGGCATTAATGTATGCCACACTTATATGCGGACATTCAGCCAACTAGCGTCTAGAAAACATGTCATGACTTGTCCCATTAGAGAATACGTATACATGGGGGGGGTGGCTGGGTGTCCTCCCCTCCGGGATATGCTCGCTTGTTCTTTTACCAATTTTTACTTGGTGCTTTGTCAACTAGCGTCTAGAAAACATGTCATGACTTGTCCCATTAGAGAATACGTATACATGGGTCTCCCCTGGGGGGGGATCTGGGTGTCTGGATGCTCGCTTGTTCTTTTACCAATTTTTACTTGGTGCTTTGTCAACTAGCGTCTAGAAAACATGTCATGACTTGTCCCATTAGAGAATACGTATACATGGGGTCTCCCCTGGGGGGGGATCTGGGTGTCTGGATGCTCGCTTGTTCTTTTACCTTATACTAAGATTATTAATTATCACAAAATAATATTGGGGTTGGCATGACTTTACTATCGAATTACTTGCAGGAGGCAGTTGCTATTTCTGCGCACGTAGCACTTCCAGATCCACATTCTCAGTATGCGACTGATGTTGATTTAACTTTTGCGTTAGCGGGACAAACTACGGTACCAACAGGATCTCTATCTTCAACTAGTATAATAGATAGTATTACGACAACTTTCATGGATGTATTAAGTGTAACGGTTACTTTAGTCCAAACCACAATCATACACGGTGCAGTTATTGCTCAGCTAAAAGCTATTACTGCGGCTGCGGTTGGGGGTATTAGAGTTGTAGTTGAGGCATCAAACGGGCAAACTATGCAGGTGAATTTAGCAAATACCACAGACGAATTTAATATTTCCGCCCAACATTTTAGTGCTAGCTTAAGTGCAGGAACGTATACAATAAAAGCTCAAATACAACGAGTATCGGGTACAGGGACAGTTCGTTTCATGCGGGGATCTCTGTTTGCTCAAGGGCAACAAGCTAGTATTGCCTCCTTGTCACCAAGTCGAATGATTTACGTTGCTAAAAATGGTGGGTTAACACCTGCTGCTGACGGATCATGGTCTAGACCATTCTCAAGTATTAAAGCCGCTGTTGATTATGCAACAACTTTTTCTCCTTCTTTTAATGCACCCTTTGCTATTATGGTCGCATCAGGATCGGGATCTACCCAGTACTCAGATACCGCACCCTGTACTATAACAACAGGTGGTTTATGTGTTGTCGCTATGGGGAGTCCGGACTTTAAAACAGTCCAAGTTCAGTACGCTGGGTCGTTTGTTGTTAACATGACAGGCTCAAGTTTATTTTTTGGTATTATGGGAATAGAAGTTAACTGTCCCTCCTCCATAGCGTGGGATGCCCAACCAGCAGCACTATATGTAACAGGAGTAGCATCACAGAGGATATTCTGTGGTAGTGCCGTTATTAATTCAAACGCCACTACTCGCCATGCTATTTTCTGTAATAATACATTAGCTACTATTAATGTAGTAAACAGCGAAATAAAAGTAGGCACTACTGCAACCAATCTTGCAGTTATTAATATGCAGGCTGGTAATTTTATTGAAACTGACTGCGATATAGCTAGTCGAACATCTAGTAACTCGGGTGTCGCTATTATTCAAAATGCAGCAAATGTTACATTACAAGACGGTTTAATGGCAGGTAAAATTCAAAGAACAGGAAACACTGGACAACTCTTATTTAGCGGATCAAAGGTTAACTCCGGTGCTAATCCCTGTATTGAGACCTTTGGTACAGTTGGTACGGGGTTTTTACTACTATATGATGCCATATTAGAGTCAACCGCCACTTATGCTATTACTGGCAGCGAGTTAGCCACTATAGGGTTAGTAACTTATACCTCTACTTATGCTTTAGATCCGGCACTTACTCTTTCTTACTTAAAAATGGACTGTAACGCTAAACTACTTAACGCAGATCCAGCGAAGTGGGCAGGAACTCCGATTACAGTGTCTGAGGCGTTGAATAGGTTAGCTGGCGAGATTTATATCTTGAAAGGCAGTATTATTACGTGAAAGATTTTCCAGAGATCCTTGCTTGTTCTTTTACTAATTTCTACTTGGCGTGTTGTAGATTAACTTCGATGAGAACCTTCTTCTTTGCAGTGAAATCTAAATATCAGATTATATCTGTAGATCTTGAGTCAGCTAAAAAGTATGTTAGGTTAAAGAATGCTTTTTACGAGCCTCATGATAAGGGCGCTATAGATCCGCGTAATGGTGGATATGAATTTCCTATAGAGGAGGAATTAGACGATGTCATTTTTGAAGAAGGTTCGGATATTAGCTGATGATGGACCTGAGGGTGGTTTAGATCATGGTGCTAGTAATCCTTTAAACTGGACTACTACTTTACAGTCTGGAAAGAATGACCGTGAGGTATATAACGATGCTAAGAAGCTTTGTGCTATTCTTACGGATTGGCAAAATAATGCTTTAGAGGCTAATCATATATTTGACAATCTTATGAAGAATGGTGGTTTACAGTTTGAGCGTCACAGTCCTGATATCCTTAAGGGATGTAGTCGGGAAAAGTTAGCGATTGTTATTAAGGTGTGTGAGCGGATTATGAAATCTGCGCCTACGGTTTGAATTAGGGCGAACATGTTGTTTGTCTTTTTATTAGTCTTAATTATTTAGGGGGGAATTATGGTTAGTGCTCATTTACATCCTGGTCTTCAGCATGGTTTGTCTTTCAGGGGATTTGATGATGCGTTAAAGAGTGGGGAGCCTATTTGGGTAATTAACAACTCACAGCCGAAGAGTATGTTGATTATTACGATTACGGATCCTTTGAGTGGCAAGCCGAAGACTATGGAGTTTCACCGGACATTTATTCCATTCTGTTTAACGGATATGGTTCCGCGTGAGATTTTGGAGCGTTCTTTGGAGCTTCGCAATTTTGTGCGTAAGGGTGTTTTGAAAATGATTCCGGAGAAAGATGCTTTAGTTATTCTAAATTCTTCGGATGGTCGTAAGGAGCATGCTCGTCTTAATACTTCGGAATTTGCTCTTGGTAGTGATGTTAGTGCTCGTGTAAGGGATATGAGTGCTGCGAGTGATACGGCTAGGCAAACGGCTGGGATTGCTCAGGTTGCTGACGGTACGGCTGTCCAGGGAGCTGTGTTGCATCCTCAGCTTAAAAACTGGGAGAACCGGGTATTGGTTGGTGAGTTAGATTTGTCTTCTTTGCAATCGGAGCTTAGGATTCATGCAAGTGAATTTACTGAGAGTGATTGTTTGTATTTGATTAATGGTCAATTTCCAGAGGAAGTACGGGCTTGGTCTAAAGAAAAGCTTAAGAGTGGTGAAGTACTAAAAGCACCTGCACAGTCTACTCAACAGTTCGCTACGGCGGCTAGGAAATATGAGTATGAAGCAAGTGATCGGGGTTATGAAGCTGACTATGAGGTTGTTAAGTAAATGGCTAAAGTCACTCCACTCACTTTGCCAGCATTTAAGAATAAGCATACCCCTGCGGGTAAAACTACTAATCACGCGAAAGCACAACGTAAAGACGATGTGCTCTATATATATGATAGGTCTAGACTTGGTAAAGCATCGCGGACTTTTTTTATATTAAAGACTGAATCTCTTACGTTGGAGTTTTGGATTAATCCTAGTGAATGTAGTTGGCGTGTTCCTTTGCGGACGACTATAGAGCCTATACAAGGTGGTGCAGTGCATCATGAGTGGTATGCTACTGGTATTGGGGAGCAGCATAAGCAGAAGTATGATCAGCCTGTTTTGAACTTTACATTTCAGGCTGGTCATATTGCTCCCAAAAACTGGAGTACAAATGACTATGGAAGAGACCCTGGTAAAACTAGCCGTACCTATCAAACACTTGTGGCACCTGGGCTAGCTAATTTTTACGACTTTTTAGCTTTGCTTAATGAACCAAACATCAAGACGGATGGCACTCCTAATTATGTGGAGATATCTTATGCATCTTTAATGATGCCTAATATCCAGTTGAAGGGTTTTTTCACGCAAGAGGGAGTTCAGTGGTCGGACAATGCTGATAATCCTAGTGGCATAAGCTCGTGGGGTGCTTCTTTTGTTGTATTTGAATCCACTCCATTACTCTTTGAGAGAAATCAATTAAGGAATCAGTATTTAGCTATTTTCAATGATACTACGGCAGAATTGATCGAAAAAGAATTAACTAGTCGGTTTCTAAAAAAATGATTCAAGTTTTACCAATTTCCCCCCGCCTTTCATGACGGGGTTTCGGAGGCACCGATGACGCAAGCACGCACTTTAAGTTCTTCAGGTATGTTTACACAATTCAAGCTAACCCGTGTTTTACGCACAGTGGACTTGGATTACAACAATCTCCTTACAGCTCTTAGTGTTGTGCAGGTGGGGAAAGTATTTAACAATCTTCCTATGGTGGTGGTTGATAAATCTCAGCAGCCGAATGGCGGTAGGGTTTTGCAAAAAAATGTATTAAAGGCAGTCCTTATTTCAAAGGAATTGTATGCTGATTCATTAATTGCTAATCCTACCGTCATCCCCTTTATCACTGAGATACCTATCTCGGACGATTTTTTTGTTCCTAACGGATCCTTCATACGTACCTTAACCAATGTTGCTCCGACACAGACGCGGATTTCTAACACATTCGAGGTTGGTGGTGGTGGTTTGGTCAACCTGGGTGTTGCTTTTGTAGACGCCACTGTGATCTCCAGCTTGGCTTTTACGGCGACCAACGGCGCTGCGGGTACCATCACCTACCCCTTAGGGGATGTGGGATCTGCGGTGACGATTAGCTACGTTACACAGGCGATCCACCCTACCGTTTTGATCACGAGGCAAGAACGGCAAACGGTGTCTCCGGCTTTAGTGATTAAAAACGAAGTATCTGGTGTGTTACTTAACTCAGTCCTTGCTGGACTATTAGGTTTAACTTTGCCTCCATATTAAGGGAGATGTTTTTTGAAAGTCCACAAGCCAGAGACGGCTAAGCTCCATGAAGAAATTGCGGAAGCGTATAAAAAGCGTTTAGGCGAGATTGAGGATTTTGAGGGAGACGAAGAAGAAAAGAATACTTCTTTTGAGCGTTCTTATCTTCATAATGCAATATATCTGCACAATCTATGGTTTGAGCAAATTGAAGGTGAAAGAAAAGAAACTAATAGTCCTTTCTTGGAAGAAATTCTAGAACGCAGAGAAAGTGATCTTAATACATTTATAAAATGGATGAACGTCTTTGCCTATGATGCTAAGCCTAACGGCTGGGCTGTTTGGTGCTGGTCGTACACTGCACGTACTTTCGTAGGCTTACCGATTAAGAGTCATGATGAATGTATCCCACTAGGCGTCACTCCACTATTAGTCATAGACTGCTGGGAACATAGTTATCTAGGAGACTATGGTCTAGATTTTCAAAGTTATTTAGACGTTTTTTGGCGCGAACTTAATTGGGATAAAATAGAGCAGAGGCATAAGGAATTGGCGAAACTTTTTGGGTTTCATTTAAAATAGCTTTGGAGAACCGTGACTTTCCTATCTAAAATAGAAGCAATACATCCTAGGGGTCACAAGTATGCCCGTGAGACACCTCCTAAGAAGGGGTTTTCTTTACCTAAGGGTACGACCTTAGTAGGTCGCATGGATTGGATAGCATCTTCTATACAGGATTTAATCACCGACTTCGATTTCAGGCAATCCACGAATAAGCTGATGCATGAGGTACAAATTGAGCACAGTTTAATCACTGGTCACATGCCTATAAAAGAAAAGCTTCAGCACGCTATTAAATTAGCTAAACTGATACCTAAACTCTCTGTAGATATCCAACGTCTTTACGCTAAAGGTGCTCTGCCAGAAAACGTCGATCGTAAAAAAATCCATACGTTCATGGAAGAAGCTAAAAGTATCGAGAAATATACCGAGACTTTAATTGAGAAACTTAAAGAGTACGAAGGTTTTGAGAAGGCTCTTAAGGTTATGGGATTATAAGATTCAGTAGAAACCACCTTATCCTTTAAAGGATGTAATGCGTGTTACTGCTGAATTTTTATTTGATCAGGGTAGGATATTACTTAGACTTTTAGGTACTATTACGCCGCCGTCTAATGTTCAGACAGGTATTTACACAGTATCTTACTTCGCTACTCGTAATCCTTTACAATTTGATATTGAAGCGGATCAGATAGTAGACAATGAAGTAAATATCTATCTATCGAATACGAATCCATTCCCTGAAGAAATCACGGTAGTTCTACCGGACTTAACTCAGCAGATTGTTTCGGTAGCTTTGGTAAAAAAGCCTCCACCGGAAGATATTCTTCACGAGCAGCCATTTGAAACCATTATACCGAGAGAACCCCCGCCGCATAATCCTTCCGAGATGCTTCCTGCCCCTGACGAGATGTCTCCTCCAGATTACCCACCTTATTGGGTGGAACTTTCTTTTGCTAATGCCAACCCGTTAAAGGTGGGTGCTGGACTTGATTTAGACCTTGCTACTATTTCTTATACGGGTGGAGGTCCTGGTAGGATTTTGTCTCCGTCTATAGTGCAGGAGTTTGTGAATCAGCCACCGTATAAGATCTATGCTCCTACTTTTTTAGAGGGGACCTTTAGTAATACCTTACAGTATGCCGACTTCACCACCTCTTACATTCCTTCTGGTTTCTTAGATCCTGTCCCTGCTGGGTGGAGTATCATTCAGAGTGATCCTGATTCGTTAATTAGGGTAGCTATAGACACCTTATCTACTATTCATAGTTTTCAGGTGACTTGGTTTCTTCGTCCAAACTTCCAAGACTATACTTTAGCTCCGCCTATTACCATCATCACGCCTTTTGTCTCAAACATTTTGCAGGTCATGCTTGAGCCAGCTTCTACAAATTCTTTGGGGACTGCTCAGCTTGTGTCTGCCAACGCTCTTTTTTCAAGTACTCCGGTAGTACTAAGCGGACCAACTATTCTTACGTTAGACGTGCAGACAGATCCTGGACCTGTAAAAATAGTTTGGCAACAAACTGAAGGTAACAATAATGCTCAATACCTATCTGTAGGTGCGGCTATTGCTAGTAGCTATCCAACAGTACACTCCTGGATAAACTACCCAGATACCTCGGTAGCCGATAATATAGCGGTTACCAATCTGGATTTCACCGGAAGGTGGAACTTTAATGCCGGATATATCCGCGTAGATTCTCTTCAATTAGATCTAGGAGAGCCTTTTAGTTGGAGCATTTATTTTACCTCTACGTCGCAAATTCTTTTGCAAGTGGTTGGAGGTATATTGTCTAGCGACTTCTCTGCTTCGACAGTCGATCTACGACCACTATTAACCACAGAAGGTTATAAGCTAACTTGGGTTAATGGGCAGTTCAATTTAATTAGTGGGGCTACTACGACTGTTTTAAGCTTTATACTTGGAGCGCTACCCAATCCCCTTTTAACCGATACACTTAATATCAATTTATCTAGCTATACACCTACCGGAGGGTCTAGTCGTATTAAATATTTTGTATTTAAACCTGCCTAAGATTTTTTAGGAGACGATGCTTTATTTCTATGACACAGAATTTGATGAATCGTCAGGCACAGAGATAAAACTTATATCTATAGGTATAGTGCGCGAAGATGGAAAAGAGTATTATGCTGAATGCAGTGAGTTTGATGCTGGTGGTTGTAATGTATGGGTAAAACAATTTGTCCTACCTAAACTGGGTAATAACAGAAAAACTAGAGGAGAGATTAGAAAAGATCTTGATGAATTTTTTAGAGGGGATGACAGTGTATTCCTCGTCGCTTATCAAGGATCCTATGACCATATTATTTTAAATAGGCTCTGGGGTCCGATGTCTACTCGGAAAAAAGGATTCCCACATTACACCTGGGATTTAAAACAAAAGATCGAAGAATTAAGGCACGATGGGGAAGTGGTAAAGTTACCTAAGAATAAGAAGAAACACCATGCATTAGCCGATGCTAGGTGGGTTAGAGTTGCTGTTATATACTTGATAGAAAAGCATGGAATATCTATGCCTACCAATAAAGGAATTTTATATTATGTTACAGGTACAATCTAAACAAGCTACAAATGCGATGCTAATGGTAAAGTATCAACTGTTCCTTCTAAATCCTAAGGCAGAAAAGCAGGATATGCTTATATCTATCGATCCTCCATTTAATTTTCCTACTGCGGCAGAGCAGGTGATGAAGACCAGTAAATTTGAAAAGCTCGAAGGCTTAGTAGTTATTGGTATGGAGGAGCAGATCGAGGATCTTTTGACTAAGGTAGAGCGTTTGGATGTGACTGATTGGCTTGATTTCGATTGCTCTGAGCGTAAGCAGGCGTTGAAGGATCTAGCTGAAGAATTAAAACTCACATGCACTGAAAAGCTTAGGGAAGCAGACAGTGACAGTATGGTTTTCGGGGGAGAAGAAGAGGTTACAGCTAAGAAGTATGGCTACCCTATCGACTTACCTGTGGGGAATCGCGAAATTTGGGATGCGGTACCCAAGCAAGATGATTTCAAGATAGGGTGGGAGATTCTCAAGAAAAAAATGAAGGAGGTTACGGGTAAGGCAAAACCTAAAAAGAAAAACCCTTACCCTAAAAATCTCCCTCCAGGAAACGAAAAGGTTTGGGACAAAACGCCTAGTACTCTTACAGATAAGTTCGACTTAATGGTGATAGAGCATAAAAGCGATGTTATTAGAATGGCTGCGCACGCCAACTTCTATGAAATATATTGTGCTAAATTGGGTAGGGTGCCTTGGCATCATACGTCAACTACTGAAATCCTAGACGCTCGTATAAAACTTAAAGGCTACATCATTCAGGGAGAAGAGGTCGCCTATAAAGCAGCCGAGGAGCTTCAAGAGCATCTACTGCATGCGGCTCTTATCCATAAGCCTAAGGCACGGAAGGGTGCGTGCATTTCTAGAAGTCCTCAAAACAATAAGTATGAAATCTCCTGGTTGACGCCGTGGGCATTGAAACCAGAGAAAGGGCATTCTTGGTTGCAGATATCATCTTTCATTAAAAGAGAATTTGCTAAAAAATATGCTTTTAGAGAGATGGATAATAAGAAGAGACTAACATCTACCTTTCAAAAAGGAACCGTCACCACCGAACTAGCCGTCGTGCGCGGGGATGAAAATACAATCAATATCTATATCAACCACTACCTAGACGAAGGACAAGCCGGAATTTTAACCGGATGGGGCATCAAAGGAGAGCCGCTCAAGATCGAAAGAACTCTTTTGGAGTACTGCAACCACTGGAAAAAAACAGGTAAGTTCCCTAAGATAGAAAAAGAGGACAACTAGGTGTACGCATTTATTTATGTGCTACTATTGCTGCTTGTTTCATGCACCGTGACTAAATGCGATCATAATGTAGTAGGTCCTAAAGAAGTGATAGCTACTCCCCCAGTCAAGGAAGAACCAGTCAGAATAACCTATAGTGCAAAAAATAATATTCTAGACTTTAACACACTAGCATTTCCCGGATGCGCAGGACTTAATATCGTCTACGACGGCGTAGACTACGGTTTTACCCTGCTGGATGAACACTTTTTCCTACCCAAAGACACTAAA
>Ga0315289_10011394_pt1 | contig 12602 bp, 10 predicted proteins | sample YL17G11_40_MG_FD_203452 | JGI IMG/M metagenome (GOLD analysis project Ga0315289, IMG submission 203452) | Sediment microbial communities from Yellowstone Lake, YNP, Wyoming, USA - YL17G11_40 | ecosystem: Environmental > Aquatic > Freshwater > Lake > Sediment | place: USA: Wyoming | collected...
CAACTTGAAAGTGGTGGGAATCGGCGGAGGGGGCTGCAACGCGGTCAATACCATGATCAAGTCCGGCCTGCGGGGGGTGGAATTCATCGGCGCCAATACCGATGCCCAGGCCTTGTCCGCATGCGCTGCTCCGATCAAGGTCCAGCTGGGGGCCAATCTGACCAAGGGGCTGGGCGCCGGGGCGCATCCCGAAATCGGGAGGAATGCCACCCTGGAGGACCGCGACCGTCTCCGGGAAATTCTCTCCGGGTCGGACATGGTCTTCATCACCGCCGGCATGGGCGGGGGAACCGGCACCGGGGGAGCGCCCATCCTGGCCACCGTCGCCAAGGAAGCGGGGGCGCTGACCGTGGCCGTGGTCACCAAGCCCTTCCTCTTCGAGGGCAAAAAGAGACAGCGCCAGGCGGAGGAGGGATTGAAGGAACTGCGCAAATGCGTGGACACTTTGATCACCATCCCGAACCAGAGGCTCCTGAACATCGCCGGCAAAGACTTGTCTCTCCTGGAAGCCTTCCGCAAAGCCGATGAGGTCCTGCTCCAGGCGGTGAAGGGGATCTCCGACCTCATCACCTTGGAAGGGCTGATCAACCTGGACTTCGCCGACGTTCGGACGGTGATGGGCGAAATGGGAATGGCCCTGATGGGAACCGGTACGGCCAGCGGAGAAAAGAGGGCGGCCGAAGCGGCCCAGCGCGCCATCTCCAGCCCGCTCCTGGAAGACATCACCATCACCGGCGCCCGGGGAATCCTGATCAGCGTCACCGGGGGATCCGACCTGGGAATCTTCGAGGTCAACGAAGCCTGCATGCTGATCCAGGAGGAGGCCCATGAGGACGCCAACATCATCTTCGGAGCGGTGATCGACGAGAAGATGAAGGATGAGATGCGGATCACGGTGATTGCCACCGGGTTCGGGAGAGCCGACAGCAAGGAAGAGCGTGTTTCCGAGGCGGCCGCCCTTTCCCCGGAGCGGGAAAAGGTGGTGGTGAACTTCACCCGCAAAGAGGAGAACCGGGAGATTCCCACCTTCCTGCGGTCGGAGAAACCCAAGGAGGTCCAGGAACGGATTGCCAAGGCGGCCCGGGGGCGGGTCTCCTCCAACCTGGGCACGGAAGATGAATACGACATCCCCACGTTTTTGCGGAAACAAGCGGACTGATTTTTTCAGCGCAGAGATCGCAGAGGACGCAGAGATCAAAAATTTGAAATTGGATACATGAAGTTTGAGAAAAAATTCAATGACCAAAGTACGGATGTTCCATTTGTAAATTTTTGTGCTGCTCATGTGCAGTTTCTTTAAATTCTGTTGAGATTTTTTTTAAATGTAGGGGCGGCCCTCCGTGGCCGCCCGCAAGCTGGGCAACCACAGGGGGTTGCCCCTACGATTTGGTTGCGGCTCCACCGCGCTATGTACTCGGTGGTGAATTTTTAGTGGTTGAAGACCTTGTCCCGAAAGCTCCATGAAAAAGCCCACCGCCTCCTTTCCCAGGAACATCAGATCCTGCCCCTCCCTGAGTTCAAAGGCCGGGGAGGGGGGCTTTCCATCGCCCTGGCCTATCCCAACCGCTATTACACGGCCATGTCCAACCTGGGGTTCCAGGCCGTCTACTGGCTCTTCAACCAGACTCCCGAGACCGTTTGTCAAAGAGCCTTTCTGCCGGACCCGGAGGATATTCCGGAATACCGCAGAACGGAAACGCCCCTCTTCTCCCTGGAGTCCCAGCGCCCGGTCCGATCCTTCGATATCCTGGCCTTTTCCGTCTCGTACGAAAATGATTACCCCCATCTCCTTACGATGATGGATCTGGCCGGGATCCCTCTTCTGCGAAAAGACCGCGCGGAGAGTGATCCCCTGGTCATGGCCGGGGGAGCCGCGATCATGATGAACCCGGAGCCCCTGGCCGATTTCGTGGATTTCTTCGTGATCGGAGAAGCGGAAGAGGTGATCGACCCTCTCACCGAAAGCCTGCGGAAAGGCCGGGAGAAGGGCTGGTCGAGAGAAGCCTTGTTGTCCGATTTGACCGGCCTGGAAGGGGTTTACGTCCCCCGGTTCTACACCCTTACCTACCAGCCGGATGGAACGATTGAATCCTTCACCCCGAAAGAAGGCTTTCCCGCCCGGGTGAAAAAAGCCTGGCTCAAGGATCTGAATGCCTCGGTCACGGTCTCTCCCATCGTGACGCCCAACACCGAGCTTTCGAACATGCTCCTCCTGGAGCTCAGCCGCGGCTGCCGGAGAGGATGCCGTTTTTGCGCGGGCTGCTACGCCTATTTCCCCTATCGCCATCGGGATGCCGGGCTGCTGGAGAAAGCTGCGGTCCTAGGAAAGGGAAGAGCGGAGAAGGTGGGGCTGGTGGGGGCGGCCATCTCCGACTATCCCGGGATCCTCTCTCTCGGGCGGGAGATCCTGCAGGACAAAATTCCCCTCTCCTTTTCTTCCCTGCGGGTCGATTCCCTTTCCCCCGAACTTGCCGACCTGGCTTTCCAGAGCGGGCAGAAGACCATCACCCTGGCCCCGGAAACGGGCTCGGAAAGAATGCGCCGGATCCTCAAGAAAGGTTTTACCGAAGAAACCATCTTGGGTGCGGTCGAAACCCTGGCGGAACGGGGTTTCAAAAACTTCCGCCTCTATTTCATGGTCGGGCTTCCGGAGGAGAGCAGGGGAGATGTGAAGGCCATCATCGATTTAACGAGGAAGATTCAACACCATGCTCTGGTGAAATCGCCCGGCAAAAAAAAAGCGGAAAAGATCACCATCAGCGTGAATTCCTTCGTTCCCAAACCGGGAACTCCTTTCCAGTGGCATCCCTTCGAAGAGCTCCGGGGATTGAATGAAAAGATGAAATTGATAAAGGACGGTTTCCGCAAGGACCGGAATATTTCCGTGACCGCCGATCTCCCCAAGTGGGCCTACCTGCAGAATCTCCTTTCCCGGGGAGACCGGAGGGTGGGACGGCTGCTTCTGGCCGCCCATAAGCTGGGAGGAAACTGGCCCCAGGCCTACCGCTCGGTTGATGTAAACCCCGATTTCTACGTCTACCGCGGGCGAACTTTCGAAGAAATTCTCCCCTGGGACTTCATCGATCAGGGGGTGAAGAAAGAGTACCTCTGGAAGGAGTACCGGGCAGCCCTCCAAGAAGGGGAAATGACCCGGGAACAGGGTTCAAGGCAAAAGCAGCAAGGAAATGAGGGCTGAGGTCCGAACAAAGAAAAAAGGGTGAGATACGGTCCTGCCGTTCACTGCATCCCTGCAGCACGGCAAAAGGGCGCGCAGCAGCGCGCCCCTACAATTTTTCGAACAGGGATTGCAGCTCTTTGATCAGGCCGATCTCCATATCCGTGTACCGGTCGTCGTTCAGGACGAATTCGATCTCGTAAGAAATGAGATTCTCCACGGCACTGGTGCGGGATTCGATGACCTGGGTTACGGTGATGTCCTTCAACCCCGCGTAGTCCGGAGTCTTGGATATCTCGGTCCGGCGCAGAATCAACCGCAGGGCCTTTTTGGCATCCTCCACGCCCTTGAGAACGATGTCGATTCCCTCCAGTTTTTTGATGGCCTTGGCGATTTTTTCATCCCGAACCTTGATCCTCATGATTTCCTCCCAAAGGCGCAAAGAGCATGGCGCCGAGCGCATAGAGTAAAAAGATTAAAAACCCAGGAGCCTTTCCTAATCTTCAAACTGCTGGGCTCTTTTTGCCTATCATGTCATAATCACCGGGGGGTTAGCAAGGGGGAAAATCCCTTTTGGGGCAATTCGGCCGCTGAAGAGGAAATTAACTTAAGCTGGGGGAACGATGAAGGGGAAAGAAAAAGGCAAAGCCGAGAAGCGAGTCAAAACCTCTCCCTGTATTTTCTGCCAGATCGTCGCGCGAAAAGCCGGAGCCTATCGGATCTCCGAAGACCGGCTTTCCCTGGCGATTCTGGACATCCACCCGCTTAACCGGGGCCATTGCCTGGTGCTTCCCAAGAGGCACGTTCCCTGGTGGCACGATTTGACCAGGGAGGAAACGCGAAGCCTGTTCGCCATGGCCAGAAAGCTTGCCCGTAGGATGATGAAAATTTTCCGTCCGGACTTTGTCTGCATGTATGCCCGGGGAAGGAGAATTCCCCACACGCACCTTTTCCTGGTCCCCACCTCCAGCGGAGACCTTCTCGACCGTTTTTTCAACGCCCTGGAGGGAGCCCAGGAATTGCCCGGCAGGATCGGGCCGGTGAAAAGGAAAAAAGAGCTGAAAGAAACCGCCCGTCTATTGAAAGGCTAAAAAAATAGGTCTTATAAGACCTATAAGACCTATTTCCAATTCAGGAGGGGATCCATGATTCTGACTACCAACCATACCAGTTTTACGGTAAGCGATGTGGAGGGCTCGGTGGCCTTCTACCGCGATCTTCTGGGGTTTAAACTCCTGTCCCTGGCGGAAAGGCCCCAGGGGTTCGCGGAGATCGCCACCGGCATTCCCGGCGCCCACCTGAAAGTCGCCTACCTCGAAGCTCCGGGCGGGCACCGGCTGGAGCTGATCCAGTACCTCAGCCCCCCGGGGGTGAAGCTGGATACGCGCACCAACAACGTGGGCAGTGCCCATCTCGCTTTCAATGTGGACGATCTTCGCCAGGTTTACCAGGAGTTTAAGGCGAAAGGGATTCGTTTCAAGGGAGAACCGATCGAGACCCCGGCGGGCCCCAACAAGGGAAACCTCATGGTCTACATGCTCGACCCGGATGATTTTACCCTGGAATTGATCGAGATCCGGGCGGGAGCAGAATGAGCATTCATTCACGCTCCCCCATGGACGGGGATAACGGGGTGAAAAAAAGGGAGTGCAGGCAAATCCTTGAGCAACCCGAAGGGGTCCAGGGAGCCGCAAAAAAAAGTTGCAAATCAGCAAAAAATATTGACAAGATTATCATGGTGTGTTTAAATGCGTCGCGGGTCCTAGTAGGTGGCCCGGGAGATGGGTTGAAAGAGAAATGGGAAGCCATTCAACCCATTCCACTGAATCGGTTGCCAATCAAGAACCAATCCGAATCCAAATTAAAACTTTGAGAGCCATCCAATTCGGTCCAGGCGTGCGGGTTGGAGGTATTTGTACCTTTAGGCTTTCTGGAACTTAGGGAGAAGCTTACCCTATGGGGGTCAGGCGAAGATCTGAGGCAGGCCGTCAGACGGCCGTCTACCTTCTCGAACCTTCTTGCCCCCCTCCCATCTTTCCCGCAGATTCTTTTAACCTGATCCGAAGGACTCGTCTTTGGGGGAATACCCCCCTGACGGGAAAGGCGCGTGAATCCGCGAAATGCCGGGATGGAGGTCTTCCATAGGCGCTTACAAGTAAAATTGTGCGCAAAAGGGCAACAAAATTGTAGGGGCAACCCTGTGTGGTTGCCCATCTTGCGGGCGGCCATCCCGCCATGGCGGGACCCCTACAATATCTTGTTTGTTTCCGGCTTGTCCGGGTTAGGGGCAATATCCAGGCGTTCGATGAGGGTTTTTGGAAAAAGGACGCAGGATGAGGTTACCGGGGGAGAAAGACCGATCCGGAGAAATTCAATAAAAAAAAGGAGGGTTCAGGTATGGCGTATGATGCGGTGAAGATGGCGGACTGGCAGATTTCGGAAGCGGCCGAAGAGCACCTGAAATCGGCCTGGGATTTTCAGAACGAGCTGGGGCTGGAAAAGGATGAAGTCATTCCTTTTGGCAGGATCGGAAGGCTCGATTTCATGAAGATCATCAATCGGCTGGGGGAAAAACCCGATGGCAAATATATCGAGGTAACGGCCATTACCCCCACTCCTCTCGGAGAAGGGAAAACCACCACTTCTATGGGCCTCATCGAAGGATTGGGGAAAAGAGGGAAGAATGTCGGTGGTTGCATTCGTCAGCCTTCGGGCGGCCCCACCATGAACATTAAAGGAAGCGCGGCCGGTGGCGGAAACGCTCAGGCGATCCCCCTGACGGAGTTTTCCATGGGCCTCACCGGGGACATCAATGACATCATGAACGCTCACAACCTGGCCATGGTGGCCTTAAACGCGCGGATGCAACACGAGGCCAATTACACCGATGAGCAACTCGCCAAACGCGGCCTGAAGCGGCTGGATATTGACCCGAAAAACGTGGAAATGGGCTGGATCATGGATTTCTGCGCCCAGGGATTGCGGAACATCATTATCGGCATCGGCGGGAAGCAGGATGGGTTCCTGATGAACTCGAGGTTCGGCATCGCCGTAAGCTCCGAGCTCATGGCCATCCTTTCCATCGTTCGAGATTTGGCGGACCTGCGCGAACGCCTGGGAAAGATTACCGTGGGCTACGACAAAAAAGGCAATCCGGTGACCACCACCGACCTGGAAGTCGCCGGGGCCATGTGCGCCTGGATGCGCAATACCATCAATCCCACCCTCTTGCAGACCGTGGAAGGCCAGCCGGTCATGGTGCATGCCGGACCTTTTGCCAACATCGCCGTGGGCCAATCTTCCATCATTGCTGACCGAATCGGCCTGAAGATGTTCGACTATCATGTGACCGAGAGTGGTTTCGGCTGCGACATCGGCTTTGAAAAATTCTGGAACGTTAAATGCCGCAACAGTGGCCTCATTCCCAATGTCTCGGTGATCACCTCCACGGTTCGGGCCCTGAAGATGCACGGCGGCGGGCCCAGAGTCGTGGCCGGGTTACCGTTAGATCCTTCTTATACCAAGGAGAATTTACCCCTCCTGGAAAAGGGAGTCGCCAACCTTGTCCACCATATCGGGATCGTCAAGCAGGCGGGAATCAACCCGGTGGTCTGCATTAATTCCTTCCATACGGACACCAAGGAGGAGATTTCCTTATTGCGCAAAGCGGCCGAAAAGGCCGGGGCCCGCTGTGCTGTCTCAGCCCACTGGGCTCAGGGGGGAGACGGGGCCCTGGAGTTAGCGGATGCGGTCATCGATGCCTGTAACGAAAAGGGGGCTTTCAAGTTCCTCTATCCGGTCGAGATGCCCTTACGCCAGCGAGTAGAGACGGTGGCCAAAAAGGTGTATGGGGCCGACGGTGTTTCCTGGGCCCCTGATGCCGCCGCCAAGGCCAAAAAATTTGAGGAAGATCCCAAGTTCAAGGATTTTGCCACCATGATGGTAAAGACTCACCTGAGTCTCACCCATGATCCGGCCATGAAAGGGGTACCCAAAGGCTGGACTCTCCCGATCCGGGACGTTCTGGTCTTTTCGGGGGCCAAGTTCCTCTGCCCCTGCGCCGGGACTATCAGCCTGATGCCCGGAACAAGCTCGGACCCCGCCTATCGCCGGGTCGATGTGGACGTGAAGACCGGAAAAGTGAAAGGTTTATTCTAAAATTTTTCTGCCACAGAGGACACAGAGAACACAGAGAAGAATTCCAAATTCCAAAATCCCAAACGAATGGACGCAGGGAATTGACCTGGCTTTTATTTGGGGCTTAAATTTCCTTATTCTCTCTGTGACCTCTGTGTCCTCTGTGGCTAAGATTAAAGGAGGATGAAATGACCGCGAAGATCATCAGCGGAACCGAGGTGGCCCGGCAGATCCGGGAGGAACTGGCCCGGGAAGTGGCCGCCTTGAAGGAAAAACACAACGTGGTGCCCGGCCTGGTGACCATCCTGGTGGGACAGAACCCTGCCTCGGTCAGCTATGTGACCGGGAAACAGAAGACCGCCAAGGAGCTGAATTTCTATTCCCTCCAGGACAACCAGCCGGAGGACATCACCGAAGCCAAGCTCCTGGATCTGGTCGAGAAGTACAACAAGGACCCCAAGATTCACGGAATCCTGGTCCAGCTCCCCCTGCCCAAGCACATCAACGAGACCAAGGTCCTCTACGCCATCGACCCTAAAAAGGACGTGGATGGGTTTCATCCGGTGAATGTGGGAAAGCTGATGATTGGGGAAGCCGATTACCTGCCCTGCACCCCGGCGGGAATCCAGCAACTTCTCATCCGCTCGGGGGTGAAGACCGACGGGGCCGAGGTGGTGGTGTTGGGGCGTTCGAACATCGTGGGCAAGCCCATCGCCAATATCCTCCTCCAGAAGCAGAAGGGCGCCAATGCCACGGTAACCATCTGCCACACGGGCACCCGGGATATTGCTTACCACACCCGACGCGCGGATATCCTCATCGTTGCCGCGGGCAAGGCGAAGGCTGTGACCGCGGACATGGTGAAGGAGGGGGCGGTGGTCATCGACGTGGGCGTCAATCGGATCGGCATGAGCAAGGAGGGCAAGGCCATTCTCTGCGGGGACGTGGACTTCGAGCCGGTGAAGGAGAAGGCCAGTATGATCACCCCGGTGCCCGGAGGGGTGGGTCCCATGACCATCACCATGCTCATGATGAACACGGTGAAGGCCGCCAAGGTGGCGGCGGGAATCAAATGATGAAGCACAGCGCGGACGAGCCGTAGCCAGAATAGGCGCTTACTGCGCAACTAATGCCAGCATGTTGGTAAGAAGGAAATTTTCATTATCGGGGCCGTAGGGGCACGATGCATCGTGCCCCTACGAGCGGACCGGGATTGACGGCGAAGCCACTTTTTCCGCGATTGGTCGCGGAAAAAGCATAGTAAGCTTAGCCCAGAACAACGCGCTTTCCAGAAATCCCCCCTTCCCCCCCTTTTCTAAAGGGGGGGAAGGGGGGATTTCAGAGAATCGTTACCTAAAAAATATTTTCTTTGCAAAATTTAAAGAGTCTGCCCAGAGGTTTTTGCCAGTCACTAAAATTTTTTCTCATCAGGGGAAGGTCTAAAGGGTTGCGGGAAGAGGTTTCACCTTTCAGGCGGGGTTCGCTGCCGGGAATGGGAGATCCGCCCTTGGGGAGAGAGGTGTGCCCTCTGGAGCAGCCGATTTTCAGAAAGGAGGGGGGACCTTGGACGGAAAGGTAAAAGAGATTCCGGTTGTTTGGCTGCAGTGCGCCACCTGCACGGGCTGTCTGATCTCCATCCTGAACACCGTAAGCCCCACCATCAAGAATGTGCTCATCGACCCGGTAATTCCCGGAAAGCACGTGAGCCTGCGTTTCAACACCACGGTGATGGCCGGGGCCGGGGGCTTGGCCATGGAGGCGGCCGAGGAAACCGCCAGGAAGGAGAAGGGGGGATACCTCCTTCTCGTGGACGGGGGCATCCCCACCGCCGGAAACGGGGTTTATGGCTCCATCGGCGAGCGGGGGCATCAGCCGGTCTCCATGGTGGACCGGGTCATCGAATTCGGGAAAGACGCCCTGGGGGTCATCGCCGTGGGGACCTGCGCCACCTTCGGGGGCATTCCCGCCGCCGCTCCCAACCCCACGGGCTGCGTGGGGGTGAAGGAGCTTTTCGAAAGCCGCGGGGTGAAGACCCCGGTCATCAATGTGGCCGGTTGTCCGCCCCATCCCGACTGGTTCGTGGGAACCGTTGCCGGCGTGCTGCTCTTCGGCCTTCCCACACCCGAGCAGCTCGACGACTTCGGCCGGCCCCTGGCCTTCTACGGGAAGCTCATCCACGAGAACTGCCAGCGGCGGGCCTATTTCGACGAGGGGAAATTTGCCAAGAAGCACAGCGATCCCGGGTGTCTCTACGAACTGGGATGCAAGGGGCCGCTCACCTATGCCGACTGCCCGACCCGGCTGTGGAACACGGGGGTGAACTGGTGCGTGGGGAGCGGCGGGGGATGCCACGGCTGCGTCCAGCCCGAATTTCCCGACCTCCTCTCCCCGCTGTACGTGAAGACCATCGAGATCCAGCCTCCCTCGAAGGGATAGGAAGGAGAGACGCCATGGGAAAAATCGTCATCGACCCCATCACCCGGATCGAGGGACACCTGAAGATCGAATGCACCGTGGAGAACGGAGTGGTCAAGGAGGCCCGGAGCTCGGGTATGCTCTTCCGGGGCTTTGAGCTCATCCTGAAGGATAGGGACCCCCGGGACGCCCAGATCATCACCCAGCGGATCTGCGGGGTCTGCAACCTCTGCCACGCCATGGCCTCCACCCTCAACCTGGACCATGCCTTCGGCCTGGCGGACAAAATTCCGGACAACGGCCGGATCCTGCGCAACCTGGCCGCCGGGCTCCACGTGGTCCAGGATCACATCCTGCATTTTTATCACCTGGCGGCCCTGGATTACGTGGATGTGACCAAAGTGGCCAAATATACGGGGAGTGACCCCGACCTCAAGTCCATCAAGGCCTTCATCGAGCGGGGCAGCCTGGGGCCTTTTGTTCCCCGCTATGAGGGAGACTACCGCCTGCCCGATGAGGTGGACCGGGCGGCCGTGGCCCATTACGTGAAGGCCCTGGAAATCCGCCGCAAGGGGCACGAGGCGGTGGCCCTCCTCACCGGCCGGATTCCCCATACCGCTTCCATCGTCCCCGGGGGCATGACCGAAGTTCCCACGGTGGACAAGATCACCTCGGTCCTCTGGCGGCTGAATGAGCTCAAGGACTTCGTGGACAACGTGTACCTCCCCGATGTGCTGGCCGTGGCCGGGGTTTATTCCGATTACTTCCAGGTGGGGGCGGGATGCAAAAACTACCTCTCCTACGGGGCTTACGACCTGGACGGCAAAAGCCCCGACTATACCACCCGGAAGCGCTTCTTCCAGCAGGGAACCCTATCCGGCGACCTGAAACTTCAGCCGCTCGACCTGTCCAAGATCACCGAGCAGGTCAAGCATTCCTGGTATGATCGCGGGACCTCGGGCCTGCATCCCTCGTCGGGGAAGACTTCTCCGGACGGGGATAAAGCAGGGGCCTATTCCTGGCTGAAGGCCCCCCGGTACGACGGGAAGGTGTATGAGGTGGGACCTTTGGCCCAAATGCTCACCACCTACGCCAGCGGCAATCCTAAGGTCAAATCACTCGTCGACTCCACCCTGGCCCACTTCAAGGCTTCCCCCGCAGCCCTCTTCTCCGTCCTGGGGCGGCATGCGGCCCGGGCCCTTTCGGCCAAGTACCTCGCCGATTCCATGGGGGAGTGGCTGCTCCAGCTGAAGCCGGGGGAGCCTACCTTCGTGCCCTATGAAATGCCCGACCAGGCCCAGGGGTTTGGGATCATCGACGCGGCCCGGGGCGCCCTGGGCCACTGGATGGAGATCAAGGATAAGAAGATCGCCAACTACCAGTTCGTGGTTCCCACCACCTGGAACGCCTCGCCCCGGGACGATGGGGGCGCTCCGGGAGCCATCGAACAGGCGCTGACCGGCACCCGGGTGAAGGATGAATCCAACCCCTTTGAGATCGTCCGGATCGTGCGCTCCTTTGACCCCTGCATCGCCTGCGCCGTCCACCTCGTCACCCCCCGGGGAAGCGAGATGGGCAGAGTCCGCATCTTTTAGGGCCGGAAAGGAGAAGAGACCATGTTACTTTCGCAACAGAAGTCCCTGGAAGAAATTCTTCGTTCCCTGGAAGGAGAGACGAAGATCTTCATTCTCGGATGTGGCGGATGCGCCGAATCGAGCGGCACCGGGGGGAAGGCTCAGGTCCTGGAGATGAAGGGAAAGCTGGAAGGGGCCGGCAAGAAAATAACCGGCCACACGGTGATCGATTTCCTCTGCCAGAAGGCCCTCGTCCAGTCCCGCCTCCGGGGCAAGGTCAAAGAGGTGAAGGAGGCCGACTCCCTCCTGGTCCTGACCTGCGGCGTGGGAGTCCAGGCGGTGGCCGCGGTGAGCGACAAAATCACCCATCCGGCCTGCAACACCGTTCCCCTGGGGGGAATGCGCGGGGAGTGGAAGGGGACGGAGCGCTGCCAGGAGTGCGGGGAGTGTGTCCTGGACTCCACCGGCGGCATCTGCCCCCTTACGGCCTGTTCCAAGTACCTCCTCAACGGGGCCTGCGGCGGAACGACCAAGGAGGGGAAATGCGAAGTGGACCCGGAGATGGAGTGCGGTTGGAAACTGATCTATGAACGGCTGGAAAAGCTGGGGAGGCTGGATAAGCTCCGCCAGGTCTACGAGCCCAAAGACCACAGCAAGATGATCCCCCCGAAGGGCCTGCGGCTGTCCGATCGCTGGGCCCTGGAGCAGGGAAAGTAGAGGAGGAAGGTGACCATGGGATTCCAAGAAAGCTTGGCGGCGGGAAAATTCGTGATCACTTCCGAGATCGGGCCTCCCAAGGGTACCCATATCCAGGAGATGCTGGCCGACGCGGAACTGCTCCGGGGACGGGTGGACGCCATCAACGTGACCGACCTGCAGAGCTCGGTCATGCGCCTGGGCTCCCTCGCGGTCTGCCACCTCCTGCGGGAAAAGGGGCTGGAGCCCATCTTCCAGGTGACCTGCCGGGACCGCAACCGCCTGGCCCTGCAGGCCGACCTCCTGAGCGCATCGATCCTGGGAATCAAGAACGTCCTGGCCCTGACCGGGGACTACGCCTCCCTGGGAGACCATCCCCAAGCCAAACCGGTCTTTGACCTGGACTCGGTAAGCCTTTTGAAGGTGATCAAGACCTTGGAGGGGGGAACCGACATGGTGGGCAACGCCCTGCAGGGGGCGCCCAAATTTTACCCCGGCGCGGTGGTCAACCCCGGGGGAAACCCGGTGGAGGCCCAGATCATCAAGATGGAGAAGAAGATCAAAGCCGGGGCGACCTTCTTTCAGACGCAGGGGGTTTACGACCT
>Ga0315289_10011395_pt1 | contig 12601 bp, 7 predicted proteins | sample YL17G11_40_MG_FD_203452 | JGI IMG/M metagenome (GOLD analysis project Ga0315289, IMG submission 203452) | Sediment microbial communities from Yellowstone Lake, YNP, Wyoming, USA - YL17G11_40 | ecosystem: Environmental > Aquatic > Freshwater > Lake > Sediment | place: USA: Wyoming | collected...
CAAACGTATTCATGTCCGCTTGTTCATGTTTAAAGCTGCCCGGAAGCTGCTGACAGGTCAAATGCCCACGATCTTCATAAATCCCAAACTTCAATCCTTTGCTGTGAATATAGTCTCCGATGGCTTTCATGCCGCTCGGAAACTTGTTCGGATCCCCAACCAGATTCCCGTTACTGTCACGACTATCGGCCATCCAACCATCGTCTATAACGAGGTATGTATAACCTGCATCCTTCATCCCTGAGTCGACCATTGCATCTGCTATTTGTCTGATTTTCTGTTCATCGATCTTGGCTTTAAAAGCATTCCAACTGTTCCATCCCATCGGTGGAGTAAGGGCGAGTTCGGTACGCAAGGAACTGCCAGTTGCAGTCCCTTGGCCCGCTGAATAGCTGATGGCGGTTTTTCGAGCCTGATTATTCGCTCCTTCAGATGAATTTGAAGTCACGCAGATAGTAAGCACAACAACCATCGCCACTGCAAATAGGATGGAGAGCCGCCTGTTGGCAGGAGCTGTCGGTTTCATTTCGTCCCCTTGTGAGCTACTGATTCCTCTTTCACGGGAGCCTCGTTGATCCAGATCGTCATCGCTCCCTTTTCCCTGTTTGCCCAGGAATAATACGGCACGGCCGTCAGGGTGACCGGACGCTGCTGGTCATCAAGACCTTTGGCCTGAAGGACCGTCACGCCTCCAAGAAATCCATCGCAATGCTCTGCAAGCAGTTCGGCTTCTCGCGGCAAGGTCACGCTTAAGACGCTCACGTTTGGGTTATCAACCGCCTCGATACAGTAGGTGATCGGGCCACGCATTAACGACACTTTGCCATGGTCGGCCAGGACTTTCTCGTGAGCGTAAACCCGGCGGATCGGCATCGGCATGTCCAATTCCACGACATCCCCGGCCTTCCATGAACGTTTCAGGTGGACGTAGCCGTCTTCTTCTGGTGCGGCGTCGATTGTTTTTCCATTTACCTTCAGCCCAACGCGAGCGACCTTCGAGTCGGCGAAGCGGTACAAATCACTGGGAACAGGTCGGCCAAGCGCCCAGCCCGGGATACGCAGACACAGGTCGAAATCGGATGCCTGCTCCGGTGTGAACGTCAACTGCACGCGACCATCCCACGGGTAGTTGGTCTCTTGGGCCAGTTTCACCTTCACGCCGTCATCCATCTTGAGCGAGGCCTCTCCTGCGGCGAAGAGGTTGACATACAACTGGTTTTTACCTTGGGCATAAGCCAGTCCGCCGACCTGCGGGATGATGCGCGTAAGGTTCGTCGGGCAGCAGGCGAGTCCAATCCACGAATCCCGGGGGCCGCCGCCTTTGCTTTCCAGCGGGTTCTGATAGAAGAAACCGTCGCCGGAAAGCGAGATTCCCGATAGGACTCCGTTGTAGAGCGTCAGTTCCATCACGTCGGCGTATTTGGCCTGACCTTTGAGCAGGCTCATCCGGTGCTGCCAGAGCACGTGGGCGATGGCCGCGCAGGATTCGCAATAAGCCGACTCATTGGGCAGCAGGTACGGATCGCCGAAACCCTCGTCATCGTACTGGCCTGTGCCAATGCCACCGGTGATGTACATCTTACGGCTCACAACGTCATCCCAGAGGTGATCGAGGGCCCGCTCGTAGTCGGGGGCGTCCATGAAGCGGACGATATCCGCCATCGCCGCATACATGTATCCCGCCCGCACGGCATGGCCAACTGCCTCATACTGATCCACGACCGGCTTGTGGTCCTGCATCCGGCCATTGCGCAGCCTCAGTTGGGCATGCCAAATCGCACGGCGTTGCTCCTCGGTCAGCGGACCTTCGGGCTTTGGCGGCAGGACCGCGGTCTTGGGATCGAAAGGTTTGCGTCCCGTTCCATGAGCATAGCCGCGCTCATCGAGGAAAAACCGCGACAGTTCCAAGTATCGCCGCTCGCCGGTGGCGCTATACAGCTTGACTAAGGCCAGTTCAACTTCCTGGTGCCCGTCAACGTCATAGCGCTTGCCGGGTCCGAAAACGCTGTCGATGTGGTCGGCGAATCGCTTCGCTGCGTTGAGTACCTTGGGATCCCCAGTCAGCCGATCATGCGCGACGGCCATCTCGAAGAAGTGTCCCGCATTGTACATCTGGTGCTCTAAACGCAAGTCTTCCCATTTCTTATCGAGCCCATTGACGATAAAATAGGAGATCAGGAAACCGTCCTTCTGTTGAGCGGCCAGGATGCGATCGAGAATGCCCTCGACGCGCTGACGTAACTTGGGATCGTCGCGATGCTGCAAGGAGTACATTGCGCCTTCCATGGCCTTGTGGATATCCGAATCGAAGGCATGGTGGCCGCGGAGTGGGCCGTCGAATACTCCAGCGGCCTTGTCGAAGTTGGTCACATGCCCATTACGCTCCAAACAGTCCAGTGCGTGGGGGATGGTAGTCTCGTGGTGGGTTTTCAGTCGCGGGCCCCAGAATCCGCCGCGAAGTTCCACCTGCTTGTGACTTACTTCATACAGCCCACGATGCGGCAACACATCAGCTCCTGCAGCAATGCTCATAAAGCTCAGGGTAACAATTGCGTTAATAACTGTCGTTGCAAGATACGTTCTCATGATAATGATTCCATTCGTGTAACTGATAGATAATTTGCTTTTTGTGGTCTTGCGATGTGCGTAGTGACCCAGAAAGCAAGAGAAATTGGCACACTTTACTGGCTCGTATAGATTGATTTCATCTTCCACCCTTTGACTTTCGTCGCAATATCACCACCCCTGCTGAACAGGTTTATCCCGACATTCTCCTTATCGTGCTGGTGCATGTACACGGCGGCCTGGCGATCGTTGATGAATACCTCGACCATGCCTTTGTCCAGGAAGATACGAAGATTTAGATCTTCACCTTTCTTGAGCTCAAACGGGGGCGTAATCTCGCCGATTGCCAGGGTCTTGCTCTCTGGCTTAATGGTGATAGGAAAACCCTTGCCATCTTTATCGCAGAATACGCTGACTCCATATTCTTTGGCGCTGGTTGGTTTGATTGTGGCGCTCAACTCAATGGTGTCACCGGAAATTTTCTTGAGCATGTGGCTGCTATTGCTCTTGACGGTGATGTCACCTTCATCCTTCTCATCATAACGAAGCTTCTCAAGTTCCCGCAGCGGTTTGATGCGCAACACACCATCCTTTGGCAGGCTAAGCTCACGCGGCAGCGACTGGATAGCGCTCTGGGCGCCCTCCAGCCTACACCAGGCCCACATGACACGGCGGCCATCCGGAGTCAGCAGTGATTCCGGCGCGAAGAAATCCCAGCTCCTCCAGTTCATCATAGCGTGGAACTCGGGAAGATACTTCTCGTCCTTGAAGTCGCCAAGGTAGTAACGGCACCCCATCCCATGACTGATGCAAAGAAGCATCCACTTATCGCCTATCTTGAACATATTGGCGCAAGAGACGTCTTCGTTTCTATTTACCCCCAGATCCGGCATGTCTTCATGCAGTAAGAGCCCAAGATACTCCCACTCTTTCAGATTCGAAGATTTCATCAAATGAGGTGGGCCGCCGCCAGATATCGCATAATAGGTATCACCATTCAACCAACAGTCAGGATCCCACATACGTATTTTGGCCTCCTGCCCGGATTTAGTCCTGGGCTTAACCGCAACGGGCTTGGTCCATTCATCCAGATTATCATCCAGGGCAAAAGCTATGTAGTTATTTCCAGCCCCCTCGCCATGGTAGATGATTGCAGGCTGGCCATCCTTGGTGAAGAATCCTGTACCACTGAACATGCCGTGACCCGTATTGGGTTCGACAAGTACGGTGGGGTGCCACTTCCAGGTAACCATGTCCTTGCTGGATACGTGAGCGAACGCAAAGCCGTGGTTGTTTCTGTAAATATAGTGCAGATGATAGCGGCCTTTGTAGAAAAAAGCGGGGTTGGGATCGCCAGGCTCGCCAACGCCCGGGCCCGGATGGGCAAGATGATATGTCAGCCAGTTGGCCGGCACATTTTTCGGCATAGCCGGCGTCTCCTCTACATACGGGGCCGCCGGCGCACGCGCGCCCTGAGCACGGGTGGCCATCTCGGCGTCATCTTCAGTAACAGCGGCGACCAGAACAGAGCTTTCGCCGAGAACCAGTTTGCCGTCCGCAAGTTTCGCTCCGTTCTTCATTCTGTTGTGTGCAAATCGACCTGTATGGTCCTTAACCTCGTCTCCCTCAAAATCCCACCATGCGTAGGGCTCTATTTTTGATTTCTTGTTCGGTTGGAGTGATCTAATCTCGTCGACAGTCAAGGCCTTACTGTAGATACGGGCGTCTTCTATTGCTCCGGAGATGCGGCCGCCTGCTGCTCCAACGTGTCTCAATCCAAAAACAGCAATATTATTCTCAGGGCTTAACAGGTCAATGTTCTTTGCCTGGTAAGAGGCATAGCTCTCACCATTGCGGTAGATCAGTATCTCGTCACCCTTATAGACGATAGCCATCTGGACCATTGTCTTGCTCTCGGCAGTCTCAGGGATATACTTATCCTGGGTTTTCTCCGTACGCTTGTAGAAGTCGCTGCCGGCCATCCATTTTCCTTGCTGTAGCTCGCCAAAAACGATGCCGTCAAACTGATCGCCACTCTGGATCGTCAGCGCACTGCCACCCCGCTGGGTCAGATCGGCCGGAGCGATCCAGGCTACGAGTGTCTTGTCAGTCTTGTCTGCGTCCGCACCACAAAGAAAAAGCGTTGCGAAACCTATCACCAGGCTTACCATTATTGTCTTCATAGTGTCCCTTTACTGATTGATCCTATATGCTTTTGATTCGCCAGACATCAACAGACTTCAGATTCACGCTGCCATCATCACAAAAGACATCCAGCCCGAACACTCAGCTCCTATCGTGGCTTATTTTCTAAAATCGGAACATTACAGAACGTCAGGGCGGCGATACCGTTTTCTCCATAGAGAAGCCTTTCCTGGCTCCACGACTTACTGTCGAGGTAGGTGATCTTCTGCGCGGAAGAGACCTCTTCCAGTTTGAGCGTGATGACTTTTCCGGACACTGCGCCTGATACTACATTATTCGCTACGCCATCCAGATAAAACTCACTCGCTAATGAATCCGTCCATGCCATGTTCTGGTCAAACTCTAATGCAATTTCATCTTGCTTGTCACTCGTATAGCATGCCTTTTTGAGATTTGGAGGCGTGATGGCGTTGGTAAAAACCCTGCCGTAGTTGTCCCGCTCCACCAGGGGGCATATCAATCGCGCTATTTCCGCGTAGCCCGCAACAGGATAATGACATTCGCCCGGCGGCTTAATGCCAAGAGTTGACATGACACCCATGTTGGAAAAGTAGGACGGCAAGGTCCTTTGCACCTCCCGCAGCATATTGTCAGAGCCATTGATGCCCATAGAGCAGGCTTTGGGCCAAATCTGGAAAATGTAATAGTGCTGGATATTCGGGTAATCCTGTTTCCAGGCTGCCGACATGTCTACAAAGTATTGCTGGTAGGTTTCCCATCCAAAGCGGCCGGTGGGACCATCCGCGCCCTGGTCGCTTTCGCCCTGGTGCCACAGGACGCCGCGGATGCCATGTGTCAGATTGGCTTGCTGGACACGCCAGAAAAGTCGTCCATAAATCGTTGCTACGTCTTCAAAATCTTCCGGATTGCGCTGGTGCTGATCAATCCGGGTTCCCCCGACGGCGCCATTGATAATGCATATCGGGATCTTCTGGCTTTCCATCAATCGCCGGGCAAGCTCGATGCCCCAATACCCGATCTGCAGCTTTGCGCCGTTACGGTCACGACAGACCGCGTTGCCCCACAGTTTCAACCGTGCGCCTTCGGGGTGACCCGCCGTGCTGCCATAGCTGCGAATCCAATCGCTGGTGTAAGAAGGGTCGTCATTGCCGACATCAGTCGCTTCCGCATTGGATTGCCCATCAATAATATAGGCATCCCCGCATACCAAGTTGGTAACCGTATGGAGCACCGTTTCGTGGCTCCCTCTCTTTGACCCGAACTCCACCTTGTACTTGATGAGACCCGGTCTAAGCTTTGCCGAAAAATCGTACGTTTTATCGGCCGGCAACTCCTGGCCTTCTTCTTTGTACAGTTCATCCCCGGCATAGATCTTCAAGAAGACCGAGTCGGCATCTTCGTTCAGTGTCCCGTTATAGTAGAGTGTGCCTTCATTCTTATCATCACGGGCATAGAACTGATTGTCCTCAGGTTTCTCATCCTCGGCCGGTGTCCGCTGCACCCAGGCATCTTTCTTGGGTTCATTGACTATGATCGCGGCTGCGCCCGGCACCTCTGCGCCGCCGTTGTTGACAGCCAACGTGACGGTCATTTTGCCGGGGTGCACCTTCAGAACAAACGCAGCATTTTATTCTATACGCAGGGTCTGGCCGGGCTTCATCACTTTTACCTCGCAGCCTGCCGATTTGGCAAACTTTTCAGCGTCATCTTGCCGGCCGACGATGTCGCCCCAATGGTACGGTATAGCCATCTTGGGTTTTATGAGGTTGGCGGCCTCCGCCGCTTCATCCGCGTTGAGCGTGTATGTGCCGCCCGCAGGCAGTAGTGCCAGGTCGATATTTTTTAGAGCCTTCATTTCGTCCGTCAGGTCGGTATCGCCGGCGTAATAAATTCGCTTGCCGCCGACCTCAATTACAAAGCCCAGCCAGTTATTCTGCCTGGGATGAAATCGCTTGTTAGGATTGTAGGCGGGCACGCCGGTTATCCGCACATCGCCCGATTGAATCAATAGGCCTGGCGTAAGCGCCTCTCCCGCCCCTTCTTTGGCGGCGACATCAGCCGATGCAATTAGCTTTGTATCCGGCCCGCGAACCTTGGCAATATCTCCGGCAGAGTAATGGTCGCTGTGACTATGACTGACCAGCACCAGCGTCGCATCGTGCGGCTCGTCCTTCAGTTTCCAGGGATCGATGTATATAACCGCGTCTTTTTGGCAGATTTTGAAACTCGCGTGCCCCAGCCACTGGATAGTTGTACCCATAGCAGCCTCCTTTGCCGTTTCGCTAACGCTGGGCGTTTCCACTCGCTCGCTCGGCTTAGCCGGCTCGCCTATCGGCTCTCTCTTTGCGCAGCCGAGGATTACCAGCCCCAGCCCCGCAGCCAATATTAATAGCCTCAAAACTCGCATTGCCACGCTCCTTGAATATGCTCAGAACGGGATACCTAATTTGAGATGACAGAATACACCTGAGCGATATTTCAGTCAAGGTGATCTGTCACCCGCCGCGGTCCCATCGCGGAAAGGGGGGGCCGATTCCCCCGTCTGGAGTCTTCGTGCGCCGATAGGTTTTACCCATCTTAACATTGGCTTTGGCCTCAAATTGGCTTTGATTGGCTTTGCTTTGATTGCCTCGCAAGGCGTGCGTTTTCTTCATAACCCTTTATAAAAACCGAGCTTACCTGAATTTTGCACCGCCGGCAAATTGGCTTTGTTTTGCAAAAAAAAGGCCGATTTGTAGAGGATTCTCGACAATTGTAGAGCAAGTCATTAACCACGGATTCCACGGATGAACACGGATTAAAGCAGTAAAGCCCAAAAACCAGTGTAAATCGGCGTAAATCCGTGTCTGAAAGAGCTTTCGGGAATTTGTATTGGCCTGGATTTTGCATTAACCACCGCTTGCTGACGCTCGCGGCTCTGCCCTCTGTCATCTGTCTTCCGTCTTCCGTCTTCCGTCTTCTGTCTTCTGTCTTCGGTCTTTCGTCTTCCGTCTTCTGCCTTCTGTCTTCTGTCCTCTGTTTTGTGTCTTCCGTCTTCCGTCTTCCGTGTTCTGTCTTCCGAATTTAGTTAGATATATATTATATCCGATAGGCCGTTTTTTCTCAAGCGAATTCTACATAAGATCTCTGTATGTGTGACCAGATTTTCTCGCAGGTTCCTGTGGTTGCGAGCCCCGACTTGTCGGGGCGTGGCAATCTCCCCCGTTGCCCAGTTCACCTTAGGGCAGGATTATTGCACGCTTTCGCCTTGCAGAAAAACATGCAAGAGAAATCATCTTCGCGGTATAATTATTTCTGACCGCGTTTTACTGCGCGTTAACTTTCCTCTTTCTCAAAGAGGTGGGGCTGGGTTACTGTTGTTCCGGATTTCGCCTTTGGTGCCTTTTTGAAGGTTATATTCACTTGCCCTGCGGGCGGATAATCTATCTTATGCCCGGTCAGCAGTTCCTCTATCGTCAGAATCTGCAATCGCGGATGTGACCCCCAGGGCGACTTATAGACGCCTGCACTTGCCGCTTCTCTCCGCATATTGCGAGTTGGCTTCTCCATACAAATCAATACGCCAATCTGCGCCTCCTCACGCTCCACAACTCCGCGAAGGTCCCGGACATCCTTGACTCCGACGTTCCCCGATTTCACCGACAGCATAATCTGCTTTGTTTTCCGCTTCTTGCTGTCCGTCTCATCGTGAAAATAAAGACGACCGTCGATACCCCTGTCCGCGCCCTTCTTTTCCTCAATTGGCCTCGCCCCAACCAGGCCCAGCGTCCACCACTGAAACTGATACGGATCATACTCTGCTAACGCCCTCGCGTCCGGCAGCGAAACCGGCTCACCGACCACCTTATATTGAACATTATCACCGAACATATCGTGCAGCCGGTGTTTCATCAGAGCAACCGCCAAGTGCGTAATATCTACTCCTATCCACTGCCGATTTAATCGCTGCGCAACAGCAATTGTTGTCCCGCATCCGCAAAATGGGTCAAGTACAATATCACCCTCGTTGCTGCTCGCGGTGATAATGCGCTCGAGAAGAGCTTCAGGTTTCTGCGTGGGATAGCCCAGGCGTTCTTTTGCTGTTGAGCCAATATATGGAATTTGCCAAACATCACCTAATTTAACCCCTCTGTCTTCATTTTCTAAATAAACTTTATATCTTTCTCCTTTAACAGTGTGCCATCGCCAACGCCTCCCATTTTCATCAACATAACTATAATCCTTTTTTATCCACTCCCCGTAAGGTTCGTATTGAGTGCTAAAAAAATATTTGTTAGATTTGGTATAAAAAAGAATTATATCGTGTAACTTTTGAAATTTTCTTGCCACAGCTGTCCATCTGCGATAATGCCAGATGATTTCGTTGCGGAAATTATTAGGCTCAAATACGGCATCCATAAGAAGCCGCAGGTGAGCGCTTGCTGTTTGGTCGCAATGCAGATAAATTGAACCTGTTGTCTTTAAGACACGTTGAAGTTCCACCAGTCGCGGCGCCATCATCGCCAAATATGCCATCATATCGGTATCGCTAAGGAATGTGCGAAACGCACGCATTACCTGTGCGACCCGCTGTGTGCCAGTTTCCACAATTTCTTCGTACGCCGCCGCAGACCCTTTGTCCCAGTGCCAGGTATCATCAAACGCCTTGATTTGCGCCGCTGCCTTGCTGCCATTGCGTTCCGCAAATAGTATGTTGTAGGCTTGGTTACTCTTAAAAGGCGGGTCTAAATAAATCAGGTCTATTGTCTCGTCCTTGATATACCTCCGGAGAATGTCAAGATTGTCACCATAATATAAAATGTTCTCCCTCATACGTCATCCCGTCAATAATTCCAAAAGAATAGATATATCCATATATATCAGAAACCGAGAACTTTTTCAATACCCCAAAACCTCCTATGATTAGTCAGACCTTTTCTAAACTCCTAAAGAACCAACATTCGAGCCTGTCCTTATTTTTTCTCACCATAGGAATATATACTTACATTAGACAAGGGGCGCATCGTAGAATCTGAAGGAAACTCATCACGAAGGTTTTTTGTTAGGAAAGTAAGTGTTATCGTTCCGATTGTTTGACGCTGAGTCCAATATTCGCCTTCGAGTTTATGAACGGGCTTGCCAATGATATTGAAAAGGATCGTACCATCGTGTGGCGTGCTCCGGTCTCGCAGACTTGCTTTCGGTTTACTCGTGTATGAGTAGCATAGTTGCCGAATCTGTCTTTCTCTGTCGATGCAGAAACCTTCAACGTAACTGTGGCTTTCCATTTCAGTTGTCCGCATGACGCAATTAATCCGCATGAAGCTCTGGCTAATTGTGAGTATGAGGGGAATAGGCTCCGGTGTTTTGCCCTGGGCATCCTTCCAGTTCGTTTGAATATGTCCTTGCCATGTTCCGTTCAAGTCGGGAAATGGAATAAGCCAGCCTTGCAGCCACTTCCAGCGCCAGACCCACTTCATGAAGATTCCGACAAGCAGAAGGTCGGCGGTGACTACCTTCGGAATGGGCCGCATGAAGTCGACAAGATTCTTCATATCCAGGCCGCTTGCCATACCGACAGCGAACCAGACAAGCCCGGAGAATATCAGGAGGATGAAGAGAAACGGTTTCAGGTTCAGATTCTTCATGATTGCCCCCCGAGCCCATCATAGTTCCACGCCGCATAAGTGAAATCGTTTACCTGCTCCCGTGTCCATTTCTGCGCCGAATAGAAGAGCCACTTCAACCCGCTGACTTCCACATACTTGCGGCAAAGTTCGTCGGTCTTCGTATTCTCATAAAGGAACACGATCGCCGCCTTCACGTCGTCGGTGTAGGAGTAGTGCTGAAAACGGTCATTCGGCACATTGTAGACAGCACATTCAATCAAGAAACCGGGGATGTCGCTAGCCTTGGTTCCTGCCCCGGTCATTTCGTTGGACAGAGACTTGAGAACACGAACGATGCTTTTAAAACGGGTTCCTGTATTATTGTTCTTACCCACTCCGTTTTCATAATGCTGTTCAGGCCAGTTGATGACGCGCCAGTTCTCTTTATCAGTTTGGAGTTCAACGCCCTTCAGGGGTTCGCCGTAAGTTTGATAGCGCCGATGCTCAAAGAAGGCCGCCACGTCAGCTTCGACGTGATAACTTGTCTCGTGCACGTCAAACGCCTTGTTGCCCCGCTTGACGGCAGGGCGTCCGAAGTAATTCACAAGAGCTTCTTCGACTTCGTTCTTGAATTGTGCGTATTGGTAGATTCCTGGTTCAATGTTGTATGTCTCTCGTGTCGTACCTTCGGGCAAAACGAAAAAGAAGGTATCTTTGCAAAGGATCCCGACGTCAACGTCACTATCTTTTCGAACATTTGTATTGTTCCGGTAGGAACCGTGAGCAAAGACTGAGATGTCACGTGTGCGGAGCTTTTCGTTTTTCTTGATAGCGTTGCGGATTGCAGAAGCCGCATTGTCGCAACGTTCTTCCTCTGTTTTGCCGGGCGGTTTCGCCCACTCCCTGAATTGTGCTTCCCAATCACGCGGCATAATTACACCTTTGCTTTAAGAATTCTATGATGTTTTTCATAAGCATACAACTATTGTTTATATGTTTTCCCGTATAAGCGTCATTCTCTGGCACCTTTACCAATTCTACATTGAACAGCATCCTTTTCAGCAGATAATCCCCAATCTTTACCCCCAAAATCCGACAAAGATAAGGAAAAATACTTGCCCTCTCAGCCTCTGATTTTTCCCATCCACAATATCAGTTATCGGCTGAAATTCAGGTTATTATAACCAACAATTCATACCCCATAAATAGTATTTTTCCGGCTGACTAGAGGCTTCGCAAATTCCGCGCCAAGCAGATACATTTTTGCTCGGAAATGCAACGGAAGTGGCGGAGATTTTTTGCTCGTTCATCCTGGTTTTGGTTGTACAGCCGGAGAAATTAAGGTAAATATAAACCGTCACTGATACCTTTTGACAAGAGGCCCCTGCACAAGGACGGACCTTAAGTGCAGTCGTGGTAGGAGGTTACAAAACGCGGAGAATACGAGTATGATTTTGATAAAGGAAAGGGATAGCGAATGTTAAAGATAGGAATGATCGGAGCTGGTTTCGTGGCTGGATTCCACGAACGGGCCTTATGCTCGGTACGGGGTGCCGAACTGGCGGGCGTCTACGCCCTCAAAGGAGCAGAAGACCTGGCTAAACGTGCACGTGCAGATGGTCTGGGTAAGACCAAAGTCTACAAAAGCATTGCGGAGCTTTGTCAGGCTGTGGACGTTGTCTGCATCTTTGCTCCTAACTTTGCCCGTATTCAAATAATGCAAGACATAGCGCAGGCTGTTGGAGCTGGAGCGAAACTGAAGGGCATTATCTGTGAGAAACCCCTTGCCAGAAATTTAGGCGAAGCAAATAAAATGGTCGATACCGCTAAGAAACTTGGTGTGCCCACCGCTTACTTTGAGAACCAGATTCACATGCCCGGCGTGGTCGAGGCCAGGCGTCAACTGGCGGCGGTAGAAAAGCAGATGGGGCCGGTGCATTTAGCCCGCAGCGCCGAGGAGCACGGTGGTCCACACGAGCCATGGTTCTGGGACCCCACAAAGCAGGGGGGCGGCGTCTGCTGCGATATGGGTTGCCACAGCGTGGCGGCGGGCATGTACATGCTAACGCCCAGCGGCAAGCCGCCCAACTACCTCAAGCCGATTTCAGTTTCGGCCAATATGGCACTACTCAAGTGGGGCAAAGAGCCCTGGATTAGCCAGCTTCGCAAAAGAGGCGTGGATTATTCGGCGACGCCGGCTGAAGACTATTCGAATGTCTCAATCATGTTCCAGGACCCGCAGACAGAGGTTCGCAGCGTAGTCGGCGCGATAAATTCCTGGA
>Ga0315289_10011396_pt1 | contig 12601 bp, 19 predicted proteins | sample YL17G11_40_MG_FD_203452 | JGI IMG/M metagenome (GOLD analysis project Ga0315289, IMG submission 203452) | Sediment microbial communities from Yellowstone Lake, YNP, Wyoming, USA - YL17G11_40 | ecosystem: Environmental > Aquatic > Freshwater > Lake > Sediment | place: USA: Wyoming | collected...
GAGGATATTATTTATTTTAATCGTTGTTGATAATCACTTCATCCCAATTTATGAATATACGTTGTGAATTGGTATCGATAAAAATGAAGTCATGCGATCCTTTATAAGAAAGCGCTAAAATATCGTTGTATATTTTTTCACTGACTTCGACCTGTTCATCAAAAAGGGTTTTCATTTCTGCCTTTTGAATTTTGAAAACAAATAACGATGTTAGACCTGAGCGAACTTGGCGGGGAATGGACTTGTAAGTTTGTGCCGCCAACCAGATTGATAGACCGGCGTGGCGACGATTGTTTACTGCGTGAAGCAACAGTTTTTCTGCTTCGCCTTTTAAATTCTTTTGGACATCGTCTAAAACAATAAGGGTCTTAAATCCTTGCGAGGCATTTTCTTGAGCAATATCATAGGCCTCTGATAATGTCTCATAAGTTAGGTCATCGTAAATTTGTTCCTCTGGAAGAACAGACCAAAAATCATTCTTAATAGAGGCACGTGAATTTGGTGGACAAAAAAGAATAATCGTATGATAAACACGCTTAAACATTTTCGGGGACTGTAGAAGTGAAATGAGCAATGTTGATTTGCCGCTGCCTGCTCTTCCTAAAAATAAACCAAACGTGTGCTTGTTCATAAGTTTGGTAATTTCGTATTCGTCTAATTTGTCGGCAAGTTTTCCATCGACATTAAAGGAAGGTTTTTTCAGAGGCGGTTCTTCATTGTGTTTGATGCTAATGCTCATTTATATTATAGATAGATATTCTCACCACAATAATTTATCGGCGAGTTTTGCTGCTATACCTGTATTCTTTGCGTGTCTGATTTTATAGAGGCGGCGGCGTTCGTCTGCGAATGCTTTGCCTTGCTGTTTAAGATAGGTCGGATAGTCGCCCATACCCGCAGCGCCAATCGAGGCGATTTTATCTCCGCCTCTAAACACGTCGAGTTTTTTACCGGATCGAGTAGATGGTTTTACCTGTACACCCAATTTGTCCGCCTGAGCAAGCGTGTATGGTTGAATTTTATAGGACATATAATAATGCATGATATAATTATTAACTTAACGGCGAGCGAAGCGAGTATAGAAAAGCGGGTTTAACCAGAAGATTGAGCGATTAACCACCGAATAATGCCTCACGCGAGGTTAAACAGTCAATAAAATTAATTTTATTGACGTGTTAAGTTTGTTAATAGGACAATTGTAAAGTTAAACGGTCAAAATGTTAGTTAAAACACGTTTCTATAATCCGTGGAATATGTATTTAATTAGACATTGCGGCGTCCCGCTCTGTTTGTGGTGTGAAATTTATATGAAAGCAACAACCTGTTTGGACTGATAATCGATTTGTAGCACTACATCGCTAAAACCCCACGCCTGACATGTGATGGCGCCCGTGGTGGCGGCAGCAAGATTGAGATTCAAAAATGGAGGGGATGCGCGGGTGTTAATTCCCTGGAAAAGAATGCCCGATGATTTCTCGAGGTCGTATCCGTAGTAAGCGCTCGATGGGAATGATGTAATGACGACAGATCCACCATCGCCTCCAACGGGAGCAGCGCGAGCGTTGGCGGTAGGAAGAACTACATATGTATCACTATTGGAGGGAACAGCGGCAATTCCAGCAACAGTATTATACATTTCACGAGTGACAACAGTGCCGAATGACTTGGGGATGGAACCACCAAGAGACTGAATCAAATAGCAATAACCTTCGGCCGGCCTCTGTAAATCGTTGATTGGATAGTTTGGGTAGAACTGTCCGCCCACCTGCAACTGTCGCAAGTTAAGACCGGGGTTAATAGCATCGAAATATCCGTTGGGCGTCAAGGTCGTATTGGTTAGACCAAACTGATGGTAGACGGATTTGACGGAACTATTTCTGATTTGCAGCAAGATTTGCTGAGCGCCCTGGGCACCGGTGGGAATGGTGACAGCACTGTTGGTGTATGTGGAAGACTTGATAAACCATTTGCCGTCCTGGAGAGTCTGTGTAAGCATAGCGGACGCTTGGTCTCCGACGTCGATGTATTTCATGTTAAGGCGGAACTCACTGAGGGTGGGGGCAACACTCAAAACAATGTTAGTCGCCAAAGCGGTGTTGTAGCACACAATTGGGGTTGTGGCGGCAGTGGTTAAGACCAGCTGCATGTTATTGACTGATCCGATGGGGAAAAATTTGTCAGTGTTTATGCCGATCACAGAAAGCAGAGGAACGCAGAAAGAATATCTGTGTGCCGTAGCAGATGTGGCAAGGTCGATGCCGTTTGCCGAGTTAGAGTCGGCCGCCATACAAATACCAATTCCACCGTTTCGCTCACTCAAATTCACAGTGTTCTGTAAAAGGAAATTCGCTAAAAGACCATATTGATTCACGGTTTCAATGGGGGTGTTATTAGAATACAAGGTAAGTGCATCAAACCAAGAAGAAGCAGAACCGAGCAACTTGGTGACACCGTTAGTAGCAGACAAGGCAGTCGAAACTGTGTAAGTCAAAGTGAATGATACGGTCGTGTTTGCGCAATCCATAAACACACTGTCGCTCATTCCAGAGGGGATTGTAAAACTAACGTTCTGGGAAGAAAACGGGGATTGAAGTGCCACAGCAGCAGTGTGAGAAATCGACGAGGTTGTTCCAGCAACCGAGGTAATACCATCGGGGGCAACATTCACACTATACGCGCGTGCCGAATCACTCATAGACGGGGGCAAATCAAATTTTAACGATTGGGGAAGTCCCATAGAAGAGGAAGGAAACATATTTGCAGACATTTAATATTATATAAAATACCAATATATAATATTTCTAAATCAAACCACGTTGAGCGAAATTAAATGTCGCCACTGTCGGTCTTGGGGTTTCTAAATAATCGACATCGATTTGTATTGTCATATACCAATCCACGCCATTAAAGTTTACAAAACGATTAAGGTCGTCTGTGACACTAATTATAAAACTTGTTATATTGCGATCTTGTATCAAAAACTTCGCTTGTGTCTGATTTACATAGTTGATAACGCTATTTTGTCCAGCGTTGTTTTGAAGCGGCAAAAATATATCACTACTACCATCACTCGTGCTATAACATCCAAAGTTGAAATAATTACTCCTAAAGTTGATTCGTTGTAGAGGAATGAAATTTACCACATTTGGAAAAGTCAGCGACAATGCCGTGCTTGTTATATCTACTTTTCCCAAACCCATTATGCTATTGACTGTCGATTCATTAGACGAAGCATTCACCGTGAAATCTGTCGTCGTGTGCGTAATTGTAAATTTTGTGATTGCCGAGTTGTAGGTTATACCATAACCAACCGGCAACAGTGTTAATATCATCGTAATAAATGTATTCACATTATAATTACCTCGTGTAAGTGTATATGTGGTCCCGTTTAAAACAAATTGGTTATTGGTGTAATTTACTATATAAAATGAATTCGCAACCTCGCAGTGGACTACCGACAAATAAGCATTTTGTATGTGGTCTAAGTGAAACGTCAAGTCGGGTAAATCGACTCGTATTTGTGAGCAAAAATCACCGTTTATTCTTCCCACCAATGACGATATATTGAATAGTCTCGATTTTGTCTTTATCATATTCTTTTATAATAAAGGCAGGTTTTATTCTGTCGAGAAAACTACGTTTTCCCGTGCCATTTCCTTATCGAAAAACATACTACATTATGCTCAATGGGTCGGGTTGCCCGACTGGTCTGGAATAGAGACTGGTTTCGTTTCGTTTGTAATTTCATTCACCTCTACAAATAGGTTAGTTAGATCAGACGGTTTTAATATTTCGCCGTTGTGGTTCTGTATAGGCAGCGGCGCATAGACCGTAAATTGAGACAACGCCTCTTTTAAATCTTCATGCTCGTCTGAAAAATTATTCAACACATCATTTACCGCATCTTCATTTCCCATTTTGATTCCACCACACAAAATTGCTAAATCTTCAGGAAGTCCGATTTTCATCAAATTTTTTACTTCGTTTTCCAATCGTCTGTCCATTCTGTATATTTTATATCAACATTTTATTTCTCCGGGATTTATCCTATTTTTTTTCTTCTGTTATTTCATATGAGCGACGTTAAAAAAGCATCACTAATAAAGAAACCCCTCAAAGTTGCCGTCGAGGAACCTTCCGCGGAACTTTCTTCAGATCCCGTTGAGGAACAAAATATACAGGCATCTAAGAAAGTCAAAAAGACCCCCGAAGAAATAAAAGAGACTCGCCTCGCCAATTTAGCAAAAGGACAACTCGGTCTTAAAAAGCGCCAAGAAGAAAATCGTCAGAAAAAAGCAGAGTTAGAATCCGCAGCAATCGAGAAGAAACTCCGCCTTGCCGCCAAGCAGAAAAAAAACATTGAAGACAGTTATGGTGTAAGTCTAGACGAATCCTCTGATGAAGAAGTGGTCGCGCCTATTCCCGCCCCAAAAAGAAAGGTTGTTGTTGTTGCCGCTCCCGCCCCCTTAGCAAAAAAGAAACCCATTCGCTATGTTGAGCAACCCGAGTCTGAGTCTGAGGAAGAAATCGTGTATGTGAAACGTCAAGCGCCGGTATTGAAAAAGGCAGCACCATCTCTACCACAGATAATGTTTTACTAGTATGACCCTTTACCGTATTATAAAATATTTCTATATTCTATAATGAGAACAGTCGTTTATTGGATTTCTTGGTCTTTTATAAGTGCTTACGTTTATATAAAAAATGTTATTGTATATTATAATGCCCCCGAAAGTGAAACCGATGGAGAAAGCGATTCCGATGTCGAAATCCAAACCCCAAAAAAAGTCCAAAGCAAAACCAAAGCAGAAGCAGCGCCAGAAACAAATAGTCAAGACCAATGTGAAAGTGAGCGTCCAATCACAGGGCGGTAGTGGCGCCGGTGCCGCGCCTTCATTTATCCCGCAAGCGTTCAGCGACCGCGGCGGAGAGAATGTTCGCCTCGTAAATCTTGTGGAACAATTAGCACGTTCTGGTCGTTCTCTTGTAGAGGAACCCATTCGAATTAAAGCACCAATTAGATCCACGCCTATGGAAAACCCCGAATACAATCCCGCCAATGACGAGACCACGGTTCGTGGTGTTTTCAATGCCCCTATTAATACAAACATACCCGTTGTAATGGGCGGCGTTCGTGTAGGCGAAGGTGAAGGCGTTTTTAGTTATTCAGAAAGTGAAGGTGGCGACGTTGTTGAGTCAAGAAAAGAGCGCAACAACCGCCTCGCAAGAGAGCGCCGTGAAAGACAAAGAATCCTCGCCGAAAAAGGTAGGATGTTTTTAGGTCAACCCGTAGTAGAGGCATCCAGTGTCGAATTATTCCGCAGCACAATGCCCGTATTTGAGGAATAGAAATATTTTAGCATATAGCGGTTAAGCACCAAAATGCTATTCTCTCTGGAGAAATATTTTTAAACAATGATCCCATTGTTCTTCTTTTGTTCTTGCCGTATAAGCATTCGCACAGTTCAATGATGCTTTCAATGTTTCTATCCAATACTGTTCTTTTTGTATTGCCTCTATTTTTGTATTACACTCTTCTATTGGTGTCATTATCCAATTATCCCATCCACCGTTGCCTCTGATAATTACATATAATAAATTATTTTTTGTATCACATCCACGCTTATGCTCATTATATCTACGTTTAAATGAATTGGTAGAACCGATATATATCTCATCATTGTCATCACAGTAAATTTTATATATTAAATACTTCGGCATTAATATTAGATATTTCGGCATTTGTATATATACCTTTTCGTCGAAACCACTTAATTACGTGCCCTTTCCTGATTATAATATATTTTTTATATGTTATAATTACTACCTTATACCCAAGGGAAAGGGTATGTGAAAACCGTCGGTTTGCCCGATTAATCACTGTCGCTACTATTATCGTCGTCGATTTCATCATCGCTTGAGTCTTCACCGTCATTTTCTTGGTCTCCAACCACAAAATTGCTAATAATGTCTTTTGCGATTTTACGGGTATGGTCGGCAACATTGGCGAGCGTCCCCAACATTACAATTCTGATTTGCTGTTGTTCCCTCGCTTCGTTGCGGTATGAACTACTATATTGTGGCGCGGCAAGCGGATACTTTTCGTAAATAATATTTGAGTTTTCACCAAACAACATTCTACAAGACAGAGTTTCGATAAAATTCAATAGTTTTTCATACCCGGTTTCACGTTCATATTTCCTCCACTCATTTTCCTCTTTACAGTAGATTGTGAAACGCGCTTTTTGTTCATTTGTAATTACAAACGGCAATGTTTTTTTGTCCAAATTGCTTAACCACTGATTTATAATTTTCTTGGTTCCCTCGATGGCGCCGCTGTTATAAATAATATCATACTCATCTACCGTGTATTTTTTAGAGCGTATGAATGTCTTCCACTGTGGAACGTCTTTACACTTTTTCAAATAATCTTTGATAGAAAATGTTGGTTTGTCTTTCTTTGATTTTTTTGCCTCTACTATGGGTGCAGCTTTTTGTTGCTGACTATTAAACATATTCATCATCATCATGTTCGTCTGTTGTTGCTGAGTCATCATCATCTTTATTAAATCGTTGTGTTCTTTCTGTGATTTTATTAGTTCCTCTTTTTGTTTCAAATATTTACAAGTCTTTTTGTGGCGTGATAGACTTGGTGCGTGATTGTATTTGTGTCCGCACTCACATTCATATTCACCGTTGCTGTTTCCGTTTTCGCTGTCCATAGAAGAAATACTCATTTTATATAATCTATACAGATAATAATTCTACGCTTTTATACTCTTTTTGTAAAAACTAATAATTTCCTAAATCGATTTGGAATATAAAAACAAGTATTCCTAAATAATAATGAGTATAAAAAATATAATTCATAGGGATGTATTTCTTAAGAGAGGTTATGAGATTCTTAAAAATTGTGCAATTATTAAAAGATGCTAATTATATGCTAAATTAGCATTAAATTAGCATATAATTAGCATATTTTGAACATTGCACAATTTTTACCTTTTTAGCGTTTCACTTCTTAAAAAACCTACCCCTTGGAAATCCTCGTTTTTACATTCTTCCTAAATAACCGGTGGGGGTCGAATACAGTTTTATTAGGTAAAACGAATATAAATCGAAATCTCCTCTATAACATAGGAATGGAAACCGAACTTACTTATCGTCAAAAATATTACCTCGAAAACAAAGAGCGTATGAAACAGCAAGCAATACTGTATTATCAGAATAATAAAGAGACGTGTCTGTTATATCAAAAAGAGTATAATGAAAAAAATAAAAACTATATTGCAACCCGGTATAGAAACTATATTCTCACACGGGGGAGCGATGAAAAAAGAGAACGGCAAAAATTAATAACAACAAAAACCATTTCAAGAAAATCAAAAATAGAGGCATCTCCAAAACCCCCAAAACGGGCAGTAATAGAAATCAAAAGAAAGAAAATCGAAAAAACACTTGCCGACATACAGCGGCGCGCCGATGCGTTCCGGGCGTCTCTTAACCAAACAACACATATACAATAGACTGTTTTCGAAAAAATAATATTTGTATATGTTATAAATATTATGACGAGCGACGCAATTTCAAAGATGAATTTCAAGGTGGGCAAATATTTGATTGACGGCGACAATTATCGGTCGACCATAGAAAACCTACTGAATGAACACATCGACGACAACGAAATGGTTGAACTGACGTTTCAGTTTTTTGCCTCTACGATTACAACACAGGGCGCTTTGACGAAAATAGAGGCACTTGCAACAATAGCGGAATCGTGTGCTGAAATCGACAAATTTCCAGACCATTTAAAAGAGGCGATTAAAGACACATACACAACTCAAATAGAACCGTATATGCGTGAAATGATAGAGGACAATTTAGACGAAATGAACAATGTATTTGTTATGAAAAACAAAGATAGTGATATATTATAATGTTCAACTTAACAGATAAAGAAAAGGTCAGCACTTATATGAAAAAATGGAGGTCTTTGAACAAGGACAAGATTCGCGGATATGCCTTAACTTATGACAACAAGGAATATTTGGAACGCACGAAGGAGCATAGGCGGGAAGTGAAACATAGGTGGTATATTACAACACGTCGAGGCGGCGATCCGACGCCGTTGAAACGAGGACGACCATTCAAAGAGGATTTTGAAAAACCAACCATCGATGATGAACAAAAAAAAGAAGAACAACAAATTTTACATCCAGAAATAATCATTTTAAAAAGTGTAATAATAGAGGCAGAACCAAAACCCTCAAAACCACAACGAAAACCGAAAATGACTGTTATTGAAAAGAAACGACGAAAAATCGAATTAGAATTGGAAAAAACAAACGCCAAGGCGGCGGCATTTAGGAATTTGTTAGAAAATAAAAACCCCCTCTAAAATATAGATGTCAAACGCAAACCCATACCGCGCACAAAAGGAAATAGATGATTGTTGGAATCACTTGTTTGAGTCTTGTGTAATGTTAAATGATAATTTCATTTATTTTTATAATTCCAACGACTCACAAGAATATTTCCACGATTCTGTGGAAGAAAAAATAATAGATATAAATAAGAAATACGGTTCCTCTATTACAGAATCAACGCATTCTCGACCGGACAATGAAAATAGACAAGCGTCGATACAATCGTGGCGACCCGATTATCAGACGGCAAAATGGGAACTTTTATATCCGCCGACAGAAGAAGACATTAAACGCAAAAAAGCGGCAATTAAAAAGACCAAAGCAAAAGAGACTCGTGCATTCAATACAGAATGTGATGCTGAGTTGAAATATCACTGGGTGTGGGGGAACCGCATCGACTTATCGAAGGCGGTTGATGTGCCTGCCGACCAAGTCAAATTGGTTTTAAGTCGAATAGTTAAACCCGGAAAACAAATGCCCATGTAATATATAAATGAACCCCGAGCAAATCTTCAATCATATTTTTTCACATCAAAATACATTTTCTTTCAATCGTAATTTTCTAAAAGAGAAAATAAGATATTACAAAGAAAAAGGCGAAATGCGACCTGAATTACCACAAGATATTTTTATATATGAAAATTATGATGCCTTTGATATGTGGTGTATCAAAAATAATAAAAGATCATTATTTCCTGATTTACAGTTTAAAGTTGAAGATTGGAATAACAAAGATACATTTATTCTCAGTTGATTGGTGTTTTAGTCGAATAGTTAAACCCGGAAAACAAATGCCCATGTAATATATAGAATGTCGGTAGTCGAACGCTGTAATAATATGAAAGCAAAAAAGAACGATGTTGTTTATACCCCGAAATCTATCGCTCTCAAGGCAATAGAAATGTGTGATATTACAGAAAATATGACGGTGCTTGACCCGAGTAAAGGTGGAGGAATATTTTACAATAATCTTCCAAATTGTAAGAAATCATATTGCGAAATAAGCGAAAATAAAGACTTTTTCAAATGGAATGAAAAAGTCGATTTGGTTATCGGCAACCCACCGTTTTCATTATGGACTAAGTGGTTGGAACATACCGTATCCATAACAGATAAATTTTGTTATATATTTGGTGCGATTAACTTAACAGACACAAGACTGAGGAAAATAATCGGTGCTGGATATGGAATAACAAAGATACATTTATTCTCAGTTGATTGGTGGTTTAGTCATTCATTCATCGTATTATTTGAAAAAGGAAAATCAAGCATTATGACTGTTTCGCCACAACGTATTTTATGTGATATTTGTAATGAGCGCTGTGATAGAGGTTTGAAGGGAAATTCGATGAATGAATGTGTTCCGCGAATTAAGAAACCTGTTAAATCCAAACACGCCTCTAAGAATGAATGAAAAAACACCGAATTTTTAATCGGTGTTTTTTGTGTGGGGACTTTGTTTTTGTCTTGGGGAGGAGACTCTTTATTTTTATTTGTTTTTTATGCCCCACATATTATGCCTCGACTTTAATTTCTGGAAGATTCGACTATTTTCGCCTTTTTAGAAATCGCTTAAATGAATTCATTTAGGAAAATTTGAATATAAAGAAAATTATTATGTTTCTATAATATATACTATGCTATTCTACATTTACAAAATCCAAATCGGGGACTTTATCTATATCGGCGCGACAACCGACTTCACCAAACGGTGCAAGAAGCACAAATACAACAAATATCTGAAAAATCGCGTCCTCTACCAGAAAATCGATGAGGCGGGTGGAATGAAACCCATCTACATGTCTTTGGTCGAGACACTGGACTGTGAAAAGGCGGAAGCACGAATCCGCGAACAGTATTATATAGACCATTTCAAAGCAAATATGAATATGATTAATAGTCATTTGACGGAGGAACAGAAAAATGAACAGCGAAAACGAGACAATGACTTATACAGACAACGCCACGCGGAAGAAATTATTGAACGCCAACGAAATCACCGCGAACAGCACCGTGAACAATACAACGAGTATATGCGCAATTGGTCGAAAGAGAATCGACAACGTAAAAACGACGCACAAAATCGATATCGACTTGCGAAGAAGCAAAAACAGCAATCTGAAACAACCTCTATTATTGATGAATCCAAGACTGATTTAATTTAGGACAAAATAGTTAAACATTTTATATATTCATAATATATACAATGGATTTGACCGACATACTGAAAGAAAAGCGACCTAATTTGTCTGAGGGCAGTCTGAGGACATACAAAAGCATCTTAACCAATATATACCGTAGATGCTACCCGGAAGACGAGGAAATCAAAATCAGTAAACTGAATGACGATAAGTGTATTATCGATCACCTAAAAGACGTGCCGTATTCGCGGCGAAAAACCACCTTGGCGGCGCTTGTAGTGCTCACGGGAAACAAGACCTATACCAAACTCATGTTGCAAGACATCGACTCATATAAGGCAAAACAGAACATGCAAGAAGCGGATGGAAAGTTTGAGAATATGATTCCCTTCACGGAAGTAGAGGCGATTTTGAAATCACTTGAAAAACAAGCAAAACAGATTTATATGAAAGACAAATTGAACATGACGGATTTACAAAACATTCAAAATTATATATTGTTGAGTTTGACTGGAGGTGTTTATATGGCGCCGCGCCGCTCACAAGACTGGGTTATGAAGTGGCGCAATTATGATGAGGAAAAAGACAACTTTTTCGACTTGAAAGGAAAGCGGTTTGTGTTTAATGAATTTAAAACAAGAAAGCAAAAAGGACAACAAATCATCGAAGTTCCGAAACCTCTATTGGCGATATTAAAAAAATGGATTGCGGTATTGCCGGCAGATGAAGACTATGTTTTATTTGATACAAAAGGCAACCCTATTACGCCGCCGCAAATCACGCATCGACTGAATACCATTTTTGATAAACCGATTTCGACCTCTATGCTACGCCATATCTATCTCAGTTCTAAATTCTCAGGTGTGAATCTAAAGGATTTGAAAGACACGGCAAACGCAATGGGTCAGAATAATATTGAAACGACGTTGTCTTATGTGAAGAAATAGGTTGCCTAATTATAAGATATTTTTATATGTTATAATAAATACCCTATTCCCAAGGGAAAGTGTATGGGAAAACCGTCGGTTTGCCCGCTCACGCAAAATAGAGGTTTGCTGGTTTGCCAGTTTTTCGACTCTCGGCAAGAGCGAGAGCAATACGCTGTTTTTCGGCATCCTTTTTCTGTTTATATTTTGTATACATTTTTCCTTTGGCGTCATGAACCATAAAAAAACCATCGTGATAATGAATTGAATACGGCATTTATATAAAATTAGGTAGATTTTTTTTATCTTTGATTTTTTGTTTTAATGCTATTTGTTTCATAGCAAATACCGGATCGATTTCTGATGCCGTTAAAGGTGTATCTTTTGTGATTCTTTTTGTAGGTCGATATACGGGATATGATTTGCCGCCAATGTCCTTCCATTCTTCGGCGATCCATCGTTTTAATCCAACATTTTTTACAACGCCCTCATAGGTTCCGCCCATTTCTTTATATTTTTTCACAATAAAACCGCTCTTGTAAGCGCTTGGTTTTTCATATATTTTGTCTGCTATTGATTTCGCTTTTTCATAAAGCGTCTTGTCTTTTGGCGTAGGCATTATAACATATATAAATATATTATAATCAGAAAAAGAAAAACGTAGTTTGTCCTATAATAGAGACAACCACCAAATCCATTTTAACAAATAGGCATAACCGTATTGTTTCAAAATCAGATTAATAACAAAGAAACCGTCTATATTTGCGATGGTCGAAACCAAGGCGATAATACGGCGCGGAATCCCAGTCTTTTTTAGAAATTCGTCCCGCAAATAATCACAGACATAATCAAAGGCGGCATCGATTAGTTTAAAATCTTGCGTTGGAACCACTCACACACAGAGTGCTTAATAACCGACCAACGAGATTTTTTGATGATAAATCCGTTCTCCCACAAAAATTCAATATTCGCCTCGATTGTTTTCAGTTCTTGAGGTGAAGTATTTCCCCACAGACGAGTAATACACTGAAACACAATGTCTTTTTTATCGACCTTGACTTTGCGACCCTTATTGTCGATGGCGTGCTCGACCATAACGCAAATCATT
>Ga0315289_10011397_pt1 | contig 12601 bp, 6 predicted proteins | sample YL17G11_40_MG_FD_203452 | JGI IMG/M metagenome (GOLD analysis project Ga0315289, IMG submission 203452) | Sediment microbial communities from Yellowstone Lake, YNP, Wyoming, USA - YL17G11_40 | ecosystem: Environmental > Aquatic > Freshwater > Lake > Sediment | place: USA: Wyoming | collected...
CCTACGGCCTTGGCGCGCTCGAAGTACTCTTCCCAGGAGATCCCCAGCCAAACACCATGGAGCTTCTTCTCCACGGCAAGCCTTTTCCCATATTTCTTTACAGTCGTTCTGAAGGTGATGTCCATATTCTTTTCCATACCCGTCTCTCTTCTTCAACCTTCCTCTTTGTTCTACCCATCCTTTCGTCAAAGGCGAAGCAGATTAGGGGAACAGGCTCAGCCGGTGATGGATAGAGAAGAGGGGGGGGCTTAGACATCGATCTCGAAGTAGGGGAGGTCCGTGAAGCTGCCCGTTCTCTGTTCAGCCCATACCGCTCTGACCCGCATGCCGGGTTTTACGCGGTCGAGATCCTCGGGCTTGAGTTCATGGGCAAAAGATTCCCCGGGGGATGCTCCATCCAGGACCATGAAAACCCCTCCATAGGGGGTTTGACGCACCTTGCCGGTCAATGGGTCAGGGCTTGCATAGTAGACCACGTCGACCAAAACGACCGTGGCCTTCGGCCCGACTTCGATAAACGCATCCGCGCGCACCCGACAGACTGCGCATATCTCTCGCGGGGGAATCTGCGTTCTGCCGCAGAGCGGACATTGCGATGCATATAGTTTCTTCTCCTTCAGGCCGGCAAACCACTTGCCCATATGCGGTCCAGTTGCGAAACGTTGAAGAATGGATGTGACGCACTTCAGGGATATGAGCTCCTCGCCCTGCTTCTCCTCGCCCGGCAGTTCGTACTTCTTGAAGAGCTTTGCCGTTGCTCCGGCCGCAGACATATCGCCATCGATCCGAACCTTGCCTGAACTAAAGGCCGTTGCACCATCGAGTTTCCCAAGGCTGAGATCGACAAAGACCTCGGCATCCATGTGCATGACAACGGTGCAACCGGCATCCACCCCTTTCTTGACAGTGCAGGTCTTGTCCCTTATGGAGATGGTCCACCCGCCGCCGCCTTCGCCGGAGAGGTCATAGCCTATCCGCATGTCAACGCCTTCGGCCTTGTCCGGGCGGAACCGCTCCACCATGGACTCCACAATAGTGTGCGCCCTGATACGAGGGGTAAACTTCTCGAACGCCTTGGGAAGGACATTCCCAAGTATGGTCAGATCGCCGGAGACCTTGAGCTTGCCGGAGGAAAATGCCTCACCCGAGTCAACCTTGCCAAGCGCACCACCCACAAAGGACTCCGCATCCGCAGAAAGGATGACCGAGCACTTGGGCATTGCACCCTCGATCCGCACAACCTTGAGAACGGCATCCTTGATCGTGACGACCCATTTCCCTCCGCCCTCTCCAGAGATATCATAGCCTATGGTGACAGCAACCCCCTGCACGCCATCGGGACGGAACCTTTCCGGCATGGTATTGAAGATATCTTCTACCGTTGAGCCAAAATATTCTTTCATGGAACCCTCCTTCCTCTTCACATCTTCGCATGCATGCTGGGGTGTTGATCATCCTGCCGCTCCATAACCACCACTGCTTCGCCTCACGAGGGAAGGGATTATGGAATCCTCCAATAGTGCTGCCCTTGTTCTGATCATGATAACCATGATTCCCGGTGGGATGATTTTTCTTTGTTTTACCGACATGGGTTTCGAAATCAAGAACAGCGGGGGGTCGGTTTCCAGTGGGACCACCTTTCGACGGGATGATTCTTCAAAGGATAGTTTTCCTGTCCAGTATTCCTCCCTTCTCCCAACCCCTGTGATACATCAGGGGCTGCACGCATATATCCTGTGAGCACCTATCATGAGCAGATCAAAAAACATGACAGCTCTGTTCATCAGGGAAAGATGATCCTTGTCCTCCTCCCCTTGCATCACTGTCGACAATCCCGTATCGCCCTTGGCGATTTGAGTCTCTCTCAGAAGCATAGGTGTCAGCCGTGATGAGTAAAGGGTGCATGTGGAATGAAGTGGTTTATGCACTTTCCCGACCCATTTTCCCTCAAGCTTCTTCTTTCGAGAACACTGTGCTTATATCAAGCGAGGGCTGTTCTTACAACAAGTTTGCAGGTCTCTTGTCCAAGGACAGTCAAAAGGACAAGTACAGCAAAATAGAAAGTGTGGCGTGTAAACACCACATCACTTATAGGAAGCAATACTCTGAATGTCTGAATGGCCTTTAGAGATCTCCCGAGAGGCTGTCGAAAAACTCCAGTAAGCTCAAGAACCATCAAATTTGGACCATCAAAACAACAAAAGCCCCGATCAAAAAACTCCCAACGTAGGGCATTCTACGAGGTCGTTTTTTTGTCACTTTTCATCCTTTGAGTTTTTCGACAGTCTCTGATGAAATATTCAATACAGACAGACTACAGATTACCTCAAGGAATATGGGCTTTCTCTGATGCCATATTTGTTCAGAGATCGTGCCTACGTAAAGCTGTCTTGCAGTTCATATGACCCTGCCGGGGTCGCATCTTTGCCTCCCCCCAAAGTCAATAATCAAGACCGGGCACCTAGAGTTCTGGGCACCTCTAGTTCTGTTGCAAGCTTAAAATGAACGAAATGTGGCTCATTGATTGGTTTCCCGGGCCGTTTCAGATTAAATCAAGGAGGGGCTTACGGCTTAACCGAAGGCAAATTATCCTCAGTTCTAGGTTTGCGGGAGGTCGCAAGATGAGATCCCCGAAACTCCTGTTAAACCAATTACAAGTTTCTCAAATTGTTGGGGCAAAGACCTCCAAAGATTTGCTGGGGTTACCTGCTTCACGTAAAACACCTGAACCTCCTGAAGAAAAAACGAATTGTTTCTTTCACTATTCAGAGCAAGAGAATCAACGTTTCCACGATTGTGGAAAAAATCTTCTGGCAAAGGATACTCTCCTGTTTGCCTCCATGAGTTGAGCCCCGGCGCTTGTGAAAAACCCAGAATCAGATGAAGTGTATCTTTATGAGGAAAATGACAGTCAGGAGACTGCAGCGGATATTCTCACCTCGACCTTGTGTTCCCGGTGGTCGTCGACAAGGGGGATCGCCTTGTCTTGTTGATCGAGTCCATCTACTTCCACACGCATCTCGCCGGTTACATCGTGTGTTTGCCGGACGATGATGTGATAGACCGTCTCCCGATACCGGTAGTGGACCTTGAATGTCTCCCAACCCTTCACGGGGAGGCACGGGGCAAAACGCAGTTTGTCCACGTCAAGTTTAAGGCCCAGGAGCGATTCCACGATCAGCCGGTACATCCAGGCAGCCGAGCCCGTGTACCACGTCCAGCCACCGCGACCGGTATGCGGGAAAAGCGCATAGACATCGGCAGCGACAACATACGGTTCGACTTTATAGGTGCTGACTTCCTCGGGGGACCTGGCATGATTTATCGGATTGATCATGGCAAGCAGTTCCCAAGCGCGAGGGCGCTCGCCTAACGCGGCGAATGCCATGGTCGCCCAGATTGCCCCATGAGTGTACTGCCCGCCATTCTCTCTCACACCCGGGACGTATCCTTTTATGTAGCCCGGATTCAACTCCGACTTGTCGAGGGGCGGGTACAGGAGTCGGATCAGTGAATGCTCCCTGTCAATGAGCTGCTTATCAAGCGCTTCCATGGCCATGCGTGAGCGCTTTGCACCTCCCGCCCCGGAGAGAACGGACCAGCTTTGCGCAATAGAATCGATAGAGCATTCAGGGTTGCTCGCCGATCCAAGCGGCGTTCCATCGTCAAAGTATGCGCGGCAATACCACTCGCCATCCCAGCCGTTCTGCTCGATATTTTCACGCAGCGCAGCCGCACCCTGAAGGCAGCGTTCGGCAAAGGACAGGTCGAGAGTCCTGCGGGCAACCTCACTGAACTGCATAAGCACATCATACAGGAAAAAGGCCAGCCAGACACTTTCACCTTTGCCGTGTTCGCCCACAAGGTTCATACCGTCATTCCAGTCACCGGAACCGATGAGTGGCAGGCCATGCTCACCAAAATTGAGGCCTTTGACGATGGCCCGGACACAGTGTTCGTACAGACCGGCAACGTCCCCGGAGTGTGCCGGCAGATCGTAATAGGAGTCCTCGTCTGTGTTTACCGGACGGCCTTCTATGAAGTTGACGGGTTCATCCAGCACACCGGTATCACCGGTGCTCAGAACGTAACGGCAGGTAGCCATAACGAGCCAGAGAAAATCGTCCGAACAATGTGTGCGCACACCCCGGCCAAACGGAGGATGCCACCAATGCTGAACATCTCCCTCCTTAAACTGGCGGGCCGCGCAAAGGAGGAGATGCTCGCGCACCAGGTGCGGTTGGGTGTGGATGAGTGCCATCACGTCCTGCAACTGGTCGCGGAAACCGAATGCGCCCCCCGGCTGGTAATAACCGCTCCGTGCCCAGAGGCGGCATGCCAGGGTCTGGTACAAAAGCCAGCCGTTGGCCATGATGTTCACAGCCATGTCAGGTGTTTCCACCTGTACCGCACCGTGCGTGTGGTTCCAGTACTGCCAAACCGTTTCAAGCTCGCCGCGCGCGGCTGCAGAACCACGGAAGCGATGAACCAGGTTAACAGCGTCATTGGTATCTCGCCCTGTGCCAAGCCTGAAGATGATCTCACGCTCCTGACCGTCTGCGAGCTCGAAGGGAACCTGGATGGTGGCGCAGGGATCGAGGGCAGCCCCTACTTTGTTGGAAAGCCGTGTCCGCCTTAGGGCAGCCGGATTCCTGAGCGTGCCGTTGCGCCCGATGAACTCCGCTCGATCGCCGCTTACGGTCCTGGTCACATCATCCACATCGAAGAAGGCGATCCGGCCGGAGAACTCAGAGTTGTAAGAGTTCCGCGCAAACAGGGCGCCGCTGGTCGGGTCGATCTCGGTAATCACATGCATGGCCGATTTCGGCCGCAGGTCTCCGAGCACCCACTCAACATAACCCGTCACAGAGAGCCGGCGGCTTCGGCCTGACTCGTTTCGCACTTTGAGTACGGTGAACTTGACCGGTGCGTCCAGTGCCACGTAAACCCACACCTCTGAGCGGATGCCGCGCTCCGTATGCTCGAAGACGCTGTAGCCGAACCCGTGCCGGGTGACGTAAGGCATGGCCCCTTGGCTGGGCAGCGGCATGGGCGACCAGAAGTGGCCGCGCTCTTCATCACGAAGGTAAAACGCTTCTCCGCTTGAGTCGCCCACGGGATCGTTGTTCCACGGAGTGAGGCGGAACTCGTGGGCATTTTCGCTCCAGGTGTAGGCAAGCCCGCTCTCTGAGATGATGGTCCCAAAGTGCGGATTAGCCAGCACATTCACCCACGGCGCCGGTGTCACCTGATCTTGCGCTGTCGTAATTACGTACTCTTTCCCGTCAGGGGTGAATCCTCCGATCCCGTTGAAGAAGATCAGATCATGGCGTGGCAACGCGGCTACTACCTTTGGTTCGGGGCGGTGTGTTCGGGTCGGATTAAGATGCGGCAAGGCTACTTCGACAATGCCTCGCCGGTAGAGCTGCTCCGCCAGGGCCCCCCGGCTGTCGGTGATGATGGCGCGGGCGACCGTTTGGAAGAGAATGCGGTCTTCGCTCGATATCTGCTCAGTGAGCCTTACAAAGATGCCTCCCGGCCGATCCGTCACGTTGACTTCGATGCCTGCGGCAATGAGCCCCATGATCTGGTCGTGCAGAAGTTGCCGGTAACCGGCGTGATCTTCGTTCCAGATCACGAGGTCCACGGTCAGTCCTTTTAAACGCCAGTACGCGTGGGCCTGGACGAGTTGGCGTACCAGTTCAATATTGGATGGTTCTTTGATCTGCAGCAGCACAATGGGCAAATCCCCTGAAATGGCATAGCCCCAGAGGCCGGATTGCCCGCGATTGTTCTTGATGAGGAGGCTCGGGTCGGCGCGCAGCGACGAATTGGCATAGATTACGGAGCCGGCAAGGCGTCCATAGAGTTGTGCGTCGGCCTCCGTGATATTGAGCTGTTGCAGGATCACCTGAGAGTGTGTCCACGCCAGATCGAAAACGCGATCCGCAAGACGCCGATCCTGGTATTTTTCGACAAGGCTCAACGCTGTGTCCCTTGTTTCACCGACACCGGAGACCATATCGATCGTCGCCGATTTTCCCGGATCGAGCATGATCAGGTGCCGGATCGCGACAATCGGATCGAGCACAGAGCCGTCGCTGCCCGAGAGCACAGCGGATCCCCTCAATGCTTGAGGAATGACAAGGGTGTTTCCGCGGCCGATGAACCGCATGCGGTCGGTCTCATAGGAAACTTCTCCGGTGTGCGCCCCGTGCACGGCCATCAGGTGCAACATCCACGGCACGGGCTCACCCTTGGAGCGGGGCCGGCGGGTACAGAGGATCGCCCGGTGTTGGTGGAGGATCTCGGTCTGGACAAAGAGGTTGCTGAACGCCGGATGCAACGCATCAGTGGCAGGCGGTGCGAGAACGACTTCCGCGTAACTCGTCACCTCGATCGCTCTGTGCCTGCGAGAACGGTTGGTGATGCGGATTCGGCGCAACTCGATATCATCCTCCGGCGAGACAGCGATCTCGGTATGCATGTCGATATCATTATCGCGGCGGCGGAACTCTGCTCGACCCTCTGAAAAAATCACCTCATAGAGCTTCGGTTGTTTCAGAGTCGGCTGGTAGGTACTTGACCAGAACTCCCCGCTTTCCATATCGCGGATGTAACAGAATGTTCCCCAGTTATCGCTGGTAGTGTCTTCGCGCCATCGTGTGACGGCGATGTCTTTCCAGCGGCTGTAGCCGCCTCCCGAATTCGTGACCATAACGTGGTATCTGCGGTTCGATAACAACTGAACTTCAGGAACCGGTGTGTCCGGGCCGCTGAAGACACGTACCGGAGTCTCCAGGCCACCGGGAGTCGTGCGTAAATCGGAGAGTTCTGTGGTGTGCGAATAGAACGCCGTGGCCTTGGGAACACGCTCCTGAAGCAAAAGTGTTGTCGCCTGGAAAAGCGGATCAGACTGGAATCGTTGCTGCATCGGACGGTCCAGGAGGATATAGGCCAGGGCCAGGAGGCTCATACCCTGGTGATGTGCCATGAAGGACCGGACCACGGTGCTCGATTGCCCGCGCGTCTGACGTGAAGGCGTGTAGTCGATTGCTTCAAAAAGGCCGAATCTTCCCGCAAACCCCTGCTCGACGAGTCGCTGCAGATTCAGGCACGCCGCCTCAGGCGCCACCATCAGCGCCAGCGCCGAGGCATACGGTGCAATGACAAGCTCCTCGGCCAATCCGCGTTTGAGCCCCAGGCCGGGTACGCCGAATGCGCGGTACTGGTAGTTAAGATGAACGTCGACCATGTTGTATCCGGATTCCGAAATACCCCACGGGACCCCGCGGTGCATCCCATACTCGATCTGTCTCTCTACAGCCGCCTTGTAGGTCCGGTCGAGCAGGGTGTTTTCGTATGTCGGCATTACCAAAAGCGGCATGAGGTACTCGAACATCGAGCCGTCCCAAGAGAGAAGAACCGGATCTCCACCGACATTTGTGAGAAGGCGTCCCAGGGCGAACCAGGACTCTTGAGGCAGTTGTCCCTGAGCAATCGCAACGAAACTTGACAATCGTGCCTCCGAAGCCAGCAGGTCGTAGAAACTCGAATCCCGCCGGTCCTCCCCAATGTTGTACCCGTTCGCTAGCAGATGACGCGCCTTGTCGTACAGGAAGCCATACTCCATGTGTGCCAGTTCGTTTAATTGCCGGGTAAGGCCTTCGATAGCCGCTATTCTCTCTTGGGCGCGCCGGCTTGCTTCACTGATGAGATCTCGAAGCTTAACAAGCCGCCCGATTTCCTCGGGTGTCGCGTCCGTCGCTTGTGGATGGCTGATTGCCGGCAACAACTCCTTATCGAGCCTTGCCAGTTCGGAGAGCGTTGGGATTTCCCCGATGCCCTTGAAATCACTGAGCATGTCGGGAACCGCAGGAAGCGCTGTCCACGGGGCGAGAAATGTCAGCTCCTCCAACGCGCTACGGCATTGCCGGGCCATGGCTGACGCCCACAACGTCGCTTCGCTCTCAGTGCCGGCACCTAGGTGGCGGACCAGATCCTCGGCGGACGTCGTCAGCCTCTCGATGCAGAGCCGTACCGCTGAGAGCGTAGTCGGCCGGGAACCGGTTGCGGAGGCCAGATCATTCTGAAACCCTGTGAGCGTGGCTGAAGCGTCTCCTCCTGCAGTATCCATGAAGACCCCGAGTATGTCGCTTAACCCCTCAAACAACCGCGGACTCACTATTTTGTGATCGGGAAGTGCGAGCAGGCCTGAGCGCAATGTCAGCAGGTGAGCGGCGAGGTTCCCGCTGTCCACCGACGAGATGTACAGAGGCGGCAGCGGTTTCAAGGACTGCGTGTCATACCAGTTGTAGAAGTGGCCCTGGTAACGTTCCAAGGCTTCCATCGTCTGGATTGCGTTCGCTGTGCGCTCGAGGACTTGTCCGACGGGGATATAGCCGAAGTCGTATGCGGAAAGGTTCGCAAGAAGTGAAAGGCCCATGTTGGTCGGCGATGTGCGATGTGCAACCGGAGCAGGGCAATGCTCCTGATAACTGTCAGGCGGCAGCCAATTATCCTCCGGGCCGACGAATGTTTCGAAAAATGCCCAGGTCTTTCGGGAGATCTTCCTGAGAAAGATGGTCTGATCGGCGCTGAGCTGTGCTTCTGGGCGAGCGAACGGCCGGCTGATCCACCATGCGATAGCCGGCGAGGCAAACCAGAGGCCCAGTATGGGCCAAGCATAAACCAATGATGCCGGCCTAGAAAGTGCGAGCTGGATAATTACGGCAAAGGCAATACAAGGGGCGAACCACATGGTCCGGCACGAGCCGAGAAGGTTCGTGCGGCTATCCGGGTTGCCCGAAGGATTCCATTCGAGCAGTCGTTTGTGGGTGATCAGCAACCGCCATGTGGTGCGTACAATCGCATCCAGACTGAAAAACGCCTCATAGGGAAGGCAGGTGAGGGTGAATACCGCCTGGGCGAAGTTCCGCCCGGCCGAGCGTACTGAGGCTGAGAGGTGCTGGCCCAGCAGCACATCTCGCGGCTTCCGGTACGTTTCAAGAACCGATGCAACCACGGACTGAACCAGGAGGATCCCGATCACCGACAAGGTCCAGAGCCAGGCCGGTGACAAGACGGTCCAGGAAATCAGCAACAGCAGGGTCAATGCCAAAGGCACGAGACTGCGACGCAGGTTGTCAAAGATCTTCCATTGGGACAGCCCCGAGAGCGGAATCTTCTCACGATGCCCGCCGAAAACCGGAACACGGGACAACAGCCAGCGCGCAATCTGCCAATCGCCGCGAATCCACCGATACCGGCGATTCACGTCCGCGCTGTAGCGAGATGGATATTCCTCGTATAGCAGTACATCAGAGAGCAGCCCGGAGCGGGCATAGCACCCTTCCATAAGGTCGTGGCTGAGGATTTTGTTCTCGGGAAAGCGCCCATGAAGGGCCAGTTCAAACGCATCGACATCATAGATTCCCTTGCCGATGAACGAACCCTCACCGAATACATCCTGATAAATATCGGATACGACGCGGGTATACGGATCAATGCCCGGATTACTTCCATACAGCCTGGCATACCACGATCGGTTCGTGCCCGGCAGGCTCACGGCCACACGCGGCTGCAGGATGCCGTACCCTTTACTAACCCGCTGCATTTTTTTGTCATAGAGCGGGCGATTCAGCGGATGAGCCATGGCTGCCACAAACTGCCGTGCCGAGTCGCGCGGGAGCTCTGTATCCGTGTCCAGGGTAATCACGTACTTAACGTCCAATAACAGGGCCGTCTTCCCGACAACGAGCGAGAAGTGATCCTTTGAACCACCGCGTAGAAGCGAATTCAAATCCGCAAGCTTCCCTCTCTTACGCTCGTAGCCCATCCAGATCCGCTCCTGCGGGTTCCAGAGGCGCGGCCGATGGAAAAGGAAGAGCATGTCGCCATGAGCACCCTGGTACTTTTCATTCAGCTCTTCGATCCTCATCCGGACCAGCCGCACCAGCGATTCGTCCTCCGGTAAAGTTTTCTCATGTGCGTCGGCGAAATCAGTCAGCAGGCCGAAGTGCAGGTTATCGCCACGATTTGCCAGGAACCGGACTTCGAATGCCTCGACGAGATTCTCAATGTTCTGAGCGCTCGTAAGCATGGTTGGTATCACCACCAGGGTACGGAATTCCGGAGGAATTCCTTCGGAGAAGTCCATGCGCGGCAGCGGATGCGGCGTAACCAGCAATGTCGCCAGCCAGTTCACCAATGTGAGAGCAAGATGGCTGGTGCACAAAACCAAGAGGATACCAATCAACGTGAGGAGCCGGCCATGAATCCCATCGGTATGAGCCTTTGCCAGCAGGCTCCCGGTAAAGATTGCTGTAATCAGCATTATCGAGCTCAGATAGAGAAGCAAAGGAAACCGGCAGCTCATTCTCAGAAGGGCCTCAGCGTTGGATAGACGCATCTGTGCGAGGCGTTCGAGCTGCGGCAAGCCCTTGTCGATCAGGTAGAACCCGACATGTGCCGATCGATCGTCGCCGCCGTTGCTGTCAGCGCCATCGTGTGCCAGTCGGATCGCACGCCTTGCAACCTCTTCTTCGGATAGCAGGCTGTTCTTCGCTATCTTCTCAACTACGTGACGGTATCGATCACGGGTGGCAAAATCCATCTTGGGGTAGACTCCGAAAGGATCCTCACACAGTATCTGCTCGACAAAGCTCCTCATCTCGACGAACTCTTGCCAGTCAATCGCCCCTAAGAGTCGGAGACTGCCGATACTGTTGCTGATGGAGACCTGGTCGGCGGCCTGTTGTCGGGTCTCCGACTGAACCAGCTGCTTAATGGTCAGGCCGGACTCAAAGAGCCACTGCTCGATCCAGGTGAGCGGCAACGCCAGAGCAGGACCCTGACCCTGCAGACGGCGCGTAAGTTCTGCAACAAATGAGCTCGACAGGGGTGGGTTTGAACGCGCCATGTCCGCGATCACCATGATCAGGCTCTTCGGGTCCTTCTCGGCGATTGCCGTCATCTGGTCCGCCCATGAGTCGGCCAGGTTCCGATCGAGTCTGTCAGCGGCGACCCGAGCCCCAACGCGCCGGAGATTCTCGATCAGTGCCAGGCGCAGCATGATGGGTATTGCCCACAATTCGCCCAACTTCAGCGCTGTGACCTGCTGATAGGCTGCAATGAAACTGCTGAGGCTTCCCTGATCCACCCGTCCATCGCCGTGCGAGATCGTCTCCAGGGCGATGTCATACACGCGCGGAAGCCCGGCCGATGGGCCGCTTAATAATCGGGGCAGTTCCCGGCTGTAACCCTTAGGCAAGTGCTTTTTGGCTGTGCGGATCTGCTCTTTTATCAGGTAGAAATTATCAAGCAGCCATTCCCCGGCTGGCGCAACCCGGCGATTCGCTTTTACGGCCGAAGTTAGCATGCTGCAGGTTTCAACCAGGACGCCTTCATTCTCGGTCAGTCTCGTCAAAAGCTGTTCCGGAGCGCGTTTCTTAGTCACTGTATGCGATTCCGCCAGCGTCCTTCCATGCTGCCGCATCTGGTCACGGCTGAGCAGTTCCGCCCGCAGCGGTTGCTTGTCAAGAGTGTATTTTTTTGCAAAATTTTCTTTGAGGTGTGACCTCATAGAAAGCAGGGACTTGTGAATCGTAGTTTTGGCAACATTCACTCTTGAGGTCTCCTTCTGACCTACCCCATGCTCATGGCGGGACACATCACTGAAACCCTCATTTTATCTTACCTGGAAGGATAGGTCCAGCTTTAATCTCATTCGGGTTAATTCCTCGAAGCTTGCTTTGCAGTCTTTAGAATGAGATACAAGGAGGTATGAGTGAGTACATACAGAGGAGGCACAATGTATCGGTATTGCTCTATCACTTGGTGTGTCCGGCGAAGTATCGACGAGTAGTTTTTACGGATGAGGTGGACCGAGAGCTTTGGGAAGTATGTATGGAGATAACCAAGCGGTATGAGATAGGCTTTATAGAGATTGGGGTAGATAAGGATCATGTACATTTTCTCATACAGTCTGTACCGATGAGCAGTCCTGGTCGGATAGCACAAATAGTGAAGAGCATAACAGCGAGGGAGATATTAAGGAGAGTGCCATCAGTAAAGAAGCAGTTGTGGGGTGGAGAGTTTTGGACAAAGGGTTATTTTATCAACACAGTTGGGCAATTTGGGAATGAGAAGACGATAGCGGAGTATGTAAAGAAACAGGGTCGAGAAAAGGAATATAAAAGACTTCACAGGCAACAGCTTACGTTGTTCGACTAGGATACCTCGTAGCTTGCTGCGGGGTAGTTCATCGAGAAAACTCCCAGCACTTCGTGCGCAGTTGCTGAGAGAATTAGAGCTGGGTGGCCCCCTTCTCAATGTGCCATCCTGGGTGCGTTTGAGAACGGATACATTGAACTACATACAGGGGTTCTACGTGTATGTTCCTACGATAACAGATGACTTCAAAAAGGACTTATTATTCAGGCTGTTCGAAAGAGATCTATACTGGGAGCCATTCATTTCAGAGTGCACTGATTGGCACCATCTCCCGGCCTAAAAATGATCCTATTTGAAATGCCGGATAGAAGTGGTATTACTGAGCTAGTTATCATATCCTCAGGAGGATTATGGATACACTGACAAA
>Ga0315289_10011399_pt1 | contig 12600 bp, 7 predicted proteins | sample YL17G11_40_MG_FD_203452 | JGI IMG/M metagenome (GOLD analysis project Ga0315289, IMG submission 203452) | Sediment microbial communities from Yellowstone Lake, YNP, Wyoming, USA - YL17G11_40 | ecosystem: Environmental > Aquatic > Freshwater > Lake > Sediment | place: USA: Wyoming | collected...
GGTTGTCAAGCGACCTCAAAGCCGAACTGCATGTGGCCTATAGGACTAGACATCGAGGCAACAAAACCGAGGATTGTGCCCTGATACTACGGCTGCACAATTGTCAGCATTGTGCAATTGCAGCGTAGCGTGTTACCTTAACCTCTGAATTACTCGGAAGAGACTTGCTTTCAGGTTGTACTCGTATTAGAATAGCGCCAAAGCAAAGCTAAGAAATATACCTCGAGGGGCATCGGTAATGGATAAAGGAAAGGATAAAGATAAGAAACTCGGCCTGGGGGATGACCTCTTCGGGACACGTTTGGGCGAATACCGTGATACATCAGCGCCGCCGAAGGAGGGCAAAGGCACGACAGCCGCCAAGCGACAAGGCGGAGACCTATTCATTGTCGATAACAGTGACTCAGACTGGAAAGTGAAGCGTTATCTTCAAGAGTGGGCTGACCTCGCGCATACTCTTGATATTGCGACAGGCTATTTTGAGATCGGGGCCCTGCTTGCACTTGACGGTCAGTGGCAAAAACTCGAGAAACTGCGGATTTTGATGGGTAATGAAGTCTCGCCACGCACTAAGAAAGCGTTGGTGGCAGGTGCTGAGGCCATAAATAAACTCGACGACAGCATCGAAAAGGAGAAAGAGACCAACGATTTTCTTTCTGGGGTTCCGGCGATTGTTGAGGCGATACGGAACAAAAAGATTGAATGTCGTATTTATACAAAAGACAAGTTCCATGCCAAGGCATATATCACGCATGCCAAACAAGCGGTAGTCGGCTCGTCAGCGCTGGTGGGCTCCAGCAACCTAACGCTTCCCGGTGTGACGACCAACGTGGAACTCAACATCCAAATCCGACGTGAAGTCGAGATACTTCAGGAATGGTATGAGCGTCATTGGAAAGAGGCTGAGGAAATCAGTGAAGAAATCCTCAAAGTTATCGAGCGACACACTCGCGAATACTCGCCTTTCGAGGTCTATGCCAAATCACTTCAGGAGTTTTTCCGAGGACATGAGCTGACTGTCGGAGAATGGGAGAAAACAAAATCTTACGTGTATCCAGTGCTCGACCAATACCAGAAAGAGGGCTATCAGGAATTAATTAAAATCGCCAATCAGTATAACGGTGCTTTTCTCTGCGATGGCGTTGGTCTAGGCAAGACACTCATTGGACTGATGGTCATTGAACGTCTCATTTACGAACGAGAGCGTGTACTGCTTCTGGTACCCAAAGCGGCGCGCGAGCCAGTCTGGGATAAGCATCTAAGTCGCTATCTCCCTTACCTCAAGGGTGATTACAGTAATCTGGCTGTTTACAACCATACCGACTTGCTCCGGGGCAATGAATATCCGGAAAAGTTCGAGCGTCTGAAAGAAATGGCGGACGTTATCGTGATTGATGAGGGTCACCATTTCCGCAACCCTGGAGTAGAAGGGAAAACGCACTACTGGAAGCTTTTTGATATTTGCAAAGGTAAAAAGGTTATCTCACTTACTGCTACTCCTATCAATAACAGCCTGCGCGACCTGCAGCACATGATTGAGCTTTTCTCCCAGCGTGACCGGGATTATTTCAAGAATGCTCCGCTGGGAATTCATTCACTTCCGGGCCATTTCAAAAAGCTGGAAAAAGACCTCGAAAAAATCCTGGAGGAAAAGCGGACAGTTAAAGATAACGAGCTGACCGACACTGACCAGTCTGAAGCCCAACGGGTATTACTCAATGACAATCTTTTCCGCGCTCTAGTGGTCCAGCGAAGCCGGGCATACGTCAAAAAGAGCCAGGAACAATACGGTGGTAGAAAAGTCATTTTCCCCACCCGGGAACCGCCAAAGCTAGCGGAGTATAACCTCAAGAAAGTGTACGGTAATCTCTTAAACATGGTTGAAAAGGCATTTGCCAAAGAGAAACCTCTGTTCTCCCTGGCAATGTATTATCCGTTGGCTTATCCCGTTAAGCCCTTAGACAGTGGCAAAGAAGAAGTGGCCTTTGATATTAACCGACAGAAGCAGCTAGTAAGACTCATTCGCATTTTATTTCTGAAGCGCTTTGAGAGTTCGGCTTGCGCTTTCGAAATGTCTTGCCAGGAGCTTTTGTTAAAGATGCTTGCGTTCGCCACCAAGAATAGTAAGACCGAAGATGAAAAAAGGCATTTGGAACGCTGGAAATCACGTCACGCGGACTTGATCGGCTATGTCCGGGAAAGACAGCTTCAAATGTTAGATGAGGAACCCGATGAAGAGAATGAGGACATTGTCACTCCAGAGATGCTGGAAGCTGTCGAAGAACTACCAACGGACAAGTATAGAGTGGATGAAATCCTCAACGAGACCCGCGATGACATGGAGCAAATTGTGGATTTCCTCGAGGAATTAGAGAAGTTCAAGCCGGCTAATGATGATAAACTGAAAGCCTTAGTCAAGCTATTAAAAACTGACGCGGTTCTCTCCAAGCATAAAGTAATTATTTTCACCGAATTCATGACGACTGCTCGTTATCTGAAGCAGGAACTGGCAAATGCAGGTATTACCGGACTTGATGAAGTTGACAGTGCCACAAAGGGTAACCGCGGCAATGTCATCTCTCGCTTTTCCCCCTATTATAATGACCTGTCCAGCTCAGATTTGAAGACTCGGGGCATTGATGAAACCCGCGTTCTTATATCCACCGATGTTCTTTCCGAAGGTTTGAACCTTCAGGACGCGACTCGTTTGATTAACTATGACCTTCACTGGAACCCTGTTAGACTCATGCAGCGCATCGGCCGTGTAGATAGACGCCTAAGCCAGGATATAGAAAAACAAATAATAGCTGACCATCCCGAGCAGAAAGACATCCGTGGTAAGGTCGTTTACTGGAACTTTCTGCCCCCTGATGAATTGGATAATCTATTGCATCTATATAGTAAAGTATCCGGCAAGACTCTGAAAATATCAAAGGTATTCGGCATCGAGGGTAAGAAATTGCTCAAGCCAGAGGACGACTATGATGCCTTGAAGGACTTTAACCACGAGTACGAGGGTACCACCAGCACCACAGAAGAAATGCATCTGGAATATCAGAAACTACTACGGCAATATCCGGACCTGGAACAGCGTTTGAATAGTTTGCCTGGTAGGGTCTTCAGCGGCAAACAACATCCGTCGCCGGAGGCAAAAGCCGTATTCTTCTGCTACGCGCTGCCCGCACCCAGGGTAGACGGCGGTAAACACGAGGCAGATGTTGAATGGACCGAAGAAGCAGGCTATACGCAGTGGTATCTTTATAACCTTTCTGATGACAAAATTGTGGAAGGGCCGGAGGACACTATCAAGCTGGTCCGCAGTACACCAGAGACACCACGTCATCGCTCGCTCCCCGACGCAACCCTCTCCGAACTCAGAAGGAAGGTGGAGAGACATATCAAGAACACATACTTGAAGGGATCGAATGCCCCGATGGGGATTAGACCGACCTTGAAGGCCTGGATGGAACTCTCTTAGGCAGGTAACAGGACATGCGGAGACTGGACAAAGAACGGCTTCAGTCAATCAACACCTTCCCAGAACTTGTCAACTATCTGCGTGATGAACTCGAGTGGCCAATCGTTGATTGCGAGCCGGACGACCTGACCTTCGACTGGTCCGCTGATACCCTCCGCGTGGCCGAGCATCACGCCAGTGCCATTTCCGGCGGCGTAGTTCGCCAGCTACGCAATATAACGGACACCCAGCCATGGGGCATCTTCCTGGTTGAGTTCAACGACGACCGTGTTCACCGCGGGCTTCTGCGGGAAGTCCTTCGCGGCCTGGTGGCCAACCGACGCCGTGACCCAAGGCTGCCAGCCTGGCAGCACGAGAACTTGCTTTTCATTTGTGCCACGCGGGACTACGACCGGATCAGTTTCGCCCACTTTCGCGGCGAGCGAATGCAGAAGGCGCGCCTCACTATGTTCGGCTGGCAGCGCGAAAGCCCGTATCTACGCACACTTTGCGAATTCAACCTGCCCGCCCTGCGCTGGCCTGGCGACCCTTCTGACTGCGCTGACTGGCTAAAGGGTTGGGCCGCTGCCTTCGATAAGGAACCACTGACTCGCGAGTTCTTCAAGCGCTTCGACAGAGCTCTGGAAGCCATAAAGGCCGATCTCGAAAGCCTCCAGAACCTGACCTCCCCGGAGGCATATAGCCGAGCCCAACTCTTGCTGGAACGATTATTATTTCTCTACTTCCTTCAGAACCGGGGCTGGCTCAACCGCCAGCGCAATTACCTCCTCAAGAATTTCGAAGCCTACCGCAACCGCCCGGCGGAGTGCAGCTACTACGAGGAGTTTTTGGAAAGGCTTTTCTGGACCCTGGCGTCAGCTCCGGGTAGCGACAGCTACCGGCTGGAAGGTATCCCGTTTCTGAACGGTGGACTGTTCGACGATGACGAGTTCGCTCCCACTCCAATACGGCGCAAGAACAACCCACCCCTCCGTATCCGCAATGCCACGTTCTCCTTTATCTTCGAAGACCTTCTCGAAGCCTTCAACTTCACAGTGCGCGAGGACACTCCCCTTAACCAGGACGTGGCGGTTGACCCCGAAATGCTGGGCAAGGTGTTCGAGTCAATCGTTCTCCATGCTGAAGCCGAGGCGGAGTACAATGCGCCGGACAAGCGCAAGGCGACAGGCTCATACTACACTCCCCGCATCGTGGTGCATTTCATCTGCCGAGAGGCTCTACGGCTCTACTTGAAAGGGCAACTCCCCGACACGGAGTGGGACACCAGGATCCGAGCCCTGTTCGCTGTGGATCCCACGGACAGCCTCGATGCCGAAGAAGTCGCTCTGCTCAAGTCAGCATTCCATCCCACTGATGGCCGACGTCTGTTGGAAATCTTGCAGCCTATCAAGATGTGCGATCCGGCAGTAGGCTCGGGGGCGTTCCCCGTCGGCCTTCTGCACGAGCTGGTCAACCTGCGCCGCATCGCAGCGACCATCGCGAATGGCTTCGTGGACCCTGTCCGCGGCCAGGGAAGCAACTGGATTCATCAGACTAAAGCCGATATCGTGGAAAACTGCCTCTACGGCGTTGACATACAGCAGCAGGCTATTGAAATATGCCGACTGCGGCTCTGGCTCAGTCTGATCGTGGACTACGATCTGGGTCTTGACCCATTCGAGGCCGACCCCGCCCAGTTTCGCTAGGCCATCCAGAACATCTCCCAACTGCCGAATTTGGAGATGAACTTCCGCCGTGGCGATAGTCTCCTTGACTACATCTGCGGCGTGAATGTCCGCGTGGCACCGGAGAAGAGCGAGAGCTACCGCAAGGAATACCTGAAAATCCGCGAGCTGGGCCTCAAGCTGCATCACGCTAAGAAATCCGACCGCAAACGGGAACTGCGCCTGGAGATCCTCCGCCACAGGCTCAACCTGAGCGAGCGGGTGCTAACGGACGAGAGCAAAGCGCTCAGCAATGCAAACTCGCAATTGACTCTTAGCATCATCGCTGAAACGCAGTCCGAAGCGGCGAAACGCCGGCAGGTGGAGGAAGAGATACACAAATTGCAGGATGCTCTCCAGAAGGTTGCCGCCGACCGCAAATCATTGGAGAAAATCACTGCGCGCCCCTTCGACATTGCCCATTTCTACCCCGAACTCCGCAAACTGGAAGGAGCTGACTTCGATAGCCCTTTCAACTTCTCCTGGCGCATTGACTTTGCCGATATCTTCCAAAGTGGCAGGGGTGGTTTCGACCTGATACTCGGCAACCCGCCGTTTGTCACCGCGCGCAACCCGGAGAAGCGAGAACTCTACCGCGAGCGCTGGAAACGAGTCTGCTCTGGCAAGTACTTGCTCGTGTGCCCCTTCTTCGACCTCAGCTTTGGCCTGCTCCGACTTGGTGGCCAGCTCGGCTTCATCGTTTCCAATGCCTTTGCCAAGCGCGAATTCGGCAAACCGTTAATAGAGGATTTCTTTCCCACCGTGGATTTGCAGAAAATTGTGGACTGCTCCGGCCTGACCTTCCCTGGCCATGGCACACCTACATGCATTGTCTTTGGCAGGAATCAGAAGCCGGCTAAAGAGTCTGCTATCCGCATTGCCGCCACGCTCCCGGGCGGCGGTGACCTACGCACCCCACCCGAGGAGAGCCTTCTATGGAAAGCACTTGAGTCACACAACGAGGAACCGGGATATTCAGATGAGCGAATCACTGTGGGAGACCGGCCAAGGCAGGAGATGGCGAAATGGCCCTGGAACTTAGAATCATCAAATGAAGAGTTGAAAGAACTGCTGCAAGACAACAGGCAGCGTCTTAGGGACTTCTTACCAACGGATATGGGAGTTGCATTGGTGACCGGAGCAAATGAGATATTCTCTTTGCCATCTCATGTCCTAAGAGTCTATCAAATACCTGCCACATCTACCGTGCCTTATGTTCCAGGAGAAGACGTGCGCAATTGGTTCTGGGAGCCAAATGAATACGCAATATTCCCTTATGACCAATGGCATAGACCGTTCAGGCACAAAGCGAATTCTCCAGAGCTGCGTTGGCTCGGCATCTTCAAGACAACCCTGGAGTCTCGGATATACTTCGGTAAAACACCTGAAGAACGAGGAATGCAATGGTATGAATATGCCGTAGTTGTCTGGCCAAACTGTGACACTTCAAACAAGCTAATATTCCCAGACCTCGCGACTCATTGTCACTTTGTTCGCGTGAGTTGTCTCGCCGCCTTCAACCAGCACACACCTGTTCTCAGCTTGAAAGCAACCGAGGAAAGTTTGCACTTGGTTTCCGCACTCATGAACTCCAGTGCGGCGCTCTTCTGGCTCAAGCAGATATGTTTCAACAAAGGCGCGGGCGAAGATGAGGAACGTGATCGTTTTGAGTTTGCTGGCGGCAAGGTTCAGCAGTTGCCGGTGCCGGAATCGGTGGTGGAGACCCTGCACGGCAAGAAGAATGAGTTGGCGGAGCGGCTGACGGCGCTTTCGCAAGCCTGTTGGGAGCATGGCCAGCAGATGCCGGCGATTTCGATGAAGAAGCTCTTCGAGAAGCCTGGAGAGGCATACCATGAATGGAACTCTTCACTCTCCGGCTATGTGGCCCCTGACCCGCGTCTTGGCCGGCCATTTCAGACCGCGGAAGACCTGAAGGCAGCTTTCTCCATGGCGTGTCAGATTCGTGAAGGTCTGCGCAGCGAGATGGTCTCGCTGCAGGAAGAGATGGACTGGCTGGTGTACGCAGCCTACGGATTGATTCCAGCCGATTCGACTGCTCTCAGCAGTTCCTTGATACCACCGCCACTGGCTCGCGAGCAGCGTCCCTTTGTCCTCTGGGCCGAGGCTGGTGGTGATTTCGAGAGGGCTATCGCATTGATACCAAACGACTGGCCCGACGAGCGCAAAGCACTCTGGCGGGCGCGACTGGAGGCCATCCGCGACAGCGAACACATCCGCCGCATCGAACAGCCGGTCTATAAGCGCCGCTGGGACGAGCAGTGGAAGGTGGGCAACCGCTGGCAGTGCGGTCCTGTGGCCTATGACGCCGAATTCGTGGACGCCTTTGAGTGGTGGCTCTCCGAAAAAGCCGAGTGGTGGCTGGAGAAAAAGAAAAACGGAGGGCCGGTGTCACTCGATGATTGGACCGCTGCACTGTGGCAAGATGTCCGCGTTCAGGCCGCGTGGGGTGTAGTTCGTGAAGCCCTTGAGCGACTCGGGAAGCGGGGCGATTTCACACGCTACTTTGCGGCTCTGGTCAAGGAACAAAGCGTTCCGGACGACATACCCGCCGCTGTGCCTTGGGATGAGTTGGAGAAGAAGCGGAAAATCCCGGCTTCTGTCAAACGTATCCGCGGCAAGCTGAATGTCCCGCGCGAGCGCTTCCGGGTTACAAAATCAGGAGAGTATGTCTGGGCAGGGGTGAAATGATAGCCTATAGTCTGAATAAAGAAAGTCGATTGGCCTCCGAAATTCGATTATTCCATGCAAATCAGAGTAGAATGTCGCAAATTTGGAATGGCAACCCAGTTACGTGAGTTAGCGGTAGGATTACAGTGGTCGTAATCTTAGAACCAGTTAGCTGGGGATGCTAAAGCCTGTTTTGACCGAGCCGAGCTGGAAATTGACTGGCGCTTCCTCTTAGCGACTCTGTGTCCAAGGTCAAGTGAATGGGACGATAGACGATCACTCTGGTACAATAGGAGGCCATAATGCTGAAGTATGACGGCGGCATTCTCATTATCGATGAACCAAACCGTAGATCGAATATTGAAGAGATAGTCAACGGTTTAGATGAATTTACTGATGCAATCAGCGTGCCGGACTGGCCAATCAAAGAAAATACGATGTTCTTTATTTCATTGGATGGAAAAGCTATTCAGTATGCTGCTAAGGCGAGCCGTGGCCGTAAAGTCGCTACACAGAAGTTCCACATACGCTTTTCGCACTTCGTAAGATTTGCGCCGGAGATCAGCTTCATCAGCATCCAAAGCCTATTCGATGCTCGGCTTGAGAATTACTTCATACGTTCAGCCAAAGGGATGGGTTCGTATGTTCCGCCTAAGACCTGGCAAGATCTCATATCAATAGTAAAGCAATTGAGACCTGATAGTGCAAAAGCTTTGGATGAATTGGAGTCTCAATTGTTAAGACCAAGGCTATTCGAGGGACCTGGATACCAAATAATCATACAAGAGAGAGACGCCGTAAATTTATGCTTGCGGATATTTGGTGGGCGCGAGAGATTGCTGCTAAATTGGGTGCCCCCAGAAAGCAGCAACGCTGCCCCCTTTCTGCAGGGACTCCGGAGCGTGACGCTAAAGGAGGACCAGATCATCAATAATGATGCACAATTCTTTGGAGATTGGCAAAGGCTACAACAATACAAAGTGGGGCACGCTATATTCGACAAGCTTGGAGAACGACTAACAATAATGAACGTTAACAGGACTAGTGTTGAGCAAACTCTGGGCGTTGACCTCATATATTACCATCACACATACCGGTCATATGTCATGGTACAGTACAAGAGAATGACCAGTGAAAACGGGAAATCATGCTATAGGCCCTTGAATGATAAAAATTATTTGGCTGAATTGACCAAGATGAACAATATTCAAGGCTCTTTGCTTAATGCGGCACTGAGGCAAATCCCAGATATGGATGAATACCGGCTCAATGCGGAACTGTTTTATTTTAAATTGTGTCGCGCCGACATCCTAGATACAAGTTCCATCGGTATGATCATTGGTATGTATTTCCCCTTAAACTATTGGAGATTATTAGTGAATTCTCAAAATACTACCGGCCCCAAAGGCGGCGTCAGCATAAGCCGTGAAAATGCCAAACGCGCAATAAACAATGATTTGTTCGTTAGTTTGGTTCAAGTATACCGCACACTGAGACCGTGTCTGATTTGGTTTCGCAGTCTCTAGAGAACAACAAATCGGTTCTCTTGGCTTCGCAGAGCCTGTCTTAGCTGGATTACATCATTATTGGAATGACAACTGCGATCGGACAGCACGATACGAGAGTGTTGGCAGGACGAAATAGTGCTTTTGCAGTAGTGAATGAACCTTGTCTAAGCTAACGCAAACGTTGCCTGAAGGCCCTATTAAGAGTTATATCTCTTGAACAACGCGGCTCACCGCTGCACACTCCTGACTATTGTTACCTAGTTCAACATTCTAGCGTTTTGTTCATACGTGGGCATTACGGCAATCTCCAGTACTACCGCAGCTCCGTCATAATGTACAAGCTGCTTTGGAAGACGCTACGATTGTAATCCTGACGTCTTCCCTCTCCCCCGGCATACCAATTCCCCCCTATACTCTGTCCAGCACAGCCTTACAGCGCCCAGCGATTCTCTGCGCTGCCCCGACATGCTGCCTCGGTGTCAAGTAAGCTGCTCTACTCTGCTGCCCTAAAACCCGATTCAGAATATCCGTTGAATTTATTTTTCAAATTTTCAATCCAAGTTTGAACTCTCTTCCCATTTACGTTCAGGTATATTCAGAAAATGAAGCTAAATATTCTAAAACTAATTAGTTCTACTTATTTGTCAATCTCTATTGACAATCAACACGATAAAGATTTCTAATACCAATTAGTTCTACTTTTTGAAATTACATCCTAAATTTGATTGCAAAAAATATATCGGTGACCTAGTATTAATACAACATAGGCAAAAAGTTCAAAAAGAGCGGAAGGTGTTAGGACTGTGGTGTTAGAGGGGGGGCTGCTGAACTGCAACAGGTATCAACCCGGTGACGGTTGGTTCAAGTGGGCTTAGAAAACGCTCAGGTTTTAGTCTCGAAGCAGGAGGTGCAACATGAAGCTTATAGGCGTAGTAAGAAGTAGCACAGAAGATGTAGCAGAAGGGTATGGTCCCGTGAACCAAGAGGCGGAAATTGTCAGATTCTGCTACTCGAACAATCACGAGCTTGTCGAGGTAAAGCATCTAACGGAACAGGCTACAATCAACATAGAGGATCGCACATTATTTAAATCGGTGATAGATGAAGCCAAAGAATTAAGAACACAAGGGAAATGCGATGGCTTGATTTTCGGTCGCTGTGACAGACTTTCACGAAACATAGAAGGTGCTATCCAAGTAGCTATTGATTTCAAAAAGTTCGGCTTAACTATCGTTTTGGTTCGTGAAAACCACACTCTTAAGCCCGATGATGAACCTATTAAATTTGTCATGTTTGTGCTTCAAGCCTTTAGCGCTGACTCACAGACGCGGACTTTCCTAAAAAATACCTATGAGGGTCAGCGCAGTGCAGCCAAAGCAGGAAAGCTACCAAGTGGGGTAGGGAGGCGTGGACTGTTCGGATATAACCTTGTTGGCTATCCAGGCGAAAAGAGATTTGAACCCAATGCGAACGCTTTGGTTGTTGATGAAGTGCTGGAATCAGGGCTGGAGGGCAATAGCATAAACAGCGTAACCCGAACTTTGCAGAATAAAGGTGTAGATGTTACAAGGGACACTGTGAGGAAGATACTCAGTCATGCTCGTGTATATGCTGGAATCTATCACTGGGGTGGAGTCGATATCCCCGGACTTGTCCCGCCTCGTATAACGCTTGAACAGGCTGATATTATTGAAATTAATATGAAGAGAAACAGAGAACGCAGCTATGGCTTCGGTAAGAGAAAGTGGCTGAGCGGGCGTATATTCTGCGGCGTATGCGGGCGTAGATACGCATTAGAAATGGGCAAGAAAGGTTGCCACTGTAGAGGCAAGGGTTCACTCGAAAACAGAAAACCTTGCGATACGTCACCGCAGATAAAATACCAGCGATTGGAAAACGCTATAATGAATTTGCTGATATATAATCTTGCCCAACCTGAAATTATGGAAACAGCGCTGAACGAGCTACGGCAAGACTGGGAAAACGAAAGAAGTAAACTTTTATTACAACTTCAGGATATCGAAACACAGAAGCAGCGTATCAAGGATAAGAGAGAACGTATACTCTGGCAGCACAGCGAGGGGCTTATTTCAGGCAGTGAATTAAAAGAAGGGCTGAAACAATATGAACCGCAGCTTCAGTATCTTGAGGGAAAAGCTAAAAACTTGCAAAATATGGTAGGAAAACCTGCGCCGCCAGATTCTAAGACCGTTGGCCTCTTACAACGGTGGGTACATGATATACTCGGCAACTTCATGGATGAGGATAGCAAGAGCAGAGTGGCTGAGGGTTGCGACTTGAAAGTAACCGTCCTTCCAGCCAAAGAAGGGCCTAAACTGCAACTATCAGCTAATGTGCCGTTAGAAGTTGCTGGGGTAGAGTTTGATGCTCAAGGTCAACCTGAAGTAATGGTGTGCTCTTCTCCACGGAGAAGGTGAGCCCTCTGCGGTGCACCGCACTGTCGGCGACAGCGCGGGCTACTTCAAGCTGATAGGGTCGCAATTGAATCATTTTTTAGCTTTCATCGGGTAGCCTGGAGCACCCGCTCCAGGCTACCCGTGCCGTGCGATGCTACGGCAGATACTTGATGCCCAGGGGCACAGCGAGGTCTTTGAGGACGCCGCCTATGGCATTGACCAGGGCTTTCTTATGGCTGGCGCCTATCTTGTAGCGCGCCATGACCAGGCGCGACAGGGCGCCGGTCGCTTCCATAATGAGCTTTATATTGTCAGGGTCGCGCTCAAGGAGGGACTTTATCTTGAGCCGGAGCAGGGCGATCTCATCGTCAATGCCGTCGACATCCTGTGCCAGCTCGAAGTCCAGCCCCTCAGCTTCGTCCAGGGCTTTAGCGTAGAAGCTACGCTTAGGCTTTTTTTCTTTGCCCCGAACGGCGCTTTTTGCTGTCCTTAGCACCGGGCTCGTCATTTTCCTTCTGCCTCGCTTTGATTGTCCCCAGAATAAGCACGTGCGCTGCCAGCTCCCATTTCCGGGTCTCGACGGCCAGCCTCAAAAGCCTCATATTTTCACTCCCGCAGGATTTGCGCAGACGATATAGTAGCACATATGTTCTAATATTGTCAAGGTGAAAATGTCGCAGGGGTATTGGCGGGAAATCCCCCTTGCCCCCTCCCTGAACGAGTTAGGGACAGGTTTGCGAAAGGGGGGATTTGGTAATTTGTCATTGCGAGGAATCCGCCTGGGCGGATGACGAAGCAATCTCGGC
>Ga0315289_10011400_pt1 | contig 12600 bp, 22 predicted proteins | sample YL17G11_40_MG_FD_203452 | JGI IMG/M metagenome (GOLD analysis project Ga0315289, IMG submission 203452) | Sediment microbial communities from Yellowstone Lake, YNP, Wyoming, USA - YL17G11_40 | ecosystem: Environmental > Aquatic > Freshwater > Lake > Sediment | place: USA: Wyoming | collected...
CGGCGCCGCGCCCCCCACCTTCTCCGTATGCCGCCGCGTCAGCACCTTCGGTCCGCCGGCCATCACCGCCACGGTGTGCTCGAAGTGCGCCGAGAGCGAACCGTCGGCCGAGAAGATGCTCCAGCCGTCGTCGGCCACGTAGACCTCGAACGTGCCCACGTTGACCATGGGCTCGATCGCCAGGACCATGCCCTCTTCGAGGACCGGACCCCGCCCGGGCTCACCGAAGTTGGGGATCTGCGGCTCCTCGTGCATCTGGCGTCCGACACCGTGCCCCACCAGAGAGCGCACGACGCTGAAGCCGGCCGCCTCGACGACCGTCTGCACGGCGTGCGAGACATCGCCCAGGCGCCGCCCCACGCGGCACTGTGCGATGGCCGCCTCGAGCGACGCCTGAGTCGCGGCCAGCAGCTCGCGCGCCGCGCCGCCGATCTCGCCGACCGCCACCGTCAACGCCGAGTCGGCGACGTAGCCGTCGAGTGTGACCCCCACGTCGAGACTGAGGATATCGCCCTCGCGGACCACGTGGCGTCCCGGGATGCCGTGGACGACCATGTCGTTGGGTGACGCGCAGATGGACTTGGGAAACCCCTTGTAGCCCAGGAAGGTCGGCACGCCGCCGTGGTCACGGATGTACCGTTCGGCCTTGCGGTCGAGCTCGAGGGTGGTCACACCCGGCCTGACCGCCTTGTCGAGAAGCTCGAGGCACCCGGCCACCACCGTGCCGGCCGCCGCGATGCGCGCGACCTCGGCCTTTGACTTGCGGACGATCACGCCTGCCTGGCGCGCTGCAGGATGGAGTGCGCGTCGGCGTAGACCTCGTCGGGCATGCGGCCGCCGCCGGAGACGGTGGCGAGGATCCCCTCGTCGGCGTAGTACCCGACCAGCGGCTCGGTCTGGCGCCGGTACACGGCCAGACGGTTGCGCACCGTCTCCTCGTGGTCGTCGTCGCGCTGGAACAGCTCTCCGCCGCAGGCATCGCACACGCCCTCGGCCCTCGGTGGGTCGAAGATGACGTTGAAGCCCTTCCCGCAGCAACGGCAGGCGCGGCGGCCCGAGAGCCGCTGCACGAGCTCCTCTTCGGGAACCTCGATCATGAGCACGACGCCGAGCGCCCGCCCCGCCGCGACGAGCATGTCGTCGAGGGCGCGTGCCTGCTCGAGCGTGCGCGGGAAGCCGTCGAGCATGAACCCCTGAGCCGCATCGGGCTGCGCCAGACGCTCACCGATGATGCCGATCACGACCTCGTCGGGAACGAGCTCTCCGGCGTCCATGTAGCGCCTGGCCGCGCGACCGAGCTCGGCGCCCTCGCGCACGGCGGCGCGAAGGATGTCGCCGGTGGAGATGTGGGGCACGGCGAACTCAGGGGCGATGCGCTCGGCCTGGGTGCCCTTGCCGGAGCCGGGGGCGCCGAGAAGGACGAGGTTGAGCTGCGCCGGCGTCATGCTACTTGAGGAACCCCTCGTAGTGGCGCATGAGCAGCTGGGCCTCCATCTGGCGCATGGTGTCGAGCGCCACGCCGACGACGATCAGCAGCGAGGTGCCGCCGAAGTAGAACTGGACGTTCATGTACCGGAAGAGGATCCACGGCAGCACCGCGATGGCCGCCAGGAAGAGGGCGCCGGGGAACGTCAGCCGGGTCAGCACGCGGTCGAGGAACTCGGCCGTGGGCCGGCCCGGCCGCACGCCCGGGACGAACCCGCCGTACTTCTTGAGGTTGTCGGCCTGGTCGATGGGGTTGAAGGTGACGGCCGTGTAGAAATACGTGAACAGGAAGATCAGCGCCGCCTCGCCGATGATGTACGGGAAGGAGCTCGGCCCCAGGGCCTTCGTGAACCAGCTGTTCTGACCACCAGGCAGGTACTGCGCGAACGTCGTGGGGATGAGCATCACCGAAGAGGCGAAGATCACCGGTATGACGCCGGCCATGTTGACCTTGAGCGGGATGAAGGTGCTGGCGCCGCCCATCATGCGTCGCCCGACCACGCGCTTGGCGTACTGCACGGGGATGCGCCGCTCGCCGCTGGTGATCCAGATGACGCCGACGATCACCCCGAGGGCGATCACGATGAAGCCGATCTTCGAGCCGAAGGACATGGAGTTGATGAACATCGAGATGCCCTGGGGCAGCCGCGAGACGATGCTGATGAAGATGAGGATGGACATGCCGTTGCCGATGCCGCGCGCCGTGATGAGCTCGCCGAGCCACATGACGGCGGTGGCGCCGGCCGTCAGGGTGATGACGATCAGCATGCCCTTCGGCAGGTCGAGATCGGGCAGCGCGTGGTACTGCTGGAACAGGAAGATGTAGCCGACCGACTGGACGAGCGAGAGGACGACGGTCAGCAGGCGGGTGTACTTGGTGATCACCTTCTGACCCTGTTCGCCCTCTTTCTGCAGCTCCTCGAGCTTGGGGATGACCACCGTGAGCAGCTGCATGATGATCGAGGCCGTGATGTAGGGCATGATGCCCAGGGCCATGATGGCGACCTTGTTGAGCGCCCCGCCGGAGAACAGATCGAGCAATCCGAGCACGCCGGCGCCGCCACCCTCGAAGAAGTCCCTCAGCGCCGAGACGTCGACGCCGGGCACCGGCACGTGGCAGCCGAAACGGTAGATGGCCAGGATGCCCGCGGTGAAGAGCAGCTTGCCCCGCAGGTCGGGGATCTTCCAGGCGTTGACCAGCGACTGCCAGAGCTTGTTGTTCACGCGCGGCTCGCCCCTGCCGACGGTCGCGTCATGCGAGCCGTTCGGCCTTGCCGCCGGCGGCTTCGATCTTCTGGATCGCCTTGTCTGAGAACCCGTGCACACGCACGGTCAGGGCGATGCCGATCTCGCCGCCGCCGAGCACCTTGATGGGTTTCCTGGTGTTCTTGACGATGCCCTTCTCGACCAGCGCCTGAGGCGTCACCTCGTCGCCGGCCGCGAACTTCGCCGCCAGACGCGACACGTTCACCGGCACCATGTAGGTGCGGAACGGGCCGATCGGCATGCTCTTCTTCATGTGCGGGCCGCGCAGTTTGCCGAGGCGCATGTACAACGGCATCTGCCCGCCCTCGTAGCCGGGCCGCACGCCGCCGCCGGACCTGGCGTTGAACCCCTTGTGGCCGCGGCCGGCGGTCTTTCCCTGGCCGCTGCCCTTGCCGCGGCCGAGACGCTTCGTCTCTCTGACGGAGCCCTTGGCGGGCCGGAGGTTGTTGAGACCGAGTTCGCTCATGTCCTCACGACTTCTTTCCGACCTCGCGCACCTCGAGGAGGTACGCGATCTTGCGCACCATGCCCCTGACGACGGGGCCGTCTTCGTGGACCACCGTGTGGTGCATGCGCTTGAGCCCGAGCGCGCGCAGGGTGCCGCGGTGGTCCCCGGGAGTCCCGATGCCGCTCTTGACCTGCGTGATCTGCAGCTGAGCGCTCATCGATCAGGACTCCTCCGCGGCGGCGGTCTTGGCCTTCTCTTCGGCTGTGGGGGCGCCCAGGACCTGAGCCACGGTGAGCCCGCGCAGCCTGGCGACCTGCTCGGGCGTCTTGAGCTCCTGAAGACCCGTGACCGTGGCCCGCACGAGATTGATCGGGTTGGTGGTGCCCAGGCACTTGGTCAGGATATCGCGTACGCCGGCCAGCTCGAGGACGGCGCGAACGCCTCCGGCGGCGATGACGCCGGTACCCTCAGAGGCCGGCTTGAGCAGCACGCGGCCGGCCCCGTACCGGCCAATGATCTCATGCGGGATCGTGGTCTTGTAGCGCGGAACGCGAAACATGTTCTTCTTGGCGTCGAGGATGGCCTTCTGGATGGCCAGCGGGACCTCGCGAGCCTTGCCGTAGCCGGCGCCGACCTGGCCCTTCTCGTCGCCGACGACGACCAGCGCGGTGAACGAGAACCGCCGGCCGCCCTTGACCACCTTGGCGACGCGGTTGATGTCGACCACGCGCTCCTTGAACTCCTTGTCCCTGTCATCCATTCTGGGCACGGGCTTCGCTCTCTCCTCGCTAGAAGGCCAGACCACTCTCGCGGGCGCCCTCGGCGAGCGCCTTCACACGACCGTGATACAGATAGCCGGAACGGTCGAACACGACCCGTTCGATGTCCGTGGCGCGGGCACGTTGGCCGACGAGCTCGCCGACCTTCTTGGCCACGCCCGTCTTGTCGAGCCCCTTGGCTTCGACCTCGGCCGAGCGGGCGGTGACCAGCGTGATCCCGCGGTCGTCGTCTATCAGCTGGGCGTAGATGGCACGGTTGGAGCGGAACACGGCGAGGCGCGGCCGATCGTGCGTGCCCACGACCTTGCCGCGGATGCGCCGCCGGCGCCTCGCGCGTGCCTCTGTGGTGTCCGTGACCGTCATGTCCGCTCTCCCTTGGCGCGAGCGCCGCTAGGCTCGCTTGCCGACTTTGCGCTGGACGTACTCGCCGGCGTACCGGATGCCCTTGCCCTTGTAAGGCTCGGGCGGCCGCAGGCGGCGGATCTCGGCCGCGATCTCACCCACGGCCTGCTTGTCGATGCCCTTGACGACGATCACCGTCGGCTGCGGGACCTCGAACTCGATCCCCTCGGGCGGCTCGACGACGACGGGGTGACTGAAGCCGACCTGGACCTCGAGGCTCTTGCCCCTGAGAGCGGCCCGATAGCCCACGCCCACGATCTCGAGCCGCTTCTCGAACCCGCTCGTGACCCCATCGACCATGTTGGCGATGAGGGTACGCGTCAGCCCGTGCAGCGACCGGTGCGGGGCGCTGTCTGTGGGGCGTCGCACGGTGATCGTGTCGTCGGCGACCTCGACCAGCATCTCCCACGGGACGCGCTGGCTCAACTCGCCCTTGGGACCCTTGACGGTCACGACCGCGTGGTCGTACGTGAACCGCACCCCGGAGGGCAGCGGTATTGGCGTTCTTCCGATCCTCGACATGCCCACCCCTACCAGATGAAGCAGACGACTTCGCCGCCCAGGCCGAGCCGCTGGGCCTCGGCGCTCGTCACGAGGCCCTTGGACGTGGAGATGATCGCGGTGCCCAGGCCGCCGAGGACCTTCGGCAACGTCTCCTTGCGGGCGTAGATGCGGCGCCCCGGCTTCGACACGCGCTTGATGCCGGAGATGACCCGCTCTCTGTTCTTGCCGTACTTCAAGGTGACGACGAGGTTCTCGCCGACCTCGGCCGGTTTGACCTCGTAGCCGGCGATGTAGCCCTGCTCGAGCATGAGCTTGGCGATGGACACCTTCGTGCGCGACGAGGGCATCTCGGCCTGCGCATGCGCCGCCTGGTTGGCGTTGCGGATGCGCGTGAGCATATCGGCGATGGGATCGGTCATGGACACGCTTCCTCGCCTCCTTACCAGCTCGACTTGGTGAGACCGGGGATGACGCCTTCGTGAGCGAGCTCACGCAGGCAGATGCGACACAGCCCGAACTGGCGGAAGTAGCCGCGCGGTCGACCGCAACGGGCGCAGCGGTTGTACTCGCGGGTGCCATAGCGCTGCTTGCGGCTCTGCTTCACGATCAGGGATGTCTTGGCCATGCGGACGACTCCTAGTTCTCACGGAAGGGCATGCCCAGCCCCGCCAGAAGGGCGCGACCTTCTTCGTCGGTCTGCGCCGTGGTCGTGATGACGATGTTCATGCCGCGCATCTGGTCGACCGAGTCGTAGTCGATCTCGGGGAAGATGGTCTGCTCGCGGATGCCCATGGCGAAGTTGCCACGCCCGTCGAACTGCCTGGGCGACACGCCGCGGAAGTCGCGGATGCGCGGCAGGGCGATCGACACGAGCCGGTCGATCATCTCGTACATGCGCTCGCCCCGCAGCGTGACCTTGCAGCCGATCGACATGCCCTCGCGGAGCTTGAAACTGGCGATCGACTTGCGCGCCCGCGTGACGACCGGCCGCTGGCCGGTGATCAGGGCGAGCTCTTCGACCGCCTCGTCGAGCAGCTTGGCGTTGGTCTTGGCCTCGCCGACGCCCATGTTGAGGGTCACCTTGGTGACCTTGGGGACCTCCATGACGTTCGCGTAGCCGAACTCGTCCCGCAGCGCCGGGACCACCTCGGTGACGTATTTCTCCTTGAGTCGTGACATCGTCGCCTTCATGCGCCAGCTATGCCTTGTCCATGTCCTTGCCGCACGAGGCCCGACGGCAGCGGCGCACCTTGGCGCCGTCGCCGGCGATGCGATACCCCACACGAGTGGGCTGACCGCACGCGGGACACACGAGCATGACGTTCGAGACGTCGATCGTACCCTCGCGCTCGATCACACCGCCCTGGGGGTTCTTCTTGGGGTGCGGCTTCGTGTGTCGTTTGACCATGTTGATCCGCTCGACGACGAGGCGCCGCTTCTCCCGATCGACGCGCATCACCTTGCCGGTCTTGCCGGCGTCCTTGCCGCTCACGACCGTCACCTGGTCACCCTTGCGGATCTTCATGTTCACAGTGGACATCGTTCCTCGTTTCTCAAGCGCCGGCGCCGTATCACAGGACCTCGGGCGCCAGCGAGACGATCTTCATGAAGTTCCTCTCTCGCAGTTCGCGCGCCACAGGCCCGAAGATGCGGGTGCCGCGCGGGTTGTTCTGGTTGTCGATCAGAACGGCCGCGTTCTCGTCGAAGGCGATGTACGTGCCGTCCTTGCGGCCGAACTCCTTCTTGGTGCGCACCACCACGGCCGTGACGACATCGCCTTTCTTGACGCTGCCGCCCGGTGTGGCCGACTTGACCGTCGCGACGATGACGTCGCCGACCCGCGCATAGCGACGCCGCGACCCGCCGCGGACCCTGATGCACAGGATCTCTCGCGCGCCGGTGTTGTCGGCTACACGCAGTCTCGACTCCGTCTGGATCATCTGTCGCCTCTACCGTCCCGCTCGGCTACTTCGCCTTCGCCAGCACTTCGAGCAGACGCCAGCGCTTGGTCGCCGACAGCGGCCGCGTCTCGACGACACGCACCGTGTCGCCGACACCGGCGGCGTTGCGCTCGTCATGCACGTGGAGCCTGGTCGACCGCCGCACGACCTTGCCGTAGCGGTCGTGGGAGCGGACGCTGTCGATACGGATCACGATGGTCTTGTCCATGCTTGCGCTGACTACGAGGCCGCGGCGCTCCTTGCGGCCGGGCACCCGCTCTGGCGCCGGCCGCGGCGCCTTGACCCTGGCCGTCTTCTTCGCCGCCGGCTTGGCCGCGGCCGGCGTCTTCTTGGCGGCGACCGTCTTCTTCGCCGCCGTCGCCTTCTTGGCCGGCGTCTTCGCGGCCGTCTTCTTCGCGGCCGTCTTGCGCGCCGCCGTCGCCTTCTTGGCCGGCGTCTTCTTGGCGGCCGTCTTGCGCGCCGCCGTCGCCTTCTTGGCCGGCGTCGACGCCTTGCTGCTGGTCTCTGCCTTCTTCTCTGCCATCATGCCTCACCGCCTGCGGTCGCAGCCTCGCGCTCGCGGTCGCTCTCCCGTTCGTGCCGCACGGTGAGCAGACGCGCGATGTCGCGCCGCACAGCCGACAGCTTGTGAGGGTTGTCGAGCTGCCCCGTCGCGTGCTGGAAGCGGAGGTTGAACAGCTCCTTCCGCGTGTCGCGGATGCGCAACGCCAGCTCCTCGTCGGAGAGTTCTCGCAGCTGGTTAGAGTTCAAAGAGATTGCCCTCCCGTGTGACGAACCTGCACTTGACGGGCAGCTTGTGCATGGCCAGCCGCATCGCCTCGCGGGCCACCGGCTCGCTCACGCCGGCCAGCTCGAACATGATCTTGCCCGGCTTGACGACCGCGACCCACTGATCCGGCGAGCCCTTGCCGCCGCCCATCCGTGTCTCGGCCGGCTTACGCGTGACGGGCTTGTGCGGGAAGATGTTGATCCACACCTTGCCGCCACGCTTGATGTGCCTCGTCATGGCGATTCGGGCGGCCTCGATCTGCCGGTTGGTGACCCAGCCCGGTTCGAGGGCCTTGAGACCGAACTCGCCGAACTCGACGCCGGTGCCGCCTTTGGCGACCCCCGACATGCGACCGCGGTGGTGCTTCCTGTGCCTGACTCGCTTGGGCATAAGCATGTCTGACCCGCCTACGCTCCGCGGCCGCCGCGACGGGCATCGGTCGCCTGCCGTGAGGGACGACGCCGGTCACGGCGCTCGTCGCGACGGTCTTCGCGCTCATCGCGTTCGTTGGTCGGGTACCCCTCGGGCATGATCTCGCCCTTGTTGATCCACACCTTCACACCGATGCGGCCGAAGGTCGTCTTGGCCTCCTTGAAGCCGTAGTCGATGTCTGCGCGCAGCGTGTGCAGCGGCACGCGTCCCTCGCTGTAGTGCTCGCTGCGCGCCATCTCGGCGCCGCCGAGACGACCGCTGCACTTCACGCGCATGCCCGCGGCGCCCGAGCGGATGGCGCTCGTCAGAGCGCGCTTCATTGCCCGCCGGAAGCTGACACGGTTCTCGAGCTGCTCGGCGATGGACTGCGCCACGAGGACGGCGTCGAGCTCGGGACGCTTCACCTCGATGATGTTGACCTGCACGTTCTTGCGTGTCATGGCGTGGATCTCGCGGCGCAGCGCATCGACCTCCGACCCGCTCTTGCCGATCACGATGCCCGGCCGCGCCGTGTGGATGTCGACGGTCACGTTGTTCTGGTCCTTGCGGATGATGATGCGCGAGATGCCGGCGTGCGAGAGCTTGCCGAGGATGTGCTTCCTGATGCGCTCGTCCTCGGCGAGGAACTGCTTGAACTCCTTCTCTGTGTACCAGTGGGACTTCCAGTCGTGGATGACGCCGACTCGGAAGCCGCCTGGATGCACCTTCTGACCCACTACGACCGGCCCTCCCTCTCATCGAGCATGATGGTGATATGGCTCGTGCGCTTGCGGATGCGATTGACGCGACCCATGGCGCGGAAGCGCCAGCGCTTGAGCACGGGACCCTCGTCGACGAACGCCTCCTTGACGAAGAGGTCGGACGCCATCAGGTGATCGTTGTTCTCGGCGTTGGCCACGGCCGAGTCGAGCACCTTGGCGACCGGCGTGGCCGCCCCACGATCGGCGAAGAACAGCGTGGTGCGCGCTTCGTCGACCGACTTGCCGCGGATCTGGTCGACGACCTCGCGCGCCTTGCGCGGCGCGACGCGAACGTACTTGGCCTGTGCCTTGACCGCCATGGTCTACCTTCTTGCCGCCCGATCGCCCCTGATGTGGCCGCGGAACGTGCGCGTCAGGGCGAACTCGCCCAGCTTGTGTCCGACCATCGACTCGGTGATGAAGACCGGCACGTGCTTGCGCCCGTCGTGGACGGCGATGGTGTGCCCGACCATCTCCGGGAAGACCGTCGACGTGCGCGACCACGTCTTGACCATCTTCTTCTGGCCCGACTGGTTCATCTCGAGGACGCGCTTCATGAGGCGCTCGTCGACGAACGGACCCTTCTTCGCTGACCTGCTCAAGAGGTCTCCTCCTGCCGCTTCACGAGTGCTTGCCGCGCTTGCGGCCGCGGATGATGTACTTGTTGGACTGCTTGCGCTTGGAACGCGTGCGATAGCCGAGAGTCGGCACGCCCCACGGCGTGACCGGGTGGCGACCGGCCGTGGTCTTGCCCTCGCCGCCCCCGTGCGGGTGATCGACGGGGTTCATGGCCGTGCCGCGAACGGTGGGACGGACACCGCGCCAGCGGCTGCGACCGGCTTTGCCGCCGTCGATGTTGGAGTGGTCCTCGTTGCCGAGCTCACCGACCGTCGCCCGACACGCCAGCCGGATGCGACGCAGCTCGCCCGAAGGCAGCCGCACTACACCGTACCCCTTCTCCTTGGCCTGAAGCTGGGCGCTCGTGCCGGCGCTGCGCACCAGCTGCCCGCCGCGCCCCTCGTACAGCTCGATGTTGTGAACCGTGGTGCCGGCCGGGATGTTCTCGAGCGGCAGCGCGTTGCCCGGCTTGATGTCGGCGGCGGGGCCCGATTCGACCACGTCGCCGACGCCCAGGCCGCGCGGACAGAGGATGTACCGTTTCTCACCGTCGGCGTAGTGGAGCAGCGCGATGCGCGCCGAGCGATTGGGGTCGTACTCGATGTGCGCGACCTTGGCCGGGACACCGTCTTTGTCGCGCTTGAAGTCGATGACGCGGTAGCGCCGCTTGTGTCCGCCGCCCTTGTGGCGAGTGGTGATGCGGCCGTTGTTGTTGCGACCGCCGCTCTTCTTGAGCGGTTCGACGAGGGAGCGCTCCGGCTTGCTGCGGGTGACCTCATCGAACGTCTCGGTCGTCATGAAGCGGCGACCCGGCGACGTTGGTTTGAAGCGTTTGATGCCCACTTACCGGCCCTCGAAGAACTCGATCTTGTCTGACGGCGCAAGCTGCACCACGGCCTTCTTCCAGGCCGTGCTGCGGCCTGCGGTCCAGCCTCGCCGCTTGGGCTTGGGATGTACGTGCGCGGTCGACACGCCGACGACCGTCACGTTGAAGAGCTGCTCCACCGCCTGGGCGATCATGGTCTTGTGGGCCTTGAGGTGCACCTCGAAGGTGTACCTGTTGTGGTCGATCTGCGCGTAGCTCTTCTCGGAGATGATCGGTCTGATGATGATCTTCTCTGCTTCGATCATGGTCATGCCCCCGCCAGGACCGTGAACGCCTTCTCGGTCACGACCAGCGCACGGGCCCGCAGCACCTGCTCGACGGTGAGCAACCGCGCCTCGGCGTGCTCCGCATACCAGAGGTTGCGCACCGACTTGACGATGACGGGCTCGTCCTGCGTGACCACGAGGACCGGCACCGGGATGTCGAGGCCGACGAGCAGTTCGTTGACCCTGGAGGTGCTCGGCTCGTCGAGATCGAGACCGCGCGTCACGTAGATGTCGCCGGTCTCGGCGCGGTCGGAGAGAGCCATGGTGAGCGCCTTGCGAAACGCCTTCCGGTTGATCTTGAGGCCGAAGCTGCGCGGCTTGGGGCCGAAGGCGACGCCGCCTCCCACCCGCGTGGGCGACTTCGCGGAGCCGGCTCGCGCACGGCCGGTGCCCTTCTGCCGGTAAAGCTTGGCGGTCGAACCGACGACCTCGCCGCGTGACTTCGACGACGCCGTGCCGCGCCGACGTCCGGCCTGCTCGACACGCACCGCCAGGTGCAGCAAGCCGATGTCGGCACGAAGACCGAAGCGCTCGGCCGACAGCTTCACCTCGTCGACCTTCTTCCCGGTGGCGGCGTCGACCACGGCGGCCGTGCGGGCATCGGCAGCCCGACGCACCCTGGGCTCGACCGGGACCTTCTCGGTCTTGGCGACGGGCTTCGCCTTGGCCGGCGTCTTGGCGGTCTTGGCGGCGGTCGGCCCGGCGGCGGGCTTGGCGGCCTTGGCGGCGGTCGGCCCGGCGGCGGGCTTGGCGGCGGGCTTGGCGGCCTTGGCGGCGGGCTTGGCGGCCTTGGCGGCGGGCTTCGCCCTGGCCGGCGTCTTGGCGGTCTTGGCGGCGGTCGGCCCGGCGGCGGGCTTGGCGGCGGGCTTCGCCTTTACCAGCTTCGGCTTGTCGGCCGCCTTCGCGGCCGCGCCCCTGGCGGCCGGCTTCTGGGCGGGCTTGGCCGACGGCGCGGCCTTGGACCTGGCGACCGGCTTGGCGGTGTCCTTGGCCGGCGCGCGCTTGGCGGACGTCCCGGCGGCCTTCTTCTCGGCGCTCTTGGCGGCGGCGCCCTTGGTCGCAGGCTTGCCCCTGGCGCCGGTTCCCGCGGTGGTGCTCTTCTCGTCGGCCATGATCACTTGCCGTTGACGAGGACGACGGAGTTGGCGGCGCCGGGAACGGCGCCCTTGATGAGCAGGAGGTTGTTCTCGGGGTCGCGAGCGACGATACGCAGGCCCGGCTGGGTGACGCGCTGCGCTCCCATGTGCCCCGACATGCGCATGCCCTTGAACACGCGGCTGGGATAGGCGCTGGCGCCGATGGAACCGGGTTGGCGGACGTTGTGCGAGCCGTGCGACTCGGGGCCGCGGTGGAAGTTGTGCCGCTTGATGGTCCCCTGGAAGCCCTTGCCCTTGCTGACGCCCGAGACGCTGACCGGCTGACCGTCCTGGAAGGCCTCGACCGTCACCGTGTCGCCGACCTTCAGATCGGTGGCGCCGCGGAACTCGGCCAGGTGGCGTCGGCCGTGCTTCAGACCGGCCTTCTTGAGGTGGCCCAGCTCCGCCCTGGTGAGCACCTTGTCGCGGCATTCCTCGAAGGCGAGCTGCACGGCCTCATAGCCGTCGGTCTCGCGGGTGCGCACCTGGGTGACGTGGCAGGGACCCGCCTGGACGACGGTCACGGCGATGCGATTGCCGTTCTCGTCGAACAGCTGGGTCATGCCGAGCTTCTTGCCGATGATGCCGGTCATGCTCGCTACAGTTTGATCTCGATGTGGACGCCCGCCGGGAGGTCGAGGCGCATGAGCTGGTCGACCGTCTTCGGCGTCGGCTGATGGATGTCTATGAGCCGCTTGTGGGTGCGGATCTCGAAGTGCTCGCGCGAGTCCTTGTCCTTGAACGGGCTCTTGATGACGCAGTAGACGTTCTTCTCGGTCGGCAACGGGACCGGGCCGGAGATCGTCGCGCCGCTTCGCTGCGCGGTCTCGACGATCGATTGCGCGCTGCGCTCGATCAGCTCGTGATCGTAGGACTTCAACCTTATGCGGATCTTCTGCTGAGCCACC
>Ga0315289_10011401_pt1 | contig 12599 bp, 13 predicted proteins | sample YL17G11_40_MG_FD_203452 | JGI IMG/M metagenome (GOLD analysis project Ga0315289, IMG submission 203452) | Sediment microbial communities from Yellowstone Lake, YNP, Wyoming, USA - YL17G11_40 | ecosystem: Environmental > Aquatic > Freshwater > Lake > Sediment | place: USA: Wyoming | collected...
TCATCTCCAAAGCGGTCAACGAAAACAAGGTCGACTCGCCCTCCTTTTACTACAAATTGTCTCGCTTTCAGCTCTAGTCCTTTTTCGATGAAAAATTCATGATGTTTCACTAGAATTTCTTCTATTTGTTTTTCAAGAAGCATATTGATTACCTAACGTTATTTTATACTTGATTTTTAAGTAAAAAAAGATTATCACCTCTATCTTAGATCGAACGCGCGCGCGAATGAAGAGAATAGAAGAAAAAGCGGTTAACCCTTCGACCTCAGTTCCCCGATACGCTTTCTCCCCTCATCGGTTATCAACGACTTTCTATCAGGTCCCCACACAAACCATGTAAAAATATTTAAATATAAAACTCGATTCGAGTCCTAATACGATGAACGGAAACATAGAGTACGACACCGCCGAATCCGGCCTACGAGCCGTCCTCAAGGACTACCAGGAGCTCGCCCTCCGAGCCATCTGGGCCACCCCCGAGGGCCTCGGCTCCAAAGCCGTATGGGACCGAGTCAACGCGGAGCTCGAGCCCAACACCATCAGCCGCGCCAGCGTCATCAACTTCCTCGAGGCCATGAGAGAGGCAGGCGTCCTCAAGGGAGACGAGAAGACGGGGAAGGGCGGCTACCACTGGATCTACAGCCCAGCCATGAACGAGGCCGAGTTCAAGCAGCACATCGCCAGGACCATCCTGGAGAGCCTCCTCAGGGACTTCCCGGAAGAAACGAAAATCGCACTCGCCAATTATTAATTACAACCGCGCGCGTTAGTAAAACATTTAATACTTGTCGTAAATAAATTATGTTTGGAGATTTACTTATGCCCAAATTCTTAGCGGTTCATCCATTGCCTAGTCCTGCAACCATTGAAGAAGCCAACCCCCTCGGGAAGAAAGCCAAGTCTCTATGCACCGCTGACGCCTACTGGGTCTCCAGTTGGGCTCAGCTAAACGATAAAGGCAAAATAGTGAAGATACTCTGTGAATGGAATGGAAAAGACCTAAAAACCGTGAAAACCTTGATAGAAAAGACAGGGATGCCCTTAGAAGGCGTCTACCCCATGGCGAAGATCGACTCAGAGGACTTCAGGTAAAAGATAATATTTTCACTTTTTTTCTTTTTACAAATTTTTGATGCGAACCGAGACGAATGAACCGTAATTTTACTCGCGCGCTAGCCTCCTATGTTGATTTCTCCTTCTAATCTACTCTTCGATCACCGTCCCTTTATCTCTCTTCCTACGATGAACCATTCGGGGCTCCCTGAGCGGCATCCTCCCATCCGCGGATCGCCGCACCATGGTGTTCCGCCTAGGGCGCCTACATGGGAGGCGTTCTCACGAGAACATGTAGCGATCGCTACATGGGTCGACCGGCCCTATTAGCACACGCGCTCTGGGTGACACATCGCACAGTCCCATATTTTGAATTCTGATAATAAATCAGCATGAGTCCTGGCTTCTTCATATGTACTCCATGGACCAAACCAACCAGTCTTATGAGTGTCAATAAGTGGGCGGAAAGTAGCAAGGACACCTTTAGGTATTGGTATCAGACGATCTGAATATGTAGCATGAAGACAACTAGTTTGATGTATCCTCCCTTCTTTTATTCGGAAATTTAGAAACATCATAGAGGATTTCGATTAACCTCTTGTTTTGGCTCACTCCCCCTCGGTTAAGCTTATAGATCGCTCCCACAATGCAGTCTCATGGACTCCTTCAAATCCTACCTGTTCCGCCAAGCCTACAAGGACGTAGAGAAGCTAGGCGACCGCCTAGCCGAAGTAGAGCCCCTCATAAACTGGGAAAAGTTCCGCCCCATACTCCAGGGCCTCTTCGACAACCAGGGCCCCTAGGGAGGCAGACCCAACGTGGACCCAGTCCTCATGATCAAGATGCTGACCCTCAACGCGGTTTCCTTCCTGACTGTGAGGGAGTACCAACCCTTTTCTGGCATAGATCTTCCTCTGTCGCTTGTCCAGATAAATTTGATCGGTCAATTATCTGGCTTGGCCTGATTTATGATGAAAAAAGGTGCAATATAGCAACGCCCTAGCGCGTGCGTAAAGCTTATAATATTCTGAAAGTACCTTTAATAAGAAAATGCAAAAAAAAGTCAACAATAATAATGTACTTTCTAAATAGCAACTCTCTGATCTTCTATGATTTCCTACAACTTTTCTTGAATAAGCTCTCTTTGGGGTCCTTCTATTGATAATAATTCGCTTTAAACTCTATGGTGCCATACCAGAGAAATTGCTACAAATGCGAGGAATTAAGTATAGGGATTTTTTAAGGATGAACGCGCGCGTAAGTTTTGGAATCATAACAAAAAGGTGAACGAATAAAATGAATTTTGATCCCATGATGAGCCTGAGAATGGCCTTGGAAGATATTAGAATCTTGGATTTGACTGACCACTGGTTCGGACCTTTTTGTACTATGATGTTGGCGGAACTTGGCGCAGAGGTGATAAAGATAGAGCCAACCTGGGGGTCAACAGGTCGATTTGCGTCGCCCCCCCTATCCGGGGGTGTCAGTTATACCTTTCACCACCTCAATTTGAAAAAGAAGGATATGGCAATCAACCTGAAAGACCCAAAGGGGCTGGAGATACTCAAGGAACTTGTGAAGAGATCGGATGTTATAGTCCAGAACTTTGTACCTGGCACGATGGAGCGGTTGGGACTCGGCTACGATGTTTTGAAGAAGCTCAACCCAAGAATCATCTACGCTGCCCTTTCCGGATTTGGACAAACAGGGCCGTACTCACAGAGAGGTGGGTACGCTGAGGTTATCGAAGCTATGAGCGGGCACACTCGCCTCACAGGCGACAATGTAGACCCGAAGGGACCACCAGTAGAGATGGCTCAAGCATATGGAGACCTCGGACCAGCACTCTTTTCTGCTATGAGCATCATTGCTGCTATCCGCTATCGTGATCAAACGGGTTTAGGCCAGATGATAGACGTCGCTCAGTTTGACTGCATGGTCGCGCTCAATACAGCCATCACAGGGTATGCACTTTCGGGAATGAAGCTGTGGGAGTTAAGGAAAAAGGATGCAACAAGGCGGGATTGGGGTAAAATCATGCAAACAAAGGACAAAGGATGGATATATGTTGCTCCCTGGAGAGCAAGGGCTATTGACAAATTCAAGAAGCTTCTCAATGTCGAGGAGATTACCAAAGAGATGGTAGAGAAGATAGTTGGTGAGATGACGCGGGATGAAGCTATCAACTACTTTCTTGAGCTTGATTTTCCTGTCGGGCCAATCTATCATGTGGGCGAGGTTATCAAGGACCCTCAACTAAAGGCGCGGGGTATGTTTATCGAGGTTGACCACCCCAAGGCTGGTAGGATAACTGTTCCGAACTTCCCAGTCAAGTTCTCCGAAATGCCGGTAGAGAATATATCAGCTGCGCCGCTTTTGGGACAGAACAACAAGGAGATTTTAATTAAACTTCTAGGCTACACGGAGAAGCAGATCATTGAACTGGAGAAAAATGGTATCATCGCAATCGAAAAACCTGATAATCGTACAATTGAGTGATACCTTTAATCTAATGAACATTTTGATTGTGGTGAAGGGATGATTGAAATAAGGTTACATGGAAGGGGTGGACAAGGGGCAGTCACGGCTTCAAGACTGCTGGCGTCAGCGGCGTTAATCGAAGGGAAATACTGTCAGTCAATCCCAATGTATGGAACGGAGCGCCGAGGCGCTCCCGTCACTGCCTTCGTCCGTATCGGTGAGAAGAACAGGATGATTAGAAGCCTCATCCACGAGCCCGACTACGTGGTCGTTCTCGACCCCTTTCTCAGGAACACGGTGAATGTGACCGATGGCCTGAAGCCCGGCGGCACCGTGGTGATTAACAGCACGGCGCCGCCAGAGGAGATAGAGTTCACGAGCCAGTACAAGGTCGCTACCGTGGACGCGACCAAGATCGCCCTTGAGACCATCGGCCGCCCCATCACCAACACCGCCATCCTAGGCGCCTTCGCAAAGGGGACTGGGGAGGTCAAACTGGAGTCTCTAATCGAGGCGGTGAAGACCGAGATGTCGAGAAGGATGGCAGAGGCCAACGCCAATGCGATAGAGATCGCCTACAGCCGTACCCTGGTGGGGAAGAACAGGGTCGTAGCGGAGCTGAGGGGGGTAGAACAGGCGCCGGCCAATAGCCGAGCCGATTGGCGCACCTTCCGCCCCGTCGTCGACGAGACGAAGTGTACCGGCTGCCAGCTCTGCTGGACATACTGCCCCGAGCACTGCATCGACATGGTCGATAGGAAGATCAAGATCAACTACACCTACTGCAAGGGCTGCGGCATCTGCGCAGAGGAGTGCCCCGCACAGGCTATCACCATGATCATGGAGAGCGAGAAGAAGGAGAGCTGAACATGCCACATACAGAGCTTATGGTCGGTAACAAGGCCGTCGCCTATGGCGCGAAGCTAGCCAGGGTCCAGGTCATCTCAGCCTACCCCATCACACCACAGACGACAATAGTCCAGTACCTTGCCGAGTTCATCGCCAAGGGCGAGCTCAAGGCCAGGTTCATAGAGGTCGAGTCGGAGCTCAGCGCCATGGTCGCCGTACAGGGAGCCTCCTTCGCGGGTGCCAGGACGTTCACCGCCACTTCCGGCCCAGGCCTCCTCCTCATGCACCACCCGATGATGGAGAGGCCACACCTACCCATCGTCATGGGGGTCGTCCACAGGAGCGTCAAGAGCATGCAGCCCGACCACACCGACCTCATGGCCCAGCGCGACACGGGCTGGATACAGCTCTACTGCGAGAACAACCAGGAGGCGATCGACACCGCGATCATGAGCTACAAGATCGCTGAGGACCCACGGCTCTCGACGCCGACGGTCTTCGGCATCGACGGCTACATCCTCAGCTACACTGCGGAGCCCGTCGAGATCCCGGACCAGGAGGCGGTCGACGAGTGGCTACCACCCTTCAAGCCGAAGTGGGCACCAGATGTCAACGTCCCCTTCGCCCAGTGGAAGAAAGAGCAGATCGACTTCCACGGCAGCCAGAAAGCTTGGCTCAACCATGACGCCCACTTCAGGGGCAGCCTAGGCGTCATTAAGGAGATACACGCCGACTTCGAGAAGATCTTCGGTCGCGGATACGGCGACGGACTGCTGGATGAGCACAACTGCGACGGAGCCGAGGCCGTGATCGTAGCCATGGGCACCATCGCATCCACCGCCCGCCCCGTCATCGACGATATGCGCGCCGAGGGAAAGAGGATCGGACTCGTGAAGCTCAAGTGCTACCGTCCCTTCCCGGGGGATGAGATCAGGATCCTTGCCAGAAGGTACCACGCCATCGGCGTTGTCGACAGGAACGTGAGCCTCGGCGGAGGCGGCAACGTATTCAACGAGACTAGGAGCGCCCTATACGAGATGGAGGAGAGGCCCCGCGTCCTCGGCTTCCACACGGGAATGGCGGGCGACGAGGTCACGCCACAGATAATAAGGAGGATGGCGGAGAAGACGCTCAATGCAGCGAAGGGACCTGCGCCTACCATCGTTGAGTGGGTCAGAGGTGCTTGAAGATGAGTAAACCCATCCCATTCAGCAGAGTTGAAGGGGAGGAGATCATGGCGCTGGGCAACAGTAGCTGCCAAGGCTGCGGCCACGCCACTCTCGCCAGGATAGCCTTCAAGGTCCTCGGCAAGAACACTGTTTATACCTCGGTACCTGGCTGCATATGGATCGCCCTCCAAGGGAGCATACCCCTTTACTGGAGGGGCACAGTCTTCGAGGGGGGAGGCGCTCTCCTCAGCGGCATCTCCAATGGTTTAGAGGTAAACGGCAAGGATATGAACGTTGTCGGCTTCTACGGCGACGGGGGTACAGTTGACATTGGCCTCCAAGGGATGAGTGCCGCTGCGGAGAGGAACGAGAACCTCATCTGGATATGCGCTGACAACGAGGCTTACATGAATACCGGCGGCCAACGCAGCGGCTCGACGCCCATCTACGCCTCTACGACCACAACGCCCGTCGCCAAGGAGAGCCGAGGCAAGAGGACGAACAAGAAGAACGTTCCATTCATCATGGCCGCACACAACATCCCCTACGTCGCCACAGCCAGTATCGCCTACCCCAATGACCTCGTTGGCAAGCTCGAATATGCCAAGAAGCTCAGAGGGTTCAGGTACATACACGTCCAGTCACCTTGCCCCACGGGCTGGGGCTTCGAGCCCTCGAAGACCATCAAAATGGCACGCCTCATGGTGGAGTCCGGGATATGGCCCCTCTACGAAGTAACGGCGGGGGGAATCTTCAGACTCACCGTCAAGCCGAGGGAACTTAAGCCTGTCAGAGAGGCGTTGAATCTACAGAGCAGGTTTCACCACTTGGACGACGCCGAGTATGAGTACATCCAGAGGCAGACAGTGGAAAGGTGGAAGCAGCTTCTCGATGTCGACAGCAAGAGGCTGCCTATCTAAACCCTTTTTTAATAAACATGGTTTAGGGTCGGTTTCTCTCCGCCATTAGTTCATCGAAGCCGTCGAACTCGTTGAAAGTCCCTGAACCAGTCGACGATCTCAGCCTTCAACTCCAAGAACTCGGGGCGATCTTGTAGTCGGTTTTGCCGGGGAAGTCGTCGGGGTAGGCCTCGTATCCAGCCTGGCGTTCCTCCGGGGCTTGATGACCGGCTCGATGCCCTTCGCCTCCAGGAGCCGGTAGACCTCCCCTGAGTCGTAGGCACCGTCCCCGTACAGCTTGGCCACCCTGACGTTCCCCCTACGCCTCCTCCACCAACCCGGGGAGGGCCTTCACGTCGTGCACGTCGTCGGTTGAGATCTCCATGGCGGCGACCTCGTGGGTGTCGACCCTCACCGCGAAGTGCAGCTTCACGTACCGCTTCTTCTTTCCGTGCTTTCACTCGATCCACCCTCCGGCCTTCTGGACCTTTCTGCCGGTGGAGTCGACGGCTATCGTGACCGGCTCACTCATCTCCCCAAGGCCCCGGTACGGGTCGATGCCTAGGGCGAGGATGCGTCTGAGGCCGGAGTAGTCGCCGGATGGGAGGGCGGGTACTAGTCTCCTATGTTGATTTACCCTTCCAATCTACTCTTCGATCACCGTCTTTTTATCTCCTTCCCTCCGACGAACTCATCGAGGCTCTCTGAGCGGCATCCTCCTATCCGCGGTCCAGCGCCGCACTATGGTGTTCCGCCTAGGGCGCCCCAATCTGTTTAACGCGGTCCAGCCGCACGCTAGCGTCGGGGTCGTACATGCCTCCTATGGCTGGAACGGCTCCCCAGCCTTCAGCATACAGTAGATGGCCTTCAGCATCTTCCTCGCCGTAGCAGTAGTCGCGACCTGCCCCGGCTTCCTCAAGGCGAGTCGCTTATGGAACCTCGTGAGCTCCGTGTCGTAGCGCAGGTGTGAGTGAACGGCCTCGGTGAGCGCCCACCTCATCCACCTGCTACCCTCCTTCGTGATGTGGCCATATACAGTGCTCCCCCCGCTCCTCCTAACCGACGGGACGAGGCCTGCGTAGCTGCAGAGCCTCTCCGCGTCGGGGAAACGGTTGATGTCCCCGATCTCGGCCACGAGGAGCAGCGCCGTGTAGTAGCCCACCCCGGGTATGGTGGTGAGGATCCTGGCGCGGCCGTCCTCCATCGCAGCCCGCTTCAGGACCGCTGAGATCTCCCCTATCTGCCGGTCCAACGTCTCCATGACAGGCAGCAGCTGGCTGACCGCGTCGACGCCGAGGCTAGCCAGCAGGGCTCTGCCGCGTTTGGTGAACAGCGGTGATCCCGGGTCTATGTCGCGCTTGGCGAGCTCGGCGTGGATCCTGTTCTTCAGCCTGGTCCGCATCCCCACGAGGAACGCCCTCCTCTTGACCAGCTCCCGGAGGTCCCGGATCTCCTTAGGCGGCACGTAGGACTCCGGCAGCAGGTCCGCCCTCAACAGGTGGGCGAGGGTCTCCGAGTCTATCTCGTCGGTCTTGATCTTGGCCTCTGCTATGGCCTTCACCTTGAGTGGGTGGGCGAGCCTGACGTCGTATCCGGCTTCCTCGAGGCGGTCGTAGATGGGTTGCCAGCAGTAGCCCGACTCCATCACCACCTTCGCCTCCTCGATGTCTTTCATGAAGGAACTGAGGGAGTCTGGGTCGTTGCTGAAGCGCTCCCGCTTAACGACGTGACCCTCCTCATCCATTACGGTTCCATGGCAGACGCGCTTGTGCACGTCGAGTCCAACATACATCAAATTTGCATCTCCTGCGCTCTATGGTATGGTTTGAAGCCATATGCTTCAAGCGGAAGGGGAAATCAATCATGCCATCTGTTTAGTGTGCAGGTGAATCATTCGAGCTGGCGGTAGGGCATGTCGTAGAGGTACCTGACGGCGGCGAGGAGCTGTATGTAGCTGGTCGCCATCTGGTAGGGTCGCCCGTTTTTCCTTTGGTTGGCGGCTTCTAGTTCCTGTTGGTGGTGTTCTAGGAAGTCTAGGTCTAGTATGAGTTCTCCTCTCTTGATGAGTTTCTCGTCGATCTCCTTCCAGGTCATGGTTGTATAATACGCCGGATTTATCTAAAAGTTTCGATTAATCCACATAGCATTAAAGGTTGTATATTTTTAATAAAATTCAGGTATATAAACGAATTAATATATATTCTTCCCATCTAATTCATTCAAATGTATAGAATAGAAATCAGCAGCTCTTTGTAGATCCATTAATTGTTCCTCATTTAGAGTTCTAAACCTTCCCTGTTCCTCAACATACTCCTTTACAGGGATCAGTTCTTTTGGTTTGTATGTAACCTTAAACTTCCCATGATCGATCTCATAGAGTGGGAATATGCCTGATTTTACTGCAAGTCTCGACAACTCGATACCCTTTTTGGTTTGGAATCTCCATCCAGTAGGACATGGCACAAGAACATGTATATACCTGAACCCATCCATGTCAATGGCTTTTTTTACCTTATTAATGAAGTCTTGAGTGTAACCTACAGTTGCGGTCGCGACGTATGGAACATAGTGATAGGCGATTATCATAGGTGCATTCTTAGTCTTACTTGTTTTGTTACCCGCTGGTGTTGTTGTAGTCCATACACCTTCCGGGGTTTGGCCACTCCTCTGAATCCCTGTGTTCATATAAGCTTCATTGTCCATGACGAACTGAAGGTAATTCTCATTCCTGATTGCGGCTGCGGAGAGCTTTCCGAAGCCGATATCTAGTGCACCACCATCACCGCCCATCGCAACAACTTTTACATCGTTTCTACCAAGTTGTTTCAATGCCCGTGAAACACCTGTCGGGCCCATGCCTGTACCGGAGAGATATTCAGTTATTTTTGGAGCCTTAAGTAATGAAGTGCCTCCTCCCGCACACACGCCGGGGCCGTGGAAGATTATTTTTTTATCTTTAATCGTGTTGAAGATTAATCTCTCAGCTATCGCGCCTGTGCAGCCTGGGCATAGACTGTGACCAGGCAACCTTGCCTCTCGTTCAAAGATTTTTTTATCCAATTCGTTCCAAGACATCATAGTTCCTCTCCTCTGAGCTGAGTCCAGTAAACCTCCTTTTCGATCTTGCCCATCTCTGCCGCTTTGAGTACAGTTTCTGCAATATCTCGAATGTCATCCGTTGTTACCTCTCTGGAGGTCAATCCACAATAGAATGACATAAAGAGCGGGTGTTTTTCCAAAGAGTACAGTGCCCTACTTGTCTCGATTGATCCGGGCCCTCCGCCAGCGGACCCCTGACTAATTGCTCTATCTATAAATCCAATTGCCTTTACTTTTGCGCCTATCTCCCTAATCGCCTCTGTGGGGAATGGCCTAAATGTTCTTAATTTTACTAAACCTATCGGTTTACCCTCCTCCCTTAATTGATCTATAACCACTCTTGTGGTGCCTGTAATTGATCCCATCGTGATCAATACAGCTTCCGCTCCATTGCATCTATATTGCTCTAATAACCCTTTACCATACAATCTGCCTGTTATCTTTCCGTACTCTGTATTGATCTTAGGGATCAATTTTTTAGCATATTCATGAGCTAACTCCATCTGATACCTCCACTCCGTACCAGATTCAAACCGTGTCCCCTCACCAACGGCTCCAATTTGCTTTATTTTAAAGCTGTATTTGTCTGGCACTAGGTTAATGTACGGGTGCTCATAAAATGGCAGAAATTTATCGACATCTTCTTGATCAGGGATTGAGACCGGCATGGCCGCGTGGCTGACTACGAAGCCCTCCCAGGCGACTATTACAGGCAATAAAACATTTTTATCCTCACCAATTCTGTAGGCTTGTATTATAGTATCTAGTACCTCCTGGGCATTTTCGCAATAAAATTGAAGCCACCCTGTATCCCTCTGCAACAGCGAATCGTTATGATCAGGACCCAGAGATGTTGGGAAACCTATTGCTCTGTTAACTATTCCCATAACGACGGGTAATCTCCACCCAGAAACCCACCATATTGGTTCCTCCATGTATACAATTCCTTGAGAGTTCGATGCCGTGAATGTTCTACACCCAGTGGCGGAGGCTGATGCAGCTACACCCATGGCTGAGTGCTCACTTTCAACAGGCACGTATTCTGCTTTAAGTTCCCCTTTCTCTACAAAGTCAGCTATCTGTGAAACGACCTCTGTTTGAGGGGTGATTGGGAAAATGGGGATCACGCCAGCTCTACTCAACTTGACTGCCCAAGCAGCCGCATGGTTACCATCCAATAATTTTCTTATAGGCAAATTCATCACTTCTCCGTCGTTTCGAGAACCATTTCAATTGCTTTCACTGGGCATTCATACGCGCATATACCGCATCCCTTACAGAAAGTCATACTCGCATATATTTTGCCGTCATCGTCTTCAATTATACATCCTTCTGGACATAGTAGGATACATTGTTTACATTTGATGCATTTCTCTTGATCAAATACAGGCATTTCTGATCTGATATCTCCCGTTGTGTTAACATTCATCACTTCTTGACTCTGCATGGACATGCCACAGGCGGGTGAAATTTCTCTATAAGTCGGTGCTTTGGTTTTCATTTCGGAGTCTCCAGACAAGCTACTTTACATCCCTCATATCCTGCCTTTACCATGGCTATGTTTATGTCACCTGTCTTACCTAGGAAATTTTCCTTAATTCTTGGGAAGAGTGATTCAAGTTTAACAATTCCAGTGGCCTTACTGAACGCCCCTATCATTATAGTATTAGTGATCGGGATCGGTTGCGGTCCTAAGATTTCCCTCGAGATCCTCGTCGCATCTATAGTGGATATTTTTGAGAGCTTGACTCCTAAATCAACCTCTTCAGGGGATTGCTCCGAATTTAAAATCGCCATCCCTCCTTGCTTTAACCCCTGAGCTATGGGATAATTTTTCTGTATTTTTGGATCTAGTACCACGATGATGTCAGGTGTATTGATAGAGGTGTTGAGTGTGATCATTTTTTCATCTATTCTAACGAAGCCTTGAACTACCGATCCTCGCCTCACTCCACCATATTGTGGGATCATTTGTGACCATTTGCCTTCCCTAAAAACGGCATCTGCTAAGATTTCCGCCCCTACTACTGCGCCCTGCCCCCCTAGACCTATGATTCTAACTTCTAACAATTTGCCAATCACCCAATTTTATTATTGTAAAAGGATAAAAAGTTTTACTTCTTGTAAAGTCAACTTTCTAACGTGACACTTTTCTATAGGTGAAGCTCACAATTGTTTACCGGGTGTCACCGTGAGGCTGGATGCCAGCATCAGGGGACTCTTCGGGAAGCTCGTCAATAAAGGGCTGACAGTGACCCGAATCGCGGAGCTCTTCGACACAACTAGGCAGACCGTGCACCGATGGCTGAAACGGGCCAGACACGTTGGCAGAGAATACTACAAGGACAAGCCCAGAGCGCCGAGGGCAGGCAAGGTCACACAAGAGGTTGAAGTGTCAATCCTCGCGCTGAGGAACACGTTCAAGTGGGGAACAGCGCGCATACAACAGGGCCTCCACAGGCTCCCAGGCTTCGTCCTAGAGGCAGTGCGCTGCGTACAGGGAATCCGCCTGTCCAGGGAATCCATAAACAACGTTCTCGCGAGGCATGGCATAAACGGGTACCCACGCGAGTATAAGCGCTGGAGGTTCTTCAGGGCGAAGGAGTCCGACGAGCTGTGGCAGATCGACTTCAAGGGGCCGTTCACCGTTCAGGGCAAGAGGTACTGGTTCCTCGTCTGCATCGACGATTACAGCCGGTTCCTCGTGTTGGCTGAGCAGTTTGGCCTCGAACCGAGAACCGGGGAGGTGACGGCTCTGCTGGAGAGGCAGATGCGTCACCCGAAGGCGATTCTGTCTGATCACGGCTCGCAGTTCAGGGAGCGGTGGAGGAGGTGGTGTAGACTAAACGGCGTTGAGCCGCTTTTCGCGCATCCGTCTTATCCTCAGGACAAGGGCAAGGTGGAGAGGTGCATTCAGAGCCTGAACCGGGAGTTTGTATATCATCTCAGGGAGTTCCCTGGGTGGCTCAAAGGCAAACTGCGGGAGTACAGGGAGTGGTTCAACTACTCAAGGTTCCACAGAGGCATAAAGGCGGTACCAGGAGACCTA
>Ga0315289_10011402_pt1 | contig 12597 bp, 17 predicted proteins | sample YL17G11_40_MG_FD_203452 | JGI IMG/M metagenome (GOLD analysis project Ga0315289, IMG submission 203452) | Sediment microbial communities from Yellowstone Lake, YNP, Wyoming, USA - YL17G11_40 | ecosystem: Environmental > Aquatic > Freshwater > Lake > Sediment | place: USA: Wyoming | collected...
CAAGGTATTCAAGGTGTTGCTGGTGCTACCGGAAGTCAAGGTATTCAAGGTGTTGCTGGTGCTACTGGAAGTCAAGGTATTCAAGGTGTTGCTGGTGCTACTGGAAGTCAAGGTATTCAAGGTGCTACCGGAAGTCAAGGTATTCAAGGTATTCAAGGTGCTACCGGATCACAAGGTATTCAAGGTGCTACCGGATCAGCAATTTTAAATGGATTAACAGCATCTTTACAATACTTCACAGCATCTAATGATACAAATGTTAATTTAAATATTATATCATCTGGATCAACACACTCATTTAATATGAGTTGGAGTGGAGTTTTACCTGTTACTAGAGGTGGTAGTGGAACCTCATCTGCCTTCACACCAGGTAGTGTTTTATTCGCTGGACCAGGTGGTCAGTATTATCAAGATAATCCTAATCTATTCTGGAATGATTCATTGAATAGACTATCAATTGGTACAAGTTCAACAGCTACCGCATCACTTACAATAGCTGATGGTATTCAAGTTGGATTCGGATTAACATCTGCAACAATCGCAGCAACAAATGAATTAGTGTTAAGACAAGATGGTGATACATTTGGTTCTAGTCTTCTAAGATTAAGAAATAGAGGTGGTGAAAATGGTGCAATATATGAAACAACTGATCCATCTGTTACTCTAGTTGATTTTATATTTAAATCAGCTATTAATCAAAGAAATATAAGATTTGAATCCAGAACAGCAAGTACATTTTTAGGTATTTCACCTGAGTTCCAATTTGGACCAGCTGCTAACCCATCATTAGTTATTAATGACAGAGAAGTTCTTGTTAGATCTTCAACGTTTAGTATTAATAATCCAGCAAAAACATTTGAATATTCATTTGTTAGTTCAGCAATATTAGCAGATAGAGTAATAACATTACCATTACTAACATCATCTGATGTTCTAGTTACTGGTTCATTTTCACAGACACTAACTAATAAGACATTATTATCAACAACAAATATAGTTGAAGCAACAAAATTATATGGATTTACACTATCAAGTGCAACACCATCTACTAACAATATTTTATCTTGGGATGGTTCTACTTGGAGACCAATATCTAATACAATGTCAATTACCGGAGCTACCGGATCCACTGGAGCAACTGGACCACAAGGACCAGCTTTAACAATAACAACAGCAACTAATTCAACTTCTCAAGCATTAGGAGCAGCATACGCTGTATTAACTGGAATGACATCTTCAACAGGAGCCGGAACATATGTAGTTAATTTTAGTGGAAATTTACAAACCGCATCAGATGCTTTTGGAGGAGTTGCGATATTTTTAGATAATACAGAAGTAGGTGGAACCAATGGACATACATATAGAGAATTTGGTGGTGTAGCATCCACCGGGACACTTAGCTGGAGAGGAGCAATTCATTCACAAGCATTTGTTACAATTGTCGGGACTCAAAGTATAAATGTTAGAGGTAAATTTGTAACAACTGATGCTACATTTCTTCGTGGAAGCTTAATAATAATGAAAATAACTTAATAGTATGAAATTATTCGCATATATAATAAATGGTACTCCAGTAAATGAATTAAATTCATATTTGATTCCTGAATTGAATGGAAATGATCCATATGTATCAAGTACATACTCATCAGTAGATGGATACCAAGATATCTCTAGTATAGAAAATTGGGATAAATCAAAATTGATGGATTGGTCAAGAAGAAGAGATGAAATACTACCACTATTCTACGCAGAGTCAGGAGCTCAATTACAAAACTTTGCAGGTATGTCAATTGAAAAAAAACTAATAGGATGTTCATACTTCTTATTACCATATTCTGTTAGATCACAAATAATATCAGATTCACAAGATGCTGAAAATTGGGGTAATTTACTAAGACACACAAAAGAAAGCAGAACTTCTTGTGTTGAATCAATGAGAATAAAAACTGGACAATATATGAGAACTGGACTACTAACTCTTGATCAAACTCAGTCTTTCTATAAAGATGTATTTGAATATATAAATTGGTTCGAAGATGCCAATGCACCAGACTTTAAACAATGGTTAACAAATGAAGTTACAAGTCCATATGAAAATAGTGGATTTGCACAAGCATCATACTATACATTACAATTAAAAACAGACCTTATGGATATCTATAACGGTAACTACTAAAAAAACAATTTAATAAAATGAAAGAATTATTATCAGGATTAATAACACTAATTGGGTCACTTATAGTAAGTGCTCTAATGTTTAGTATAGGAACTCTATACTCACTTGGATATTCTATTTGGTTATCAGTATCACTTAAAAAGTGGTATGCTTTCTTTCAATTCTGGTGGAGGTTAGTTGATGGTTTTTGCGCAGTTATTGGTAATATATTATACGAATTGGCATACTCTTTAGATATGGGGTGGAATGTTAATGGTGAACTAATAGAAGATTTAATAACACACGAAGAGAATACAACATTCAATCAAAAAAATATATCTGTATCCGCCAGTACTGGTAAATTAGAAATAGATGGTAAGTTAAATAAATTCGGAATAAAGTTCAGCAAATTCTTAAATATAGTATTTCAACAAAAGAGACATGCTATCGATAGCTGGAATTTCTTAGAGGCTAAGAAGAAGTTAAGAGAGCAATATTTCAATAAATAGTATCACTCAATTTAATATATAGCATATGTTAAGGAAGTTTTATGAATTCAAAGAATCAGATTTAGAGCCAATTAAGTCATTTTATCTTAAAGATGATTTGAATCCTAAATTGTGGGACGATTTTGACTTGGACAAAGAAACGAGAGAACAATTACTTCAAATTGCACAGGATTTTTTCGAATCGACTGATATAGAGACAGATGTTGTTGACATAGCTTTATGTGGGTCTCTCTGTAACTACAATTGGTCAGAAAAATACTCCGACTTTGATCTACACATCATAATAAACTATAAAGATGTTGATGAGAACTTAGAATTGGTTGAACAACTTTGTGATTATGCCAAAAAGGTGTGGAATTCGATGCATGATATAACAATAAAGGGATATGAAGTGGAAGTTGCTATACAAGATGAGGCGGATATTAAAAAAGCTATAAAAACAGGAAGAATGGGTGGAGTATTCTCAATACTAAACAATAAGTGGGTTAAAAAACCAACAAAAGCGGATTTTGAACCAGATGAAAAGTTAATATCTTCTAAAGCAACATCAATAATGACCAAGGTGGATGATATCGAGGATCAGGTAGATGAGGACAATTATGAATCATTCAAAGAAAAAATTGATAAGGTTTGGAAAAAGATTAAAGACCTAAGAAAGAGTGGATTGGAAAGCGAAAGTGGTGAATATTCAATCGGTAATATTATGTTTAAGCTACTAAGAAGAAATGGATATATTAGCAAGATAATGGAAATGAAGAGATATGCATATGATAAACAATTTGAATCGATATCAGATGACCTATCAAACTTGTTCTACTCATTAGATGACATATCATCAAAGTTAAGAGAGGTTAGTAATGAAGCATACTTATCATATGATCACAATGAGGAAGACCAATGTGTTGAAATAAACTATGGGTATGGATCGGAATCAGATGGATTCGATGATGATATCAAAGTCTATTATAGCAAATCACCAATAATAATAGAAAGAAAAAATCAAGGATCTGGATCACTAGGTGAGTGGGAAGGAAGTAGACAAGAATCTTTTAGCTCACTACAAGAATTAGTTAAAGATATAAAAAGTGACTTTGGAATATGAATATAAAAATATCGGAGATAGAAGAATCGTTTAAGGAGGTTTTTGAGGAAGAAGAAGGTGTTGTAACATCTGTTGAGACTATCTATGAAATGTCAAAAGATGAAGATTTCTACAAACTAGTAATATCTATTCATGGTCTATCAATCGAAGATTCATCTATTATACATACTAAATTTATCTTCAAAACAGATTTAGACAAGAGATATATTATCGAAGATTCATTTATTTATTTATATGACATCAATTGCGTATACCACCGTATAGAGTTTGATAATATAATTGATATGAAGCAGAAGATTGAGGATATAATCGAATCAAGGAATTTTGGAGAAGATATTCAAATTTTATCAGATTTTATTGAAGCACCCGCGATGTTTCTAAACTATTATATGAGAAGGGAGAAGATTACAGACTACTCAATATTTGATGTTACTTACGAACCAAAGTTCAAGACAACACCCTGTGATAAGACAACATTTGATTTTCAAATCAACATCAATGATAACTACAAAATGGAAGTATCTGTTTATAAAGTAGATAGAGAGAACGAGGATGAATTGGACATTTATAAGTTCCAATTCAAATTTATGGACACAATAGAAACAGTTGAGTCGGAAACACTGAGAAATATACACTTCTTTATTGGATCAAACATTGCAAGAATATTAGACGAAAAAATCAAATCATAAGTTTAATATATAATAAAAACTAATACTAATTATGCCAGCTAATTTACCAGCATATAACACAGATAGAAAAGTAGCAACCTTTGGTGACTACTGTAATAATATAAATTCCGAAGAAGAAGATCTTAAAAAGGTTAAAAGATCCACTATTAAGAATGATTCGGAAATGAAACAAGTTCCTGGTAATAAAACTCACAAGTTTAATAGAATTACTCGTAAGATTGATGATTTAAGCCCTGCTGAAATTAATGATAAGATTGATTCAATTGAGGAAGAAAATGAATCTAAAGTAAACGAAAATATTGAATTTGGACCAGAAAAAGAAACCGCATTTAAAATAGCTAATCATCTTTCTGAACAAGGTTGGGGTATAGGACTATCCAGAGACGAGTTTGAAAGTTTATGGAATGAGTTCAAAGGATAATCACTACATCATTTTTAATATATCATCCAATCCTAAATCTCTAGCAACCTGTTTTGTAACATCATGTGGGCAAGTGGATTCTAATTTTTCAAGAACACTCGGGCTATAATCCTCATCAAATTCAGTAATTAAACTCAAATTGGTATTATACCAATGATAGAATATATCACAAGCACTTTCTATCATATCCTCAAATGAATACTCATCTTTACTCTTATAATAGACACAACTCAACACATCAACAAAATATGATGTTGCTGGATAAACATCATTAGCATTATATGATATCCCAAAGCTACTATTCCACTCAATATCAATAAGGAAACCAAGTGAATATATTTTATCTAAGTGTTTACTTGTCTTCATCTATTACTTTACCAATTCTAAAATCTCTTTTCTCATCTTTTTCATATGGCTCAACTATTAGTTTACCATCATGAATAACTAATTCCCATTCCTTACCATCCTTTTGATCTAAAATAACCAACCTTTCCACTCTAGTAACACCCTCTATATCAGCAGACATATCATATGTCGGATTAATAACACCATTATCATAATTTACCTTAAGGTAAGCATTTCTAACTTTTCTCATCCAGAATATCGTTTATTTTTATATCTCTTAGTAGAGACTGATGTCTCTGAAACGAAGGTAGTGTCATTTCATCAATCAAAAATATCAGTTTTGAATCACCAACATTCAATGCAATTTCATAGTCAAGCAACAAACGAGGAGTGAATGATGGCTGAGGTTGCATAGAAGCTTTGATATTTCTTATATTGATCTCAACATCATAGAATAAAATCATTCTACCATCATCGAATGACATAAATGGATCAACCCATACACTAAGACCCGAAATTTGTCCAGTCTCATAAGGCTGAGCACCTCGATACTCTGTACTTGGAGAGCTTGGAACAAATTCAACCAAATCTCGTAAAGCAGCACATATCATACCAGTTGATATGATATTCTTATAATCTTCTTTACAAGACATAATTAAATCATATAATCTTCTGGCATTTTGATGATTATTAATACCAACCGAATCTCTTAAATCTAGATATTCAAATTCAACAGTATTAAAAATACCTTTAAGAGCTCTTTTATTCAACTCTTGACTAATCTCACTTCTAATAATCGAAAATGTACTTTGTTCAACATTCAAACCAAATGAACTCATTGACGGATCAGTTAAAGCAATACTAAATTGAAATCTATGAAAATTTGTTAAATTTTTATTAATTTTCATTAACGGATTTACCTCAAATAACTTAGTTTCTCCAGAATTTATAGAGTTAATTATCTCATCATATGTCATATTAGATATTAGTTTTTTTACCCGTGGATGGATCATAATTCATAATTAGAATCTCAACACCCTTTGCGTGGTCTTTACTTGGATCGTGATTATTACCACCCTGAGCTGATCCACGAAATACTTCTTTCTGTGTCCAGGTATATTTATCTCTTGGTAGTAATTCCTCCAATAGAGGGAAATAATAATAGGAAAGAGACCACCTACATTTAGTATTCTTTAATAGTTCCAGTAGTCTTCTATGTGATTGTGGACCAAATACACCATCTTTATCAGACCCATACCAAAAAAGTCTCTTAGCATCATCCTCACCACTCTCTTCATTAAACCTAGCATAAGGTGGATCTAGATACAGATACGTGTCCTCGGAATCGTATTTTACTATCAATTCTTCAAAGTCCACGTTATAAAAATTGGTAATTGATTTTATCTTATCAGTGTATTTATTCTTCTTTAATTTATCTATAAGTACTTCCAACTTCAACCTATCTCTTGTCTTATTATATCCAGAGAAACCCCCTCCTCGAGGATATACAGAAGAGAAACTAGATGTTATCAAAAAGGCATAAATAGCAGCCTTTTTAAAATCACCTATCTCAAAATTCATATCATCTAAGAAGTCATTTTTAATATATTTGTGATATATCGACTTATAGAAATCCCACTTTTTAATTGGATCGGTTTCTGTTGTATTCAATAGTGTTTCTTTTAGACGCTCTAAATATGTAACAAATTTTTCGGGATCCGAACAACACTTTACTAAATTTACTTGGTGTCTATTTTTATCATTATAGATAACAGTATCAAACTTTAATGTTGGGTCATCCATATACGTACCCATCGATCCACTAAATGGCTCTATGTAGGTTTTAATACCGGTTTTTGGTATTTTTGAATTTATAAATTGAATAAAAACGTTGCTGGATTTTCCACCGAAATATGAAACTATTGACATTTAAATGTATTATTTTCTTATTCTATTAAAAAATAGTAGAAAAGTTATAATTCTCCGAATATTTTACGAATTGATAGATCTCTATTATAGGTGGAGAACCTATCTTTGAACTTACCTTGTAAATTAACAAAGGCAACATGGTGTCCTTTATGATCTATCTTTATATCCATTTCTTGTGTTGGATCCAACCCCATCTCGATGAGTTGATATTCATTACAGTATGATGTCATGATATTATCATTAGGTTCACCTGATAACTTAAACACAAAAATTAGAAATTTATATTCCTCTTCTGATTTCATTCTACAAATATATACAATATTGTTGATAATAAGTTTGGTAATTGGTGGGGAGATGGGTTATTTTATATATAAGCTATGATAATCTATAAAATAACAAATTTGATAAATAACAAAGTGTATATTGGACAAACGATAGGTACTTTAGAAAAAAGATGGAAAAGACACACATGGGAGTGTACAAGAAAAAGAAATGCGATGGCTATAACAAACGCCATAATAAAATACGGAATGGATAATTTCACCATTGAAGAGATATATAAAGCATCAACGATGGAGGAGCTAAACGACAAAGAAATTTACTATATTTCTATTCTCAATACCATCTCACCGAATGGATATAACATAGATAATGGAGGAGGGAATAAGTCAAGATCAGATGAAACAAGAGCGAAGATATCACTCGCTCATAAAAATAGATGGGATAAAGGGGAGAGAATCTCAGAGGAAACAAGGAAAAAGCTATCAGAATCACACAAAGGATATGTTCCAAGTGAGGAAACAAAGAAAAAACTAAGAGAATTTTTTAAAGGCAAAAAGCCATCAGAAAATACAAGAAGAGGATCTATAGAGTATAATCAAAAAACCTATACTCTTCTGAATCCAAATGGAGAATTGGTTACCTTCACAAATATGAAAAACTTCTGTAAGGAAAATAACCTTAGTAATTCAAAGCTATGTCTAGTCGCTAGTGGCAAGAGGAGATCTCATAGAGGATGGACCATTCCTGATATCATCTCTAACACTCATTAGGATTTTACCAAGATTATTTTGACCACCACCACACTTATTACAAATGCATTTCCCCCAATAGATATCATGCCAATAATTGCCTTCTACCAACTCTTGATCGCCAGTAGATAACAACATTTCCTTCAGTTCTTGATTTTTGAATTTTTGACGGACACCATATTCCATGATTTTAAGCTTGATATCATCCCAATCTTTTCTAACCTTTATAGATCTTCCAAATCTCTTAACAACACCAGGATCCTTTATTGTAGCAACGTACTCACGAGCATCATTAATAGTAATCATTCTACCATTAATTAACTGCATATCGTTTATCTTCATCGCAACATAGTAGTTCTCATTACTTGGGTAAGTAATTCCTTGGTATTCTATCTCACAAGGGTAGAAGTTCGATAAGAACCTAAATCTACCATCAAATTTATCTATCATTGAGTATATTTTCTATTATATTATCTCTTTTAATAATTGTTTTTATTCTAATGAAATCTTCTTCATCAGCATTAACGGTGGTTGTTGTCATGCCCGGCATGACCAGTGTTCTCCAATGTGAAACCCCAAGATATTCTCTGACCTCTTTTTCAATATCTTTTAGGGTAACTAATTCACCCAAAGAATAAAGAGTTCCTTTGTTAACGGGAACCTTTGAATCAAAAGTTAATACAAAAGAATCAAATCTATATCTTATAATAATTTCCATTACCAATACCAGTTACATCCTCTGTAATTATCCTCAAATATGAAATCATCATCACCTTTGAGTAGTCTATGAAGGACTTGTTTTGCCTTAGCTCTTTGAATTCTATTCAAAGATTTTCTATAATGTTTAGGAGCTGTGTTCCAGTGTCCATGATATTCATTGTAGAACTTATAGAGAAGTTTTCTATCAATTTCTTCCATTCTTGTATTTGGTATCAATCTCCAACGAACGCGTGGAAGAGACACCCATAAATCAGAATGTTCGGTTTTAAGAGAAATAAATTCTTTCTCCCTTAACCAATGTTTGTTTGTGTGTTTTGACATAATGTAAGTTATTTTTTACTTACATATCGATTCTGTCTCTTAATTTTTTCATAATGTTTAAATGTTAAAGACCACTTTTCAGTGGTCTTTCTTTGTGGAGGTGACGTTGCACTGCCCAACGTGTCTTCCTCAGTTAATTGCATCTATTCATTTACAGGCTTAGTCCGTTTTTCTAAACTAACAAAATAGTTACTTGGTTTTGAAAGACTCAAACGAGTAACAACAAAAAGTCTCACCTGTTAGACTGTGTGAATCAGCTGTAGTTGTTTATTGATCAGAGACCGCTGTTAGACAGTTGCTGGCTCTCCTACTGAGAGCATGTTGTTTTGTAGCGCAAATACTAAATCTTCATTGCTTGCTACTTCTGAAACGTTGTCGTTTACAATTTGTCTGATAATTTATTAATCGGACATCTTACCACCCGATACCTGCACAAATACCCTCACTCTGCGAATCTATTCTATGACACCCCCAAGTTATTGTATTTATATTCTTTCACAAATATACAATTATATATCTAAATACACAAATGTTTCGTGAATATTATATATTAGAAGAAAAAACAGAGATTTTTCTATTTAGAAAGGAGCACTACCGTCATAATTAGGATCACCATCCGAACCTTCATATGAGAAAATAAAAGTTAACATAGGCTCACCTGCTTTGGTTTCCCACATTTCAAATTCAGAATCATACTGAGGTAGTATATCCTTTTTAAGTTTTTTAGCAACATCAAATACTTTAAGAATAGATGCCATTTTTTCCTTTTTAGCTAACACAGCATAAACTGTTATATCAAGACCCTTACTCTCAACCTCAGCACTAACACCACTATTCTTAAAAAGTGTTCTAAGTAGATATAAGAGGTTTTCCATATCTTCTGATTGTATATCATCAACATCGTCGTCATCGTCGTCATCGTCATCTAAACCACCAAGCATTGAATATTTAGACTTCAACCTTGCATAATCTTCATCATCTTCAAATGATCCTCTAGTACTGGGATAATTAGGTCTTCCGTATAAGTCATCATCAGCAAAGTCATCATCGTCATCCGGACCATCATACTTCTTTTCAAACAACTCTTTATAATTTTTAAGTTTCATTATCTTAGCTCTATTTTTAAATAAACATCTTTAAATGTTATATCAGGATTCATTTTATATTTTCTAAAAAGAACCGACAATGATGTCAAGTCGTTGTGTATAAGATCAATATTTGTTTCATCCATATTAACTCTTAAGAAAACCTGTCCTTCATATCCATATAATTTAACTTCCAGTTCAAACGCAGCATCCTTTATTTCATTTAAGAAAGCTCTGTGTTTTCTAAGAACCTCTTGGTCTATTCCAACTTTTCTTACTGTTGGTAGTCTTTCCCATTTAACAGACAATGAAGCCTTACAAAGATTCTCCAAGAATGTTATGTTTTGGTATTCATCGCCGGTATGTTCATGCATATATCCAACTGATATATTGGTGCATTCTGGTATATCATCTATAAATGACGCTGAATCGGTATAAATACCGGTTGGGTCGAGTGATAATTTAACCAATCCACTTCTATTATATTCTTTACATAGAGCGGTTCCAAATTCATTAGAACAACATCTCCTACCCATCTGCTCAGTAATAACAGAGTGAAAACTTCTTCTATCAAAGGAAATACACCTCTTAATATTCTTTAAATAACTTGTTGATCCAAATACAGCGGATAGTTTACCGGATCCAATACCACCTCTTTCCTCACCTATGAAGAAATAATAGAGTCCCGGAACATTGTGTTCAATCATATATAACATAACGGCGATTCCCGCCTTATCATCAGCACCAAGTATAGTATTACCATCAGTTATGATGTAATCCTCACCATCCTTCTCTGCATCAAATAACACAGTAGGTTCTTGCTTTCTATCAGCAGTATCTAAGTGTGATGTAAACATCGTCTCGGATTTACCAACAATTAAGTAATAGTTACCAACCGCATCCTTTTGTAACTCAGGAAGAAATTGTAAAACTTCATCTTCATGACCATGTGGATATGTCTTAGTAACCATCGATAAAAATGTAGCTCTTACATCCTTTGGGTTATAAGAAAAAGCAGGAACCTTTATAGGATCATACTGAGGACCATCGTTATCTGGTTCATCATTTTTAAGTTTATTATATCTTTCGGAAAATTTATATATCTCTTTGTTATCTACTATTGATTCATTACCAATGAAATATCTAACAAACTTACCAATTTTCATTGGATGTATTTTGTTATCAATAACAACATCAAAACACCAATCTTGTTTAGAAGGACCAACCATAGTAACCTTTAGACCATTGTGGTATTTAGTAGTAGGATCGGTTAATCCCAATAATTCAAATGCTAGATAATTATTATCCGCTTCCAATGCACTTAAAATATCAGTAAGGTCTTGTGTAAAGGTCAATCTAGGTGTAGCACTTGGTCCTGTGGTTGCCTTATCTGTTTGTTTTGCCATTTATAAGTGATAGTTATTTTATATTCTATATATTAATTTCAAATAGTAATTTCCTCAGCATTCACATAATCAACCTTCACCTGACCAGGATTCATACCCTTTTCTTTTTTGACAAATCTTCTTTGACAATATACCACCGTTGTTTTTTCACTTTTTGACTTACTATTCTTAGCAACCAACTCAGCAACCTTTTTTAATGTTTCTTTTGTTGGTAAATTTTCTCTTATTCTTATAATAACGTGACTACCCGGCACACCTTTAGCATGCATCCATATATCTTCAGGTTGGGCCATATTAAATGTAAGGTGGTCATTTGATAGAGCATCTCTACCTATATAAACAATAAAACCATCAATTTCTACCTTCTTAACATTAGGAAATTTATCCTTTTTGCCCTCGTTAAATTGTTCAAATTTCATAACCCCTTCGTTTTTGAAGGGACCTTCATTTATATTAGTCATCTCTTCTAACCATTCATGAAAATCGGTCTCCTCATCTAGTGATGAAAATGGATAGGATTCTCCATTTTTGTAGATAAAAAATCGGATATCTTTCTCAGACATTCTTTCCGAAGCCTGTTCATTTGATATGCTCAATAAATGCTCGTCCTCATCTTCGTCGAGTAGATACTCCTTCACTTCATCAAATATCTCACCAATAGAGTTCATATAAAGAAGTTCTGGTTGATCTGGATTAGAATTAATCTGTTGAATAAGCATAATATATTTCATCATAAGGTATATATTAATTTACGAATTATTTAAAATGAAAAAAGTCCCTTTTGAAGGGACTTTTTTCTATAATTAGAGAACTAATTAGTTTAAGTAACCAGATGCATCTACAACTTTGATAGTCATAAATTGTTTCTGAGGGAACCAACCCAC
>Ga0315289_10011403_pt1 | contig 12596 bp, 21 predicted proteins | sample YL17G11_40_MG_FD_203452 | JGI IMG/M metagenome (GOLD analysis project Ga0315289, IMG submission 203452) | Sediment microbial communities from Yellowstone Lake, YNP, Wyoming, USA - YL17G11_40 | ecosystem: Environmental > Aquatic > Freshwater > Lake > Sediment | place: USA: Wyoming | collected...
GGCCAAGACGGTGCTGATGGAATCACAGGCTATGCTGGACCAGATGGAATCACTGGTGCCAATGGAATCACAGGACCAGGCGGATTAGCTATTGCTTTTGTATCCAACACAGAACCATCTCCCCCGGTTGTTGAGGGAACGCTCTGGTATGACAACAGTGTGTCAGAAGAAAAATTATTGAAAATTTCTTATGAAGATAATTGGGATGTCCTTGGCCGTTTCACTACTGAAGAAATTGAAATGATATATGATGCTACTCTGGAATGTTTTAAATGTTCTTCGCTTGTTTTAGATTCTACGCAATACGATTCTATTGTTGTTGGTGTTAAAAAACATGCTACAGAATGGGCTAACCCAATTTCAAATATTGCCCAGATGGGTGCGCAGGGTGCGTCTTTATCTGTTGGTGTTTTCGTCTCTTCCATGGGAATCGGTGATGCCACCATTTCTACGATGACTCATCAATTTTGCGTTAAATTAACAGCGGATTTAACATGGTATACCGCCCAGGTTAAAGTTACTGATGGAGATAAAATTATTGTAATAATTCATAAAACAGCCAAATAGGCTATTTTAGGGAATTGGGCCTACCTTTGGGTCTTTAGATTTATTCCGCTTTAAATTCATATGTCCCAGTATGCGATAAGATAATTTTTGTCTGTAAGTATACTGGGATTCCGTTATCTCTGCACAAAGAGCAAAATCCCCAGTCTTCACTTTCAAGGACACCATTTCTTACCCGACATGGAAAAAAATCATAACGCATTTCACCATCTCTGCCGCTGCGATAGGTTTCAACCAAGGTGGATAGTTTTTCTAAAACCTTCACACTTATTTGCAAGAACCCGGTAGGGACATGCATCACTTTGGCTTCACCGTTTTCATCCGCGTGTTTTTCCCGGTATTTTTTAAAGCACTCAAAACTTCTGTCAAAGCCTGGAAAATTATCAATATCCTCAAGTAAGGGATTAAAATTCATAAAAGGTGGAATACATTTGGTTGGGTACGTTCCGCCTACAACTGCCTTGTTTGAGTTTAATAAAAAAACAAGATCGTCTGGCTCCCAAGAAAGATCCGCGTCTATAAAAAGAAGCCTGTCGTATTTATTTTTTAACGCGAATGTAGCGCACTGGTTTCTTGCTCTTTGAATTAACGACTCGTTATCTATAAAGTAAAAGTGGACACTTATATTATTTTTTAAAAGCAATTCTTTTGTCTGAATTGCTGATTTAGTGTACCCGGTTGAAACAAGCCCGCCAAAAGCAGGTGTTGCTATTAAAAGTTTCATAAAAATTGCCCCCGGAGAATCTTTGTCAAATTTGAAAAATTGAAAAAATTTATTAGTTTAATATAGTAGAATATATGATCAAAGAAAAGGTTAAAATAATGAAACACAAAAGAAAAAGTGTAGATAAAAAACTACTAAACGTTTTAAAGATATTTGCCGAAGAGGAACCTAAAGAACCTAAAGAACCTAAAGAATCTAAAAAACCTGAATCCCCTAGAGAAAAACATCTTAGCAAGTTTAGAAAATTTCAGCACGATGGTGATACTTGGTTTAAAAAAACTAAAACAAAACTTGCTGAAAAAATAGAAAAAGCTTTTATAGAAGTAATTGATGACAGACTACAACGTATTTTAGCAAATTTGAATCCTCATCTTCGAAGTTTCAATTTAGGCAATGTACATTTTCCCGAAAGTATATTCGAAAAAATGAAAGATGATGAAGACTACCTTTCGCTTAGGAAATATAACATACCTTGGATTTCTGTATATGATTGTGATCAGGAAAGTGAAGCGAGAAAAATATTTATCGAAAAGTTTTTAAAATATTTAAAAAGCGAGGGGTTTAGGGTATCTGAAAGTTCGGGCTATAAATTTAGGGATATGGAGGCTGTGATATCTTGGGAGATACCATCACATTATGGTGTAGATTTCTCGGATATTAATTGGAGAGATATTTATGATCAGATACAGTCTAAATACTATCATGGGAGTGTACATGGTAAACTATCAGATGTTCTGGAGGACATAGAAAATGAACATGAAGATGAAGATGGCAATGTCACTGAAACAGATGAAAAAAAACTAGCGGAATATAAGAAAAAAATAGATGAGCTTTCTAAGCTTATTTCGTTTCATGCCGAGGCACACGATAAAATAGAAGAGGATCTTGAAAAAACTTTAAATAAATATAAACTAAACAGCGGAACGTTACTGAAACCCTATGAATCCGAATTAGAAGATTGGTTTGATGATGTAAAAGATGATGGGGAAAAACCTAGCTATAAATTGAAACTGGATAAGCCTCCGAAAATAGATTTTGATTAAGCAGACTAAGCCTTTGATATGCCTTTGATATGCCTTTGACTAAGCATTTTTGATTAAGCGTTTTGCTTTTCAATTAACCTTTTTTAAGGGGTATGCCTATGACGCAAATCGTCAAGCTTTTTGACGAGGTTGTGATGATGGGGAATCTTAGGAAAAACACGATTGAATTGATACACGCCACACTGAACATCAGTGCCATCAAAAAACTAATTACGGTTTACGATATCGTAGACCTTAACCTGGAAATTGAACAAAAATTTAAAGACTACGAGGACAATCCGCCTTGGGATATTCCCGCCTTGCGCGATCTGAACAAAATTAGAATTGAATTGGTTTTATTTTATAGGGTATCATTTACTCCTCTAATTCTTATAGACAAGTATAGCGATAACATGCTCGCATTGCTTAAAATTATTCAAATGAATCGTAATCTGTATTTATTTTAATCTTATTATCTATGTACCTAAGATAATTTTTTAATCTTCTTTTAGCTCTTTTGTATTGCAATTTGGGTATTCGTCTTCCGTTTAACCAATAACGGCTACAATTCCTATGCGAACAACATAAACTTTCTGGGAAAAACTCTTTCATTTTTTAACTACCAAAGTAAACCCTATTATTTGAAAACAGGATTTTGAAATAGGTTAGTCTGGGCTATTTGCGCTGGTGTTTTTTCGCCTTGTAACTCATTTTGGGTTGCTTGACGTAGGTGCTGTATTGGAAAATCTTTAATATGGCCACTGTCTTGATCTTGCCAATCCATATTACGTTTAACTGGTTTTTTATCTACCTTGGCGTTAATCCAGTTCTGAAGAAGCTTAGAGTTAGTCTGCTGGCCAGTATACGTAGATAATTTCGGAACAGTATCAAATACTATAAAATCTACTGTCCATCCTGTAGGCGAAGTTGGGCTTTGTGCCGAGTCCGTAAACTTTATACCAGTAGAGGGATCAAACATACCCATTAAGGTTATCGAAGGAAAGAGATTACTATGGTATTGAATATTAACTAAATTTGTCCTGGGTGGTTCAGTTGATGTCCCCACAGTCAATTTAGGCGCATCAAATAGCTGCATAAAATCGTAAAAGTTTACTATCCCACCCGATACTTGCCATGTGCCACTATCATTTAATACAGGCAATAAGTTTCCGGTCTGTAGAGTTAAAGTCACCCTTGGCTCGTCAAAAAATGTGCCCCTGGAATTATTAGGCCATACATGCATAACAGTTCCGGTTAAATGTTTTGTTATTGTGGCCCTTTGATTTAAAGACCAACTTGCATCGGATGGGTTGGCAAACCAAACTAAACCTTTAGGCGGCTTTTGAAGAAGCCATTCTGTCGTAGACATAATCCAGGGCTCATGGTCTATGCCGTTTTGGGCATGTCGTAAATTACTAAGCAAGCTAATGGGGGAATCACCACGGCCTTTTGCCATGGTGCTATCTTTTGATATTGTGTCTAATGCAGTAATAACTTTATCGTATTCTGTATTAGCTTGAGATGAATTTACACCAAAGTAGTTTGCCATATATCCGTTTCCCTTCCCCTTGTATTAACCCTATCGTTAATATAATAGTAAAAAATCTAGATTTGTTTTTTTAGATGAAGTAAGAAACAATCAATAAATAAAGGGGAAAAGGGGAAAAAATGTTTCCAGCAATATCAATCGCAGGAGTAAATGCTGATACGGGGCATAAAGAGTATATAAAAGAATTGATGAAAAAAGCTGTAGAGGGCGGGGCATGTGAAGAAGTAATCATTTCTATTTTTGCTGAACCGGAAAACCCTTTTGATAAAAACGCGATAAAAGTTGAAATTAATAACAAGCCTGTGGGATATATTCCAAGAAAAGACCAATGCTTTTTTGATTTCACTAAATATGAAAAACTAAATGGTAGAATAGAATCATGGGGTTTGCACAAAGGCGATTCCGTATTTTTGTGGATACAGCCGATACAGCCAATAATAGATAAGCCCAAAAGAAAACTAATGTTGGATTGATCATTGAGTAGGGAAAGGTAAGCATATGGAAAAAATACCAGAAAACCCAGAATACGAAAAAATTATTGCGCAGTGGTGGAAAGAACGTTGGGGCTTTGAAGAATAAGGAAAAAAAAGGAAATAAGGACATACCATGAAAGTATACGTAGTAGTGTTGACAGCACCAGGGCTTGGCCCACACGCTGTTTATAGGGTTTATACGAGCAAGACTAAGGCCAAAAAGGCTGCGGTTAGATTACTGCCACGAAACACGCAAGCGTATCATATAGTGGAAAAGGATGTACTATGACGATCAAAGAAGATCCAACAGACGCGATCCCGCTAGCAATCTCTATGTTAGAGGAATGTGATAGATGGGCAGCGGATGCTCTTTCAAAGTATATACACAAGATAGGAATGTTTGAAACGGCTTTAAGTGTGCATGATGTTTATATCCACCAACAAAAAATAAGGATAGTGCTGGCACAATTAAAGGGAACTTCATTGGAGGAAGAAGGGGTAGTTACTAAACGTTTATAGGGTTTATACGAGCAAGAAAAAGAAAAAAATCCCCGCCTTTTGAGCGGGGATTAATTCATCCTTGAAATCATCCTTGAAATCATTCTTGAAAAAATTCCTGTGATTACACAGGAGGAGTCGTCTGCGCCGTTTTGACCAACTGCTGGATAGCAGCTACAGCCGCTGACAATTGAGCAAGGGTCTGACCAAGCAGATGGCCTTGGCTCTGTGGATCTACGCCAGTACCAACTTTAACCATGCTTTGTGCTTCAGCCATATCTGGTTCTGCGATATCTTTGCAACCGCGAACGATAAGACTATCCAAGGCACCGTTTAATCTTGCACTACCACGAACCAAGTTTTCGTTCATTTGCTTGGAGATAATTCGATTATCTTCGAGCATCGATTGAAAATGAAGGGCCGGGAAGTCACCGAGATTTTTGAAGTTTGTATTGGCAACGCTATCTACTACTGTACTCTCAAGCTTGTCACTCATTATTCTTCTCCTTTTTCTTTATCATGATAAAAAATGGTGGCAGACCACAATTATGAGTTAAGAATGTCTTGCATTTTTTTATTTAAATTTTTAAAATTATCTGATACTGCTATTGATATTTTCTTAATTGAATTGCGTAGGACACGTTGTACAATCAAGGTAAAGATAACCAAGGTAGAAAGTAGGGGAAATTATGTGGGGATTTAAATCTAAGTATAAAGAACACGAAGAACGTATTGTAAATCTTGAAGCTAAAGTTTTTCAAAATGAGGAATTCCAAAAATCTGTAACGGACACGCATACTGTACAAGCACAAAAAATTGCCAAAATTGTTCAATTTGTGAAAACAAAAGATACAGAATATAAAGAAGCCAATACAAAAATTAAAAATGAAGTCTATGAAAATATTGTAAGGGAATTAGGTCTTTTAGTTAAATCAGAAAAATTAGAAAAATTAGAAAAGCCAAGTGAAATTTCGACACGTTATTTTTCTGAACCAAAGTTTGAAGTGGATGAATCAAAAATTGATTTTGCTGGCATTAGGCAATCTGTAGCAGAAGCCACAAAGCCGAAAGCCCCTTCTCCTTTGCCACGAATACCTATCCATGACGACCTCCCAATAAAAGTTCCCGTTGTTAAAAAAGAAACTCAAAATCAAAAACTACCTACGCCTGTGCCTGAGCCAACTATTATGGGATTCCTAGAGGAAATTAACTCTTTGGTTTCATCCTTAGTTAAAAGCCAACAGGATGTTTCCGAATCAACCCAAAATGCATTACTAGCTTTTGGTACAAACCTTAATGAAAAATTAGATAAATTTGAGGGATCAAATACTAAGCTTTCCAGTGTACTTGAAAAGTTTATATCCGTTTTTGAAAATATTAATGGGTAACGGGCATGACCGAACTGACCATGTTCAATATGTTGGTATCAAAAGTGTCTGGTAAGGCACCAAATTTGAGAAAGCCTAACTCTTAGTATGTTCTGACCATACCCCAAACAAAGAAGAGGAGACATTGAGGGCTCCTGGAGGATAAAATGAAAGTTGTTTTTTGTGATATAGACGGGGTACTTAATTCCTTCCAATCTATAGAGGCGGCTAGAAGAATCAAATCCAATCGACAAGATAGTATTGGGATTAATGAAGATTGCTTTTGCCCAATGGCTATATCCAATTTGAATATCTTATTTGAGGATATTCACAACTTGTGGGGTGTAGTTTCCTCTACTTGGAGAAAACACTACGATATTGAACAAATACGCAATTTTTTATCTATGGCCGGGTTTTTATATCCCTGGAAAATATTCGATATAACACCTACACGTTTATCTAATCGCCATCGTGGTAACGAGATTCATTGGTGGTTATCTGACTACGCTGAAGAATATGAGGTTAATTCTTTTGTTATCTTAGATGATAACAGTGATATGAATCCCTACGAAAAACATCTTGTGCAAACAAACGGTAAGCACGGGTTTATGTACGAGGATTTGATCAAATCAATAGAGGGTTTTAATTCAGGGGAGTTTAGTTATGACCGAGAACTCGACAAAAAAAGATATGAAAGATAAAGAGGATAAAGAAGATAAAGAAGATAAAGAGGATAAAGAAGATAAAGAAGACAGGTTTGAAACCTGTTGTCCAAATTGCCCTTGTTCAAATCCTTCAACAAAAAAGCAGATTTTGTACAAAAACTGGGAAGATTACTGGTCAAACGGTAAGCACGGGTTCTCCTCTTGCTGTAGGGATTTAGCTAAAGAAACGTGGGATGATTTTGAGCCCACGATTAGTGCGACCAGAAATGATTGGGAAAACCTTCTAATCCACGAAAGTATAGAATTAAGAAAAAGATATATCCAGGATATACGGGATATGCATGAGTATCTAACTGAGTTTAATTTAGAAAGCGTGGCGGGCGTTAAATTTTTCCGTTGGCTTTTAGATAAAAAACTGGGACGATAACCGCAAACAATATTAATTTATAAATAGAAGCAAAGGAATTTATTATGGGGACATGTTACTACATCCATGAGATTCCACCTGAATCACAACAAAAAATATCTAAACTTAATCAACTAAGATCGGCATGTATTTCCAAAGTAGAATCTGCTTTTACTGGTTTTACTGGTTTTTCTGGTTTTTCTGAAAATGTGGATAATACATATATGGATTTAGATTTTATAAACGATCTACGTAGGGATATTTTGTTTACCCTTGAAGATGCCTTTAAATGCGAATTAAAAAATATCCGTGGGGATTATGAAATCCATATCGGTAAGATGACCGGGGGATATAGATTTGTCTTTAGTGATTATAAAAAATCCTACAATGAATGGATCTCGTACATAAAGCAATCTGATGGTAAAATTTATGATGAATACAATAATTTAATTTCTGCTAAAGATTTGTTGGAAATTATTTCTTTGTCCGAAGCTAACCGGGTACAGGCAGTTGGAAAATTCTATTACAAAGATGATAAGACTATGTTTGATGTTTTGTCAAACTATTGGTGTTAACACAAATAGGAGTATTCATGTCTGAAAATTCATGGAAAGATTCATCATGGAAAGATTCATGGACGCAGATTACCTGCATGTGGTGTGGTCATTCAATCAAACTATCTGAAACCAGTTCTATTCATGTATGGCCCCCTAAATATCGTTTATGCTGCACAGCTAGTATTGATAACTGGCAAAAAGAACAAAAAGAAAAATCCCAAGTATTTTTATCCAAATTGTGGAAAATGATCATAGGAAAATGATCATAAACATTTGGCCTTATTAGCAGACCGTTGAAAACAGCAAAACATCGTTAATTTAACTCCAAAGATTAAATGGAAACAGAATCTTGGAGTTAGCTTATGCAGAATGCAGTTACTTTGCTTTTGGGAGATTGTGCAGAAAAAATTAAAAGAAATACCAGATGCTATGTCAAGCCAATATAAATCCACCGCACATTATTAATTTAAAAGCATAAAGATTAATATGTGGGGGCACAGCATGGGATATGGTGTTAAGTTAATTAAATCCGCATTACGGAAAATACTTGCAGCGGAATTGGCCACACAAGACGACATTTCCCCTGGAGGAAAATGGCACAAAGCTTTTCTTGATTTAAAAGACATATGTAAAGAAGCAAATATCAAATATCGTTTGAAATTGGGCACGTTTGATGAAGAAGGCCCAATGTTCTTGCTGGATGATGGCTGCCTATTATTAGCCGGGGATAGTAACGAATATGTGGAAAATTTATTCTTACATCAAAGAGTAGGTTGGAATGACGAGTACGTTGCTACAAAAGAGACAATGGTGAATTTTCTAAAGAAAAGATATGTCAAAAGAGAAAGAAAATTCAAAGGAAAATTTTAGTAAAGGGAAATATTATGAAAAAGTTAAACCTAATTAAATCAGCATTACGGAAAATTATAGCCGCTGATAGCAAATGGCATGTCCCCGCACAGGCCGATGATACTATCGGTGATGCATATCGAAAGCTATTAGCCTTCAAAGATATGTTTGATCAAATGCATGAGATACCGAAAGGATATGAAAAAGTATACACACAGGTTGGAAAAGCTCTTGATTTAGTGGGAAAAGCTAGACAAGAAACAACACAGCTAAGGGAAATGGCAAAAAGATTGGCGTAAGGTGTATCTAATGGGAAAAAATCTAATGGGAAAAAATAATCAAATAAATAATCTCAAGTTAATTAAATCGGCATTACGGAAAATTATAGCCAGATTGACTAACAAAGAAGATATTGAGCCTGGTGGGCAATGGCATAGGGCTTATGTTGATCTATACCTGTTATGTGATAAAATTAATATCCCGTATACATTAGGTTTTGGTGAACTTGATTATGAGGGACCATACTTAAAACTAGAGGATAATTCGCGGTTATACGCAGGAGATGAAAAAGGCTATAAAGAGGATATATTTTATTTCAACATTTCTTTTGATAAGAAGCTACCAGGGGAAGCCCGTGAATATATATACACGACCAAGGAAATGGAAGAATTCCTAATTAAACGTTATAAAAAACGAAAACGAAAATTCCAAGGAAAGTTTTAAAAGTTTTAAAAGTTTTAAAAGTTTTAACCAGAAAATTTCTAAATAAAAAAAACCAGCTAAATGTAGCTGGTTTTTAATTAGTGAGTTTTGTCTTACTTTTTTACTTATTTGGTTGACTGTGCTGTTTTAACAAGCTGCTGAATAGCGGCAACGGCAGCACCAAGTTGTGCAATCGTCTGGCCAAGCAGATAACCTTGTGATTGAGGATCTACGCCTGTTCCAACTTTAACCATAGCATTAGCTTCGCCCATATCGAGTTCAGCTACATCTTTAAGCCCGCGCAGCATAAGACTATCAAGAGCACCATTTAAACGTGCAGAACCACGTACCATGTTTTCATTTTGCTGCTTAGAAATAACTTTGCTATCTTGCAGCATAGCTTGAAAATGCAGGGTAGGAAATTCACCTAGGTTCTTGAAGTTTGTGTTGGCAACGGAATCGACAATGATGGGTTCCAATCTTTCTGACATATCAGTTCTCCCTTTTAATGAATGAAAAAGCTTTCCCTTTAAAAAATAAGCGTGTGTAAGATATTTTTTTATTTATTTGCGTTTTTGGATTTTTTTTTATTTTAGAAAAGAAAAACCCCGCAAATAATTTTATTTGCGGGGAAGAATTTTAGTCAACAGTTTGGACGCGTCCTCAAATTATCTAATAATATTATTAGCTTACAGGAGGAGTTGTTTGTGCAGTTTTGGTAATCTGCTGAATAGCCGCCACAGCCGATGCCAACTGTGCCAAGGTTTGACCTAGCAAATGTCCCTGGCTTTGTGGGTCTACGCCTGTACCTGCCTTAACGATTGCCGATGCTTCACCCATATCGAGTTCAGCAATGTCCTTCAGTGCGCGAGTAGTGATGGTATCAAGACCGCCATTCAATCTAGCACTTCCGCGAACCAGGTTTTCGTTTTGTGCTTTAGCAATTACCCTAGAATCTTCAAGCATAGCTTGAAAATGCATCGTTGGATATTCTGCTAAGTTCTTGAAATTTGTATTGGCAACACTATCGACTACGATTGGCTCAAGCTTGTCACTCATAACTTTTCTCCTTTTTTAATTTTATCCACCCTTTTACGAAAGGTCCGTGCCTAAAAATAAAATAAGAGTTTTGTACTACATTTTTTTTATTTTTGAATTTTTATATGTTTATCTTTTATTAATTTTAGTTTCTAATTTTTTAATTTATATTATTAACAAACAAATAAACAAGTTAACGAATAAAAAGGGGGATCACCATGTCTACTAAAGAAATTAAAGAAACCAAGGAAGCCAAGGAAAAAGTAGTAGAAAAGAAAGCAGTAGAAAAGGAGGTGGTAAAAGAAACAAAAGAAACAAAAGAAACAAAAGAAATCACACAAGAATCAGTTATAATTACAAAAAACGCATACTTGTTGATAAACTTTGAGGGAAGTCAGGTAGATGAATTAGAATGTCCTCTTAAAATAACATACCCCATGGATTTCGGAGGGTTTTTATGTACAATATCTGGATATCAAAACAAAAAGTTAGTAGAGTATGTTCTCCCACATAATAGATATTATTTGGAAATCAGATATATGGATGAAGAAGAAAGTTAAAATTCGATATGTCCTCGCCTGTGTTCTTCCTATTTGTTGAGTTTAGCCACAGTTTTAATAGGTGCTATTTCTTCATCTTCAACCCGTATAATCTCCACAGGCGCACCTTTTTTAACCATAATCTCGTATTCACAATCCCCGAATTCTGGATGACAGTGTGCAATAAGTGTTTTCTTAATATCAATATCTTTTAATGCTAATATCCCATGAAAAATATACTCATCACCCTCACCTTTGTTAAAACCCCAACTACTTACAACATCTCGATCAAAGCCCCAACTACTGCCCATACCAGTATACTGTGATAAAAACCGCCCTTGTCGCAAAGCGGCTAAAAATTGATCTAGGTTCTTTAACCCCAATTTACGGTACAAGTAAATAGAATCACCTTTGAATTTGGCACATTCTTCAAGCTGTACTAAAAATTTGTTGATACTGTGTTCAACCCACTCTTGCAATATTTTATCGGGTTCTTTTTTATAATCATTTATTGTATACTCTTTTTCGTAAGAATTTTATTGTGTTATTAGATAATTTTGACTGCGGTGAGAACTGTGATATAACAAGAGCAAGACTAATGCCAAGACTAAAAGACTTTCGACTCAGGATGGAAGACATTCCTGGAACTTCGTGGGTTCACCTCGACTATGTTGGAGGTGATGTGTATGGTTTATTCAGACCATAACATTATTTTCTGGAGTTTACATGGGGCTTAAAGTCAACATCACTGGGTATAAGTTTGGAGAACTGACGGCTGTTAGATTTTTAGGAAAGATAAAAAAAGGAAGAAGTAATTATTGGGAGTGCATGTGCTCTTGTGGAAAGACATCACAGGTTCGAGTGTCCCACTTAATAGCAGGTGATACAAAAAGTTGCGGGTGTCGAAAACCCAACAAAACTCACGGCATGACTAGTAGCCACGCATATAAAATATGGGAAGGTATGCGTAGACGATGCAGTAATCCCAATGACGACAGCTATATACACTACGGGGGTAGGGGGATATCAATTGATTGGAATTCGTTTGAAGAGTTCTACCGGGATATGGGAGACCCACCGATTGGGAAATCAATTGATAGGATAGACAATAACGGAAATTACTCCAAAAACAACTGCCGTTGGGCGACTCAAAAAGAGCAGAATGTTAATAGAAGGAACAATGTTGTTGTCACACTGTCTAAGACCATCTCAGAGTGGGCTGATCTGCTTGGGGTTAGCCCCAAAGCCATGTATGTGAGACACAAAATGGGATGGTCTCCCGAAGATATTTTATTTTATGATTATATGAAGAAAATAGATTTAAGGAGATAAAGTGAACCTAGTATCATTAAAATGTCACTTGGGGATTCATAGAAGGTTTGAGTCCTACTATGATCTAAAATACTACTACATGACCGGACTCAGAACAAAGCTTCTGAAGTTCTTTCTAGGCAGTAGACTCAAGCAATTGATGGACGACTCATACAACGCAGGGTGGGATCTCGGTTACACCCAAGCTAAGCAGAGATATGAAAGGAAGCAAAGGAGATGATTATGTTCGAGTCAATAGTTAATCCAACAAAGGTGTTCAAACTCAAAGGACCACTACCTGATGATGCGTCAGGTGACATCGAGGCAGACAT
>Ga0315289_10011406_pt1 | contig 12594 bp, 10 predicted proteins | sample YL17G11_40_MG_FD_203452 | JGI IMG/M metagenome (GOLD analysis project Ga0315289, IMG submission 203452) | Sediment microbial communities from Yellowstone Lake, YNP, Wyoming, USA - YL17G11_40 | ecosystem: Environmental > Aquatic > Freshwater > Lake > Sediment | place: USA: Wyoming | collected...
GAGTCGATTCGCCATCGCCTCCGAAATCGGTTCAAAGAGAGCGGCGAGGATATCAGCTTCGGATTACAACGCTATGCTTCGGAAAGATTCCTCTACCGGTTGGGCGAGTCGTCACATCGCGACCGTTTTATTCTCAAGGGAGCCGCGCTTTATGCGATCTGGGGAAGTTCCGTATATCGGCCTACGCGTGACCTCGATTTCTCCGGGTATGGCAGCAGCGAGATCTCGGATATCGTTGAGGTATTTAGGGAACTTTGTGCTATGCCTGATGTGGGGGATGGGCTTTCCTTTGACCGCGATTCAGTTTCCGCCGAACCCATCCGTGACGAGGCCGAGTATCACGGATTGAGAGTCCGCTTCCGGGCCTTGCTCGGGGAATCAAAGATCCTTATGCAAATCGATATCGGATTCGGAAATGCCGTCGAGCCGGCACCGGTAGAGATCCAGTATCCATCTTTGCTTGATCACTCCGGGCCGCGAATCCGCGCTTATCCCCTTGAGGCCGTAATCGCCGAGAAGCTGCACGCCATGGTTGTGCTCGGAGAGCGAAACAGCCGGTTCAAGGATTTTTATGACCTATACGTATTTGCCCGGCAGTTCCCCTTCAAGGGTGCGGATCTCTCTCGCGCAATCGCCGCGACTTTCAATCGCCGCGGAACGACGATCGATGCCGCTCTTCCGGCCGTGCTTTCGCCACGATTCTTCGCCGACGACGCGCGCGCGGAGCAGTGGCGTGCCTATCTAACCCGCAATTTTCTGCCTGGTACTCCAGCCGACTTCACTACGGTGGGAGAGTTGCTCCAGGCTTTTCTTGTCCCTTTATGGCAAGCGCTCGGAAATAAACGCAAGTTCTCAGACTTCTGGCCGCCCTTAGGCCCGTGGACAATGTCAAAGGCGAGCGAGCATCCGAACCTATGAAACAAGATATGTCCTACGAAAATCTGCCCACGATAAATCGAAACGTCCTCGTTGTCATGCCGACGGAGGGTTTCTTGGAGTGGGCCAAGAAAAACCCCGATGATGATGGGACCTTGACCTTAGCAGAATTGGTAGCGGATTCGACAGCATATTTGATACCGGAACAAGATGCGGACGCGGAAGGCTGGCTCAAACGCAACTTCAAGACTATCTTTGAGATCGAACTCGACGGCTGGTGCGCCGATCCGTCTCTCTGGCCGAAAGACCGTTCAATGAAAACGTTCAAAAAATTCTTTCGCGTCCATTATTGCTCGTCAGTTATAGATTTGGGCGACGGACCGATCGACCAGGAATACATATAACGTGAGTAACGAGCAAAAAACGCAGGGATTAGGGCGCCGACAGTTCCTCCCTTATCCAGAATACAAGGATTCCGGGATTGAATCGATTGGGAGAATACCGAAGCATTGGAGTGTCTCTTCTCTCGGGCGACTTGGAAGATTCAGCGCGAGCGGAATTGATAAGAAGACCGTTCAGGGAGAGGAAATAGTCCGGATGGTTAATTACACAGATGTGTATTCGAACATATCGAAGACCATTGATATGTCGAGACAGTCTATGCAAACGACGTGCCCTGCACGGAAAGCAAAGGAACATTCCTTGAGAAATGGCGACATTTTGTTTACTCCGAGCTCTGAGACAGAAGCCGAAATTGGGTTCTCTGCGGTTGTGATCGAAAATATGCCAAATACTGTTTATAGCTATCATCTTATTCGGTTCCGGCCAAGCGTGCACGGCGAACTGGACATCGGATTCTGCAAGTACTTGGGAAACAATAGCGCCGTGCTTACTCAATTTACTGCGGCGTGCAAGGGAACGACGCGTCAGATTCTCACTCGAGAGGATTTTCGGTCAATTATTGTCGTTCTCCCTCCAATCAATGAGCAACTCATAATTGCCGCGTTCCTCGACCGCGAGACGGCAAAGATCGATGCCCTCATCGAGAAAAAGGAACGGCTGATCGAGCTGCTTCAGGAAAAGCGTACGGCCCTCATCACCCAAGCCGTCACAAAGGGCTTCGACTCTACAGTTCCCATGAAGGATTCCGGGGTTAATTGGCTGGGCGAAATTCCTACGCATTGGAGCGTGCATCGGCTTAAGCTTTTAGCCTCGATAAACGATGAGGCCCTCTCGGAGAAAACCGATCCGCAATTCGAAATGATTTATGTAGACATCGGGGGAGTTGATAAAATCCAAGGAATCCTTGAGCGTGAAGAATATTTATTCGAAAATGCACCTTCTAGAGCTCGCCGAATAGTAAGAGATGGCGATGTAATAATATCTACCGTCAGAACCTATCTGCGCGCTATTGCTCCAATTAAATCGCCGGAATCCAACCTAATCGTGTCGACTGGGTTTGCGGTAGTCCGTCCGATATCGAGACTTAATAGTGATTATGCAGCATACGCTTTGCGAGCCACATATTTTGTCGAAAACATCGTAGCCAATTCAACCGGAGTTAGTTATCCCGCAATTGAGGCTTCCAAGGTATCGAGTTTTTCAATAGCGTTCCCAGAACTTTCGGAACAACAACGAATTGTCGGCATCCTCGATGAAGAAACAGCAAAGATCGATATTCTAATATCAAAAGTCCGCGAAGCTATTACTAAACTAAGAGAATATCGCACTACGCTTATTACCGCTGTAGTAACAGGTAAGGCAAATGTTCAGGGTGGAATCCCATCCCTGGAATGAAAAACGATGCAAGACGATCAAAAGCTCATTCTTGCTGCACTTCAATTCTTGATAGATGGCGGGGAAGTGGAAGCTGCTAACTTGCTTCGTACTTGCACACTGGAAAACGTTGAGAGCGTCGACTCATGGATGGATGGTAGTCGTCGGCTTGACGGCCTCTTAATTGAGGTCACTTGCCCTCGATCCACTTACGAGATTATCACGCAGCACTCGCACCCGCTGAAGAAAAGCATGGAGAAAGCAATCGGAGCAATTCTCCCGAGCGGGGCATATCTCAAATCACTCCGGGCGAGAGCTGTTTCGGCAAGTACTTTAGCGGCTAATAGACTACCGACAGGGATTCCTAAAGAGTTGGCTAATCAGGTGGCCCAGAAGATAGAAATGCAGAAGAATCTAATGATCGCCGTGGCGACAGGCGGGCCGCGCTTAAAGGACGTAAATGAGGAGTACGAAAAAAGAAGAATCCAAATTAGAGAACAACTTCAATTGATCGGAACAGAAGACCTAAATCCCTTTCCTGACCTTTGGACATGGTACGGAAAGTGGAGCGACGGTAGTCTGCCTTCCTATCAATCTCGACGGCGATACGTCACAGAATTGTACCAGCCTCTATTAGATGGCTTACGTCTTGCGAAGGGCTCAGCAATTAACGTTGCAGCACCTACAGGCTGGGCCCGCGTGGACAGAGGTGTTGAAAAAATTGCTAAGGCGATGGAGGAAGCGAAAGATGAGGAGGATTTTCAAAGTATCGCACTCCTGTGCAGGGAAGCAATAATCTCGCTGGCTCAAGCGGTCTATAAACCTAAAGAGGAAGGAATCTCTGATGGCGTTCGCCCGAGTGAAACCGATGCGAAGCGGATGCTTGATGATTACATATTGGGTAGACTCGGAGGCCAATCAAGTGAATACCATCGGAAGTTTACGAAAGCATCATTTGACCTGGCGGTCAGCTTGCAGCACCGCCGAACCGCCGCTTTCCGTGATGCCGCGCTCTGCGTCGAGGCGACTCGTTCGGTTATCAATACCATCGCAATTATTTCAGGGCAACGTGATCCAGGGGAATAGTTAGGCGCGGCCCGATGAGCTTCTTATAAAAGAATAGTCGTTTCCACAAGACAAGGAAAATGCCATTTCTTCGCGCGTCTCAGCCTTTGCTGCACGACTCCATCTCGCACTTGGCCTGAAGTAGCATGTCAAAATTAAATGAGGCGCCATCTAATAATATTGCGATCTTCTCCATGGTCTCAGATAGGTTTCTAAGGTTGACGTGGCTTAGGCCCTCGAGCGAAGGATTTCCCTCTTTATCGGTTGGATAGCGAAAAGCCGTTGACGACGGGCCTACACGAGCAAACTCGGCTATGTACCTTTCAATATCATCGAGATAATCGAGATTTTCATCTGGGTGTATTCTTCCCAACATAGAACGACACTGCTTCCAGAGTTTATCAATTCCGTGATGCAAATTCTCCTGGCTTGATTGGATATCAAGGAGCTCCCTGCCCGCGAGAATCAGTTGTTTTAGCCGCAATTCCAAGTATTGTCTATAGAGAAACGCGATAGGATAAACCAATGTATCTTGGTATCTACGCTCCTGACTAACGCGTTCTACAAGGAAGTCAGCGGCCTGCTTATACCCTACGGCATATGCATTAATATCGATCCCATTGAAGTTAAGACAAGCATTATGCCACCAGTCAGAATCTGATTTGAATAAAACGTCCCTTTTTCGCCGCTTCGGAGTCTCGTTGGTCATGGCGTTTCCACACTCCGGGTTTTCCCTAAAGGAACTTATAGCAGACGCTAGGCCGGGAGGCGCCTCCTAATGGATGAGCGGCCTCCTGCTTTTCTTCAATAATCCTCCTAAAACGCAAGATGCCAGCATTAGCTATGAGAATAGGCAGACTATGACGATTCGACATTTCGCGGCGGTTCATGTAACGCTATAGCCCTCTTCCGGATACAAAACCCTGTAAAATCTTGCGCGTTTTCTTATCGGCCTCCTGTTTCTTCATATTAACAAAACACATTTGATTAAGGCACCGGAGGGCAGTTGTGGTAGCGCCTTTTCTTGTTTGCACATGCCAACCGTGACCCAATCGCCTGGCCTTTATCACCTCATAATGGAAAGAAGATTCATCAGAACCGTTCCAAACGCTACGCGCTGGATTCGCTGACTCCGTCCAATCTACTCTAAGTCGCTGATGCTCAAGTGCATGCCGCATTTCTTCAGCGGATTGATAGCGCCGCGAGGGATCGACGTTCAGAGCCATATTAATCATCCGTTTTAATGATATAGGGATATAGTCTCGGTATTTATCGCGGGGCGGGAACTCACCTCGGCGCGCAAGCGCTTGGGCCCTAGCTGGATTGATTTGCGGAAGATTGCTGTCTCCATTAATAAGTCGGTAAAGCGTTACTCCGCATGAATAAATATCCGATAGACGCGTATAGTCTTGTACACGGCGTACCTCCGGTGCCAGGTGCAACGCATACTGATATTGTTTCAACTGCTTGGTGTCGAGGCTCCTGATATTCGGGAGTGCCAAACCGAAATCAGATAATTTCCCCTCGCCCGAGTCTCCAATCAATATGTTGGCGGGCTTGATATCTCTGTGAACAATCCCGTTATCGTGTGCGTGGCCCAATCCACGCAGGACGTCAATCATTAGCCTTTTTGCCCGGGAAAGGGCAAGGGGAGCGCCGCGCACTTCGTCTTCGAGGCTACCTTTCTCCAGATATTCCATTGAGACATAGATGCGGCTGTCGGGGAGAATGCCGGTATCATAAACCCTGACAATATTAGAGTGTTCAGAAGCCTTGAGAACCTGTGCCTCTTGGAAGAAATTAGCTTGGTTCACTATTTTGCCCGGCGGGATACATTTTAGGGCTACTTCACATCCTAGCCCGGTTTCAACGGCGTGCCAGACTTCACCGAAATAGCCCGAACCGAGGCGTTCTTTGAAATCGAATGAAACAGCCATACTACATACAGCTCCATCCGACGAGAACCGCCTCCTTGATCTCACGCGGATAGGCATCAAATCCGATAATTGGCGAAGTATCTAGCCTGGACTCGAGATACTTGCCTTTCCCTTTAAGGCCCAGATCCTTTGCGATTGTAGATTTCACTTTCCAAGCGACTCTGAGACAACCCGATTCCGCAGCAACCAGGCTTACTATTGCTTCGTTTCGGATCCGTGCGTCAAGCGCATTAGTTCTTCTCGCATTCGTTTCTGCCTTCTTAATTCCGACTTGATCAAATCTGTGGCTTCCGAAAATGTTCTGCATCTCCTGGCGGAGCCACTTCAAGGATTCCGCCTCATTATATCCCTCAGGTAGGGAGACCCGACGAGTTGCTTCTACGGCTGGAGCCATTCGTATGCCGGATATAATGCAATAAGCATAATCTGAGTTACTGCAGCGGATGCCTAAAACTTTCATGTTACCTCCAGGAATCTTGCTAGATAAGACCATGCCCCGGGGTAAGCCCGCATGCCGCGCAATCGCTCGGCGCTCAATCCCCCAATTCACTGCATTATCTTATGATAGAGTGCATAAGAATGCAAGCAATATAGTTAGCGCCCCAGGGTCGCAATTGCACAAGACAACCGTAACAGACATGCCCGCGAAAAAGGGATGGCAAGATCGGCTTAGTTAATCTTGGCAAAACCTCCCTTCACAATTTGGACTTAACTTATAGCGGGTCCCCGAGAAATTAAAAAAAGTCCCTCTGTATTGCCGCATTGGTCCGGATCTTTATTAAAAGATAAGCCGTTATCTTTTAATAAGCAGATGGCTTATTAAAGTTTCTTTAGCAGCCTGGGCAAACCGTCCACCTCCCCTGAAGACGATGCTTGCATTTCCAAGGTAAATGTTGATAAGTACCTAGGATTTGTCAAGATTGCTCGGGTGTCATTATGGGGGAAGACGAGCTTGGTGATCTTTCGTTCTTACCTATTTGAGGGGCAGCGCTTCGCCGAGATGAAACGGACTATTGTGTAATAGTATTGATAGATATTTATAATTATATATACTATTACACATGGGAAAATCGAAAGAACAGGCGGTTATCGACCTGGCCAAAGAACTGGGAACGATCCGCATCAAAGACCTCCTTGACCGGGGGATCCATCCGGAATTCGCCCGGAGGTTGGCTAGGAAAAAGATTCTCATTCGCTGCGAGAGAGGCCTCTACTCGCTCGCCGATTCCGAGATCACGGAGCATCATCATCTCGCCCTTATCGGGAAACGATTTCCAAAGGGAGTGGTTTGCTTGACTTCGGCGCTACTTTTTCATGAAATTGGCACCCAACTGCCACGGAAGACTTGGCTGGCGTTAGAAAAAGGCAGCACCCAGCCCCGTTCCAATAATCTCCCCGTGTCCATTGTTCGATTCTCTGGTCGGTCATTCACAGAAGGAATTGCCAAATACCTCATCGAGGGTGTTCCGGTGAAAATATATAATCCCGCGAAGACCATTGCAGATTGCTTTAAATTCCGTAATACGTTTGGCTTGGATGTTGCTCTCGAGGCGGGAAAGGACTGCATTCGCTCTAGAAAGGCAACAATCTCCGAGATATACGAATGCGCCAAGGTTTGCCGGGTAGCGAATGTCATCAAACCCTACCTTGAAGCCTGGCAATATTAATTTCCCCTTGCTTATTAAAGGAAAGAGCGTTATCCTTTATTTAGCTTCCGGCTAATTAAAGAAACTTTAATTAGCCGGAAGCTAAGAGGGATTGCGATGAAACGCGGCCAGACCGGGGAATTCGTCGTTCAAAAGTACGGGGATGAGGAAGTCCGGTCCTTTATACCATTCCCACTCCCTCCTAAACCTCCGCTTTCAATCGATTCTGCCCTCAGGGAAGAACTGGATCAGGCGCTCATCTCTCTTGGGCGATTGGATAGCATAGCGAGCTTGCTCCCGGATATCGGTCTCTTTCTCTATACTTATGTTAGGAAAGAGGCGGTACTATCCTCGCAGATCGAGGGAACGAAATCTTCGCTTTCCGACCTTCTCTTGTTCGAATTGGCGGAGGCGCCGGGCGTGCCGCTCGGTGATGTCATCGAAGTTTCCAACTACGTAGCGGCGATAAACCACGGCCTTAAGAGGCTTAAAGAGGACTTCCCGCTGTCGAACAGACTGATCCGGGAGGTCCATAAGGTTCTACTCTCAAAAGGGCGCGGCCGCGACAAGGACCCGGGCGAGTTCCGGCGCTCCCAGAACTGGATCGAGGGGACGCGTCCCGGGAAGGCGCTTTATGTGTCGCCGCCTCCGGAGCGCGTTGCCGACACGATGGGAGAATTGGAGAAATTCCTGCATGACATCCCGGAAAAAACGCCGGTCTTGGTCAAGGCTGCTCTAACGCACGTTCAATTCGAGACAATCCATCCATTTCTCGACGGCAACGGGAGAATCGGACGGCTTCTGATCACGCTCCTCCTCTGCCAGGAAGGAGTCCTTCGCCACCCACTTCTTTATCTCAGCCTTTACTTCAAACAACACAGGCCTGAGTATTTCGACCTGCTCATGAAGGTCCGAACCGAAGGTGATTGGGAGGCGTGGCTCCGCTTTTTTGTCGTGGGGGTCAGGGAAATGGCTGAGGGCGCTGTGGCCACGGCTCGCCGGCTGAATGATATCAGCAGCAATGACCGGCAGGTCATCCGAGAATTGGGCCGCAAGGCCGGCTCCGCTCTTCGCATCCACCAGGTTTTCCAGAGCCGGCCAATCGCCAATATCCCGTTTCTTTCCAAAGTGACGAAGATGTCCCCGCCGACGACCGCGGCAGCCTTGGAGGCTTTGCAGAAGGCGGACATAATACAAGAGCTCACGGGCAAGAAAAGGAATCGGCTGTACGCCTATAAAAAATACCTAGACCTGATGAAGAAGGGGACGGAGATTTAGGATGATCGAAGTCTCCGAACGAAGCTTTGAAAAAACGATCGAGTGTGGGCTGTTGCGCTACGGGCCGGATGCCTGTGCCGGGGAAGCGCCCGGCGTCCGCGAAGAGCCTGCGCCCTATGGCGAATTCCCGCTTGGGGGTTATCGCAAACGCCCGCCTGAAGAGTACAATCCGTCGCTCTGTCTTCTGCCGCGCGACGTCATCGATTTCGTCCTGGCGACCCAGCCCAAGGAATGGGAGAAGCTCAAACAGCACTATGGGGCAGCGGTTAAGGAGCAATTTCTCAAGCGATTGTCGCGCGAAATCGAGCGGCGCGGAACGCTCGATGTCCTTCGCAACGGCATCAAAGATTCAGGCTGTAAGTTCCAGATGGCCTTCTTCCGTCCGTCGAGCGGGCTCAACGAAACGCTCCAGCGACTCCATGCGGCGAACCTCTTCGCGGTCGTCCGCCAGCTCCGCTACAGCGAAAAAACCGCCCAAAGTCTCGACCTGACGCTATTCCTGAACGGAATCCCGGTCTTTACCGCTGAGCTCAAGAATCCGCTCACAGGGCAGACGATCGAAGATGCCATAAAGCAGTACAAGACGGATCGCGACCCGCGCGAACCGCTTTTTGCTTACGGCCGGTGCCTTGCGCATTTCGCTGCGGACCCGGACCTTGTCTACGTGACAACTCAGCTCGCCGGACCGAGAACACGCTTCCTGCCCTTCAACCAGGGGAAATTCGGCGGCGCCGGAAATCCCCCTGTCCCGCCGACGCAGAAGGGTTACCCGACGGCCTATCTCTGGGAGAAAATCTGGACGCGCGATAGCGTCCTAGACCTTGTCCGCCAATTCATCCACGAGATCGAGGAGGAGGATGAGAAAGGGCGAAAAACGGGGCGCAAGACCGTAATCTTTCCCCGCTACCAACAGCTCGACGCCGTGCGCCGCCTCGTCGCCCATGCCAGGCAGAATGGGGCCGGACAGCGATATCTCATCCAGCATTCAGCCGGAAGCGGCAAGAGCTTCACCATCGCTTGGCTGGCTCACCGGCTTGCGACCCTGCATGACCTTCAGGATAAGCGCATTTTTGACTCGATCGTCGTTGTCACCGACCGGCGCATCCTCGACCGCCAACTTCAGACAACCATGCGCCAGTTCGAGCAAACCCTGGGCGTCGTCGAAAACATCGACACGACCTCGCGTCAGCTCAAGGACGCCCTCGAATCCGGAAAAACGATCATCGTGACCACCCTCCAGAAGTTCCCGGTCATCGTCGGCGAAATCGGAGAGCTCCCGGGGCACCGATTCGCCGTAATCGTGGATGAGGCCCATTCCTCCCAATCGGGAGAGAGCACGAAGAGCCTCAAATCGGTGCTTGCGGCGGGAAGCCTCGAGGAGGCTGAACGGGAAGAGGCCGGAGTGGAAACGCCCGAGGAGGAATTCGAGGAATCGATCCTGGCCGAGATGGAAAAGCGCGGCCGCCTGCCGAACCTCTCACTTTTCGCTTTCACGGCGACACCCAAGTCCAAAACCCTGGAGCTTTTCGGAACGAAGCGACCCGACGGGAAATTCGCGCCGTTTCATCTCTACAGCATGCGCCAGGCGATCGAGGAGCGTTTTATCCTCGATGTTCTCGAGAACTACACCACTTATAAGGCTTACTGGCGCCTCCTCAAGAAAATCGAAGACGACCCCCGCTACGACAAGAGCAAGGCTCAATACCTGCTCAAGGCCTTTGTCGAGCTCCACCCGCATGCCATCGGAGAGAAAGTGCGGATCATGGTCGAGCACTTCGTCGCCCATGTCTCGAGCGAGATCGGTGGGAAGGCCAAGGCCATGATTGTGACCAAATCGCGCCTTCATGCTGTCCGTTTCAAGCTGGCCCTGGATCGGTACCTCCGGGAGAAAGGTCATCCCTTCAAGGCGCTGGTCGCCTTTTCCGGGACAGTCACGGACGGCGGCCAATCTTACACGGAATCGGGGATGAACGGCTTCTCGGAGAAGCAGACGGCCAAAGTCTTCGAGCGGTCCGAATATAGATTCCTGATTTGCGCGAACAAATTCCAGACCGGATTCGACCAACCGCTCCTCCATACGATGTACGTGGACAAAAAACTCGGCGGTGTGAACGCGGTCCAGACCTTGTCGCGGCTCAACCGGATTCATCCGGAGAAGCGGGGGACTTTGGTCCTTGATTTCGCCAACGAAGCCGACGCTATCCGGGCTGCTTTCGAGCCGTATTACGAGACAACGCTCTTATCGGAAGCGACCGACCCGAACCTGCTCTACGAAATCCAGACCCGGCTGATGGGCTTCCCGATCTTCACCGTAGCGGATATCGAGCGGTTTGCCAAGGTCTATTTCGACAGGAAGGCGACTCAAGACCAACTTTATGCCGTTCTGGCCCCCGTGACGACGCGATTCGCGGAACTGGCGGCCGACGAGAAGCACGATTTTCGCGGACAGCTAACTGATTTCGTCCGCCTCTATGCCTTCTTGGCTCAGGTGTTGACCTTTGCCGATACCGAGCTCGAAAAGCTCTATGTCTTTGCCCGGCACCTGAGGCGGCTGATGCCCGGCGACCGCGACAGCCTCCCCCGCGAGGTCCAGCAGAATATCGATATGGAATCTTATCGCATCCGACAGACCGGCAGCGGGAAGATCACGCCCGAGCGGAAGGGCGGACAGTTGGCTCCGGCGAGGACGAAAGATCAGCTTGGCGACCAAGCGGAACTGCTCGAGCCGCTCTCGCAGATCATCGCCGAGCTCAATGAGCGGTTCGGGTTGAACCTTGGGCCGGAGCATCGGCTGACTCTCGGGCAAATCCTGCAGAAGCTCAACGAGGACGCCGCCCTCGATGCGAGCGCCAGGGTCAATACGCGCGAGAACATCCGCCTGACGTTCGACCACAAAGTCGAGGACGCCATCCAGGAGATAGTGGACTCGAACTTCGACCTGTACAAACGGATCACCGATGACCGGACTTTCGGGGCCGCTTTGCGCGATTTTCTGTTTGACCATTACTTGCGGGCCCATAGGCTGGCAGAAGAGCTGATCAAAAGAGGAGAGTCGAAGACCTTGGAGTTCAAGTCGACCCTACGCTGGAACCTTCGGGAGGGCAAAAAGGACGATAAGCTTATCACGCACTCCGTGTTGAAGACGATTGCCGCATTCCTGAATACGGTGGGCGGGGATCTTTTGATCGGAGTTGCGGACGACGGCGCAGTAACGGGCATCGAGCAGGACCGGTTCGAGAACGACGATGAATTCATGAGACATCTCGCCCAAGCGGTCCGGAACGGCCTTGGCGACCGGGCAAGCACTTGCATCGACCCGAAAACACAGATCGTCCAAGGGAAAACAGTTTGTTTGGTCAGCTGCCAGAGGAGCCCTGAGCCGGTCTTTTTGAAGTGGAAAGGGACCGAGGAGGCCGCGAGCGAGGATTTCTACGTTAGGAGCGGCCCAGGGAGCGTCAAGCTCAGCCCGGAAAGCGCCGCGGAATATATCAAAACCAGGTTCCCTAAATGAGTACTGGCCATCCGTCCCACGCGCTGGCGGAACATCAGAGGCCTCTGAAGACCGCACTGGCCATCACTGCGGCCATGATGCTCGTCGAGACCGCGGGCGGTTTCCTGAGCGGAAGTCTGGCCCTGCTGGCCGACGCCGGGCACATGCTCACGGATGCCGCGGCCCTCGGCCTGAGCCTTTTCGCGTTCTGGCTGTCGGGGCGTCCAAAGACGAACCGCAGGACGTTCGGCTGGCGACGGTTCGAGATATTCGCCGCGCTCGTCAACGGCCTGGCCCTATGGGCCATCGCCGCCGTGATCGGATATGAGGCCTTCAAGCGACTGAGCGCTCCCCCTGAAATCAAAAGCGGTCTGATGATGGCGATCGCCGCTCTCGGCCTTGTCGCCAACGTCGTCGTCGGGGCCGTCCTTTTCCGCGGTCGGAAGAGGAGCCTCAATATCAAGGGCGCCTTCCTCCACGTGACGGCCGACGCGCTGGGAAGCGTCGGGGTCTTGGCCGCGGCCCT
>Ga0315289_10011407_pt1 | contig 12594 bp, 9 predicted proteins | sample YL17G11_40_MG_FD_203452 | JGI IMG/M metagenome (GOLD analysis project Ga0315289, IMG submission 203452) | Sediment microbial communities from Yellowstone Lake, YNP, Wyoming, USA - YL17G11_40 | ecosystem: Environmental > Aquatic > Freshwater > Lake > Sediment | place: USA: Wyoming | collected...
AGGGAGATGCTCTAAAGAAGAAACAAGACAAGAAATTAAACAGATGCTTTCACTGCGTACAGTTTTTGTGCTAATCTTCTTCATACCTTGTCCGTCGGTTCTTATAAGGCAAGAATAGCACTTTAGCTGCGAATCATTATGTCTGAGCATCAAAAAAGTAATGAGACAGATCATAAATCGCACTATAAGCGTCACATGTTATTGATGGCTTTGTGCTGCCTGTTGCCTGTTATTACTGTAGTCGCGTTTTTGGCATTTTTCCCCGGGAACGCATATTTAGGTTTCCTTACTTTTCTGATATGCCCTTTGTCTATGCTCCTAATGCATCTGGCAAGCATGCTGTCGAGGAAAAAGAAACAGGAAACATTGTCGAGGAACCGTCCGTATAATGATTCCAGTTAATCTCAAGGAGCTCTTGCGGAGACGTTTTTAGGTCATTGAATAAGTGTGCCCGAGCCGTCTGATGTATGTTCTTTTTGATGGAATAAGCTTAAAATAGCTTGAAAAAACAGCGCCGGGGAAGGGATTCGAACCCCAATTTACTGGTAAAAACGCACCTGCATGGGCAAGAAGTCTTCAAAAGCCCTAAGAATATGGCTCCGACGGGAATTGACCCCAAAAGGGGGCGGCCCTAATTACCTAATTCATTAAATCGAAACTTTCAGCGTCTAATTTCCCATCTTCAAACGCGAGAGTTCAAAGCTCTCCCGGGCTACATTCTACCATAGTCAGGTCGACTTTCAAACTCTCGGGTAACCCTTGAGAACACACCCATCTCCTGTGAGGTGGGTCCCAGTGACCCCGCATCAGGTTCCGAACCCAATTGAAAGTGTGTGGAAACTCGAATCAATTTCAAGAAATTGTTTCCAATGCGCTTTTAACACGTTTTAGAACCCGTATTTTGCACGTAAAAACAAGCATTTTTCGGGGTCGGTCCGAGTTTTGACATAGTCTGATTTAGGTATGAGACCGTGCCGAATTATTTAGTGCCTTTTAAAAAACGCAATTTTGGATCTTGGAAAGTCGTTACATTTGTAGAAGTGCAATGGCCTCTGAGGTTCTATGCGGCAGCGTTTCCGCGCGTTCTTGCGTTTAATTTGGGGAGCCAATTGAAAGAAAGGGCATTTTGCGCAAAGGGTGCTCATCGTCCTGCCTCCGGGTTAAGTCCGAATTTCATTAGATCGATCTTGTCTGAGTTGTTGGTTTGATTTTTCTTTCGTGTTACTTTTTTCCGTTTGTTTATCTTGTCATCATTCTTTTGAACACTGGCACGGCTATTGCCGTCATAACTATGCCAAATCCGATTAGCACGGCTAGTTCAGTGGTTATGTCTGGTATGCCTGCGCCTAGAACCATGACTTTTCTGAGGGCTTGTGACGCGTAGGTTAGTGGAAGCACTTTTGAGATGTCTTGCATGTACCATGGCATCTGTTGTATGGGGAAGAATACGCCGCTGAGGAACATCATTGGAAACATCAGGGTCATCATTGCCATTTGGGCGGTTTCCTGGTCTTTAGCGAAAGAGGTGATTACGATGCCTAAGCCGACGAAGCTGAACACACCCAACAGGAGTAGTGCAAACACGAGAAGTATGCTTCCGTTGATGACTACTCCGAATAAGCCTGCCGCTAGAATTAAGATGACGACTCCTTGGAGTAGACCTCTTGCAGTCTGGGCGAGGGTTTTTCCAAGAATTATGGACAGCCTGTTGATCGGGGCAACCATCATTCCATCTAGAGTGCCAACTTCCTTTTCTTGGGATATGGCTACTGGGAGTCCTGTCATGACGCTCATCATAACGGTCATCGCCATGATTCCCGGAGCGATGAAGTCAAAGTAGCTGGGAGTTCCTGCAACGACTCCTTGCATTGTTATCTTGTAGGGTTGCACAACCGCCAGAGAGGTAGTCGAGTTCAATGCAGGGTTCAAGTTTTGAACGTTCATTTGAGCCAACGCTGTTCCCATCTGGGTAAACACGGCTGAAAGTGTTCCTTGAATCACGGCGGATACTTGAGGGTTGGATTGGTCGGTGACGATGATAAGGGTTCCTTGTTGACCCGTAGCAAAGCTTGCGGTGAAATTGCTTGGGATTATTATGCCGCCTTCAATGTCGCCTTTTTGAACCATGCTTTTGATGTCTGCGGCGCTTGATGCGTTGGAAAGAGCCATCATGCTTGAGTGGCTATTGATCTGCTGTAAGGTCATTATGAAAGCTTGGCTTGCTATGGTTGAATTGTTGAAGCCTGCGTCCTCGTTTACTATGGCTACGGGCAAGTTGGTTGCGGTGGTGCCGCTGGACGGGTAGATGAAGCCGACCATTACCATCATGAAGAGCGGCATCAATATGAGCAGAACCAGTCCCAGTCGGTTCCGGAATAATTCTACGAGGTCTTTCCACGCTATTCTCAAGCTGTGAGAAAGCAGAGTTTTAACGCCCATGTTAGATCACCTTGTTCTTCCCTGGGCTGGCGCCCCAAAACGTCGATGTCTCATTTCATTGGGTATTTTTTGGTCTGCGCTGTCTCGCACTTGATGTCCAGTTATGTGTAGAAATACGTCTTCAAGCGTGGGCTGAAGGCTTTGTATGGAGTTTATCTTTCCGTCTTTTTCCCTTACGGTGTCGATTACCGAGTCGAAGGCTTCTTCGCCGTGCACGATTATTCTGAGGTGAGTGGAGTTTTCCTGAGTGACTGCGTCCGTGCACTTGCACGTTCGGATTGCTTCGATGATTGGCGGGGTTAGGTTTCCAATTTCCAGGTCCAATATGGTTGTATCCGCTCCGGATATCATTTTTTTAAGGTTTGTTGACGTGTCAAGCGCCACGATTTTAGCGTGGTCCATAATGCCTATGCGGTCGCATAACAAGTCAGCTTCAACCATCATGTGAGTCGTTATTATGATGGTGGTACCGTTTTCTCTGTTCAGTTTCTTGATGAACTCCCTGATTTCCACCGACGATTGAGGGTCTAATCCCAATGTCGGCTCATCCAAGAAGAGTACTTGGGGCATGTTTAGCAAGGCTCGAATCACGTTCATCCTCTGGCGCATGCCTGTTGAAAAGGTGCCTACTTGACTGTTTTTCCATTGCGTCAGTTTAACCAGTTCCAGAAGTTCGTCAATTCTTTTATCAAGGATGTCTTTGGGGATGTTGAAAAGCTTGCCGAAGAAAATGAGGTCCTCTTTGGCTGTTAGGCGGTTGTACATTATCATTTTTTCGGACACGATGCCGATCAGTTTTCGGACATCGGTGTCGTTTTTCACTATGTCGTAGCCGCCGATGGTGGCTGTTCCCTTCGTCGGTCTAGCTAGTGTCGAGAGCATTCTGAGGGTTGTGCTTTTGCCTGCTCCGTTGGGGCCGAGTAGACCGAAGATCTCGCCCTTCCTCACGTCGAACGAGATGCCGTCTACTGCCGCGAAATCGTTGAATATTTTGGTGAGGTTTTGTACCGAGATGATTGATTCGTTTGGCTGATTAGTTTTTGTTTGGCTTTTCTCTTCCAAGCTGACACCGGCTTTAGTCAAATGTTATTCGGTGCAATATATCTAAGCAAAATATAAATATTCCGATAATAGAATAACCTTCGGAAACGCAAATGACCTTCGAAGACGAAGAGAAAACAACAGGCAACTGGGCAAAAGAAGCCCAAAAAGGGTACATACGAGTCGCATCACTCATCATCCTGAACAAACGACCCGCACACGGCTACAAAATCATGAAAGAAATCAAAGACAAAACCAAAGGCTTTTGGAGACCCACAGCGGGCGGCGTATACCCGATATTAAGAGACCTGGAAAAAGCCGGATACATCACGGGTGAATGGTCTACACAAAAAAACCGAAAAATAAAAGTGTACAAAATCACCGAAACAGGGGAAGCCATACTCAAACGCGCCATAATCAAACAAAGCGAACTCGCAAACAACATGAACTCACTGTTTCAAGAATTCGCAAGAGACGTCCTAAACATGGAACCAAAAACACTCCCAATGCCCGTAATGCCAAGCCCCTTCTCCGCATTCCTTGAAGAGAACAAACAAGAATCCAAAGAAGACTTAAGGAGTCTGAAACGAAAGCAAACACACCTCAAAGACGCTATGAGTATGCTTCAGAAGGAACTTGAGGCAACAACAAAAAAAATCGCCAGACTAAAGCAACATTAACGTCCTCGCGTTTCACGGTTAGAAGCATTTGCAGTTAGGAAGCTCTACTCTGCAGGTGCGGATCTTCCGCGCAGGCGCGTGCCGGGACGAAACTTCCAGCACACATACTCCGATAACAGGACGCAAGCAATAGAATAAATGGAGGAAAACTGTCCTTGACTGCAATTCGCAGGGGTGAAAACGCCCTCATCAATGTGGGAGACACTTGCCCGGGCATACCTGAAGAAGTTATGGACAAGATTTTCACTCCTTTGTTCACTACGAAATCTAAGGGTCAAGGCTTCGGCTTGGCAGTGGTCAAAAACCATAGTTCTGCCAAATTTTAGCAAAATGCGCGAGCGACCAACTACCCTGCCCCCTGCACTGTTCTTGCTTTCTTTTCTAAAATCCTTCAGTTTTTACTAGTAAAAATTTGCCTTCAAATTACAGCTACTCTTGAAAGCAATCTCAATAAGGCTAAAACAGGCTCCTTTTGTCAAAAGAAGCTCAAGTTGCTTTGGAGTAAGTGGCGCCGGGAAAGGGATTCGAACCCCTGCGAGCCAAAGGCCCACTGGCTGGCTTGTCTGTTTTGGCACATGCCCTTTTTGTGCAAATTTGGATCTCGAGGCCAGCGCGATAACCACTCCGCCACCCCGGCTTGAATAGAGATTTGTGATGCTATCTAAAAGAGTTTTCATCTCGACTGTAGAAGGGAAGGGAAAAAGCAGGATTTCTTGCTTTTCCTCTTCTTGGCATCCCATTCGCTGAGTATTTTTGTTGATTCATTGGCGATTTTGATGGCGTTTTCCTCGCCAGCGCCTCGCTTAATTTCGTTTGTGACTAAAGTGTTGTACACGGCGCAAACCGCGCCTGCCCGTAACCCGTAAAGGCTTGCTAAAGTGTACAAGGTAGCTGTTTCCATCTCTACGTTCAGCACCCCTGCCTTCTGCAATGTAGGAAGGAGGTTTGTCGTTTCCAGAGTACTGTGCGATTTTATCGGTCGATTTTGTCCCGCATAGAAGTCGGCGGTTGTGGCTGTTACGCCCACGTGATAGTTTTGAATGTTCAGGCTTTCGGCTGCTTCAATCAAGGCTAACAAGACTTCATAATTGGCTACAGCGGGGTATTCAGGCATGATGTAGGAATTGCTGGTGCAGTCTAAACGAACAGCGGCGGAAGAAATGATAACGTCGCCGCATGTAATGCCACGCTGTATGGCACCCGTGCTGCCCACCCTAATGAATGTGCGCACACCTATGTTTGAAGCTTCGTTAACAGCGATAGACATACACGCTGGACCAATACCGCTAGACAGCGCAGAGACTGCGACGCCTTTATAAGTGCCAGTGAAACTGCGAAATTCACGATTGCTTGAAACTTCCTTCGCGGAATCCCAGAAACTAGCGATTCTCGGAACCCGATCAGGATCACCAGGCACCAGCAAGTACTCTGCCAAATCACCCTGCCCGCAAGCGATATGGTACTGTTTACCACCGAAAGATTTCGCGTGCAAATACCTCACCAAAGCTATGATAGCAAAATCAAGATTTAACAATGACGCAATTTTCAGGGCGCCAACATAGAATTCTGCCCCATTAGACCACCAGAACCAGTGGATAGCATGTACGTGGTACGCCAAATCACAACTTTTCAGCATGTAATGAAGAGGTTACGCTACACGCCAAAACGCTTTTTAGGTCTATACCTGTAACAAGCGGTCAACGCCCCCTTCACTGTCAAATTTAACCTATATATAGAGGGGGTATAAGTTCCGCAGAGCGAAACTATTCCGCGTTTTCCGTATCCACAAAAGGTAAGTTTAGACAACCAGGTCTGCTAAGTCCACGCTGTGCGCGTAAATCTGCCTTAGAAAGGACGACACAGCCAAAATCTGCGGCATAACATCCAGCGGCTGATTCTTCGCGGATTTCTCAATGCCTACGAAAAGCGTTTCAATCTTGTCGCTCATTTTTCGCACGTTTTCAGCTGTGGCTATGTCTTTGTTCACGAACGCTTTCAGCGCTTGCTCATGAGCCTCGTGGCAGACTTTCTGCAAGTCAACCAATAGCTTCCGCGGTTCTTCAGAAGGCATAGCTCCCTTGAGCGCCATTGTCTTGGCGGCAATCTGGACACAAGCATCACCTATTGCTTCAACCAAGCTCGCAGCCAAACGGTAATCTAAACACTCTATTGCCGTCAAACCAAGTTTCTCACTTAAACGAGGGTTCTGAATTATCGTGCGCAGAATGCGAACCAACAGAAAATAAAGCCTGTTGTTCTCGTCGTCTCTAGCGATTACGCTTTTCGCCAGCTGCACATCGCCATCCACAAAAGAGTTTACGGCATCCGTGTTCATCCCCACAACTATGGCGTAATTTCGCCGCAAAATCTTTTCAGGCGGAAAACCAGAAGGCTCCAACAAGCATTGAAGAACTATCTGAGAGTTACTCTCCTCAACAATTTCCAACCCAATCAAAGAACCCACAGTTGCCTTGACGATGTTCCTAACGTCAAGGTCAATACGCTCTTTTGCTTCAATGCGAATAATGTCAAAACCGAGAAGATAGTGACCAATAATCTCACGGCTCAAATACGGCCCAGCAGTCAAAGTCGCAGTGCTAGGCAACTGTTCAACGTTATACTTCGGATCAATGAGAAGCTTGCCGTCAACGGTTTCATCGAGCGCCACCAAAAGCCCCTTTCTCAAACCGTGCTCGTCAGCCCAAGAACGTGGCAAACAAACAAAAAAGGTGCCAGTAGGCGTGCGTTGTACCTTGCGCAAATCACCCATTACCAAGTTCCCCGTCATGTTTCGAACTGTTTTTGGAATTAAACATATCTAAATAATGACTCGTATATATAAACTTGAACGCATATATTAGGATTTACTGATAAATGTACGATTGGTATAGTTTTGGCAATGTTAAATAAATGCGCCACTGTACGGGAAATGTGAAAAAGCAACTCAGCGGAAACCAGTTCAGTCTATATAAACCGCTATTTTAGATTACCTATAAAGGACCGACCCAGAACTTAAAACCATAGATGCCCCTGTAATCATTCCAAAAAGGGTGAGAGCCTTAGAAAAACCAAAATAAGAGTAAAGAAAAAATCAGAACTCTTATCCCAAATCTGCAAACGATGAAAAGCGTGCCTAACAAGCAACAAGACTGAATAACCTAATAGAGGAGAACTCATATAAAAACAATCAAAGAGCATGCAACATCAACCGAATACCGGCTCTAAAGAAAAGAGACTGGAGACAATCGGCAAATGAGCGAAAGAGAAAGACTTCAAAAAGCCATAGAGACAACCATCGCAGCAGGATACCAGCTTGATAGCGGAGCTTTCGAATTTTTAAGTATTGTCGCTGCTACCGACGATCCAATGGTGATAATGCATAAGGCTCTACAGAGAATAGAAGAGTTGGAAGAGAAACCATTATTCATCGACAGAAGCTTTCTGGAAACGCTACTGGAACAACCAGACCCCTCAGAAGAAAGGCAGGTTCAGCCGCAGGCTATTGAGGAAAACCTGGAAGAACAGCCAGAAAAACAGATGCCTGAAGGGAAAAGCGTTTTTCACCCTTACGCGAAGGATGTAGAAGCAAACATTAGCGTTATAGAGGATCCTACAGGTAAACTTAGCTCAAATGGGACACTTGAAGATTATCTTCAGTACTTTCAAGATCGGTTCAAACGAGTAGAACGCTTGCTAAGACAGAGGATTGATGTTAAAGCTGCAACTCCGATATTGGAGGCGTTAAAATCGCCAGCCAAGGCAAAACTGAAGATGATCTGCATGATAACTGAAAAGCGAGAAGCAAAACAGAATATGATATTAATGGTTGAAGATCTACAAGCAAGCGCCACCATCCTAGTGCCTCATAACGCACCAGAAGAGCTGCATAGGAAAGCCCAGATGCTCCTTCCTGATCAAGTAGTGTGTATTGCCGTAATAAAAACAAGAAGCAATCTTTTCTTGGCTGAGGACATAATTTTTCCCGAAGTGGGTCAGAAACCTCAGCGCAGAGCATCAGAACCCATTTACGCCGTGCTTACTTCAGACATGCACGTTGGCAGTGTAAAATTTCAGAGAGAAGCCTTCAACCGCTTCATATTATGGCTTAACGGCAAGTATGGAAACGATAAAATGCGAGAGATAGCAGGTCACGTCAAATATGTGTTAGCTGCGGGAGACATAGTTGATGGCGTGGGAGTTTACCCTAATCAAGTAAAGGAACTGGTGATAAAAGATGTCCACAAACAGTACAGGCTTGCCTCAAAACTGATTGAGCAAATACCAGATTATGTTGAAGTTATTGTTTCGCCTGGAAATCATGACGCACCGAGGAAAGCGCTCCCTCAACCAGCGATATCGGATGATTTTCTGAAAACTCTTCAGGAAAATAGAAGCATCCATTCTCTTGGAGATCCGTGCATTGTCAGCCTTCACAACGTGGAAGTTTTGATGTATCACGGACGTAGTTTGGATGACATAATCGGCACAGTGCCGGGCATAGGTCATGAGCATCCTGAGAAAGCAATGAAACTGCTCCTTCAAAGCCGCCATTTAGCGCCCGTATACGGCGGAAAAACACTGTTGTCGCCTGAGAACCGAGACTTTCTAGTCATAGAACGGATTCCAGATATTTTTCACGCGGGTCACATTCACGTAATGGGCTACTGTAATTATCGTGGTGTTTTAATCGTGAACTCGGGTGGCTGGCAAGAACAAACTGACTACATGCAGAAGCTTGGGTTAGTTCCAACGCCTGGAAAAGTGCCGGTGGTGAACCTGCAAACGCTAGAAACCACTGTTCTTTCGTTCGTCTAGGACGCCTTTGGTTTTGTTTGTGATACTATGATGAAGCGTTCTCCGAGAGCCTCAAAAACCTTCACTGGATCAATGAGGCCAGCCCAGCAAAGGGTCAGTTCGCTTTGCTTTTGCGACGTTGAACAGGTATAGTAAGAGCAGTTTTAAAGGTTTGCATCGAAAGATCAAAACGGGTGCAGAAAAAATTTGCCCTTTTAGTTAGTTTTTGACTATACCCCCTGTATATATAGGTTGAACCAGAGCGTAGACTACGGCAGAGGGGTTCCTTTGAAAAGACTATACTGCCCGCTCCACATGGGTGCTCATTCGTGACCAAAGTCTGGGTTTGTTCGAGAGAGTAAGAGCGCGGTAGGGTTCAAACCATCGACGCCTTCTTTTAAGTTTTTGCACGCTCAATTTTTGGTTCAGTGACCAAGACGCTATAAGAAAATCCTTCTTCGTAACATTCTTCTGGAAACGTCCGTCATCAAATCCGACTATTTTGCGTTCTTTGTAAGGACTTTCGGTTCATAATTGATCATACGCCCGAGTCTGGCGTCATTTCCGAAGACATCTTTAATGAGGGTACGTGATATGTCTAGTCTAATTTTTTTCGTGCGCCCGTAGCGCCCCATGCTTACTACTTTTGCATTCAAAAGACCCATAGCATCAAGTTCATTAATTAGAGTGCCTAGGCGTCTTTGTGTGAGAAGCCCAGCGCCTAACTCACCGCACAGTTCATTGTAAATGTCGTAGATTTCCCCTGTAATAGCACTCGCCTTACTTAAGTGGTAAACGCTCAGGAGCACTAACTTAGAGTGTAAGGTCAAATTCTGAAGCCCTTCCACAACTCGATTATGTTCAATGTGTTTTTCAGCGTCTTTAACATGTTCTTCCGTAATCACTTTTGCCCCCTGGCGTTCAGCAACTTCCCCTGCCACGCGAAGAAGATCCAAAGCGCGTCTTGCATCTCCATGTTCCGCGGCAGCCAGAGCAGAACAGATGTTTAAAGCAGCGTCGGAGAGAGAGCCTTCCTGAAAAGATAATTTTGAACGGTCAAGAAGAATGTTACGCAGCTCGCTCGCATCATAAGGTCTAAAGACCATTTCTTCCTCGCTGAGGGAACTGAAAACGCGGGGATCAAGGAACTCCTTCAAGCGAAGGTCATTAGATATGCCGATGATTGTAACTTTGCTTTTGTGCAGGTTTTCGTTTATTCTGGTTAATTCGTATAGGAGACCATCTCCCCGATCTTTGATCAGTGCATCTACTTCATCTAAAACAACAATGAAAATTGTTCGTGAAGTATCCAACCCGTTTCGGAATCTGTCAAACACTTCGCCGGCAGACAAGCCTGTGAAGGGAATAACCAGACCTATGCTTTGGCTGAGATTTGCGAAAATGCGATATTCTGAACCAGTCATGCGGCAGTTCACGTAACAAAATTTGACTGGCGCGCCATGTTCTTTTGCTTTGATCTCCAAGTGGCTTAGCACGTATTTGGTTACAGCAGTTTTTCCTGTGCCAGTTGTGCCATAAATAAAAATGTTGGAGCACCGTGCATCCCTAAGGACTGGTGCCACCGTCTCACCAAGCAGTCTTATCTGCTCTTCTCTATGGGGGAGCTTTTCAGGTAGATAATCATGCCTCAAAACCTCTCTGTCTCTGAAGAGCTTGGCGCTATTCACGAACTTTTCGAATACATCGTCGAGTATGTTTGGATTTCCCATTGGCTATTCCTGCTTATTTTGAGAGGCAACACCGTTATTTCGTGTGGAGCAGATAAAGGGTGCAGTACAAAAAACTAGTTCCGAAGCACAATAATCCTAAAAGAAAATGAGACTCAAATAATAAAAAAGGTAAAAACTACAGGCACACCCCAAAATTTCTACTGGAACTTTATATTACTCCCTAGAAGTTATTCTTATTTCCTTTAGAAGGAAATATACTCTGAAAGGTAAACACGTACGAAACCATAATAATACTTACTGTAAAAGATTTTAGATAAGTAATATAAAAAAATTTTAACTGCCATAAGCATTGACTACTGTTTAAGAAGTTTCGAGAGGAAACGGAGGGGTGGCGGGATCTCTTGAACTCAGACCTTGAATTTAGGGAATAACCACATTTTGCCTCAATATTATTATCATATTATCAACGCTACTGCCTTATTACACTTTACTTAGAGAACTTGCTTTCCTCATTGTTCCGTTTTCCCATTCACAATTTGTGAACACCTTGTGAAATTGTATTAAAAATGTTGCTTCTTAACTGTTCTTTTCTGCGTAATTACGTTTTTCTTGTTCCTTTTCTGTGAACGGGACACCCCCACACTTCTACTGGAAATACAGAACTGGGCAGCACCTGCAAATTTTTCGCTATTTTGTAATCTTGTGAAGCTTGTAACGTTAAAAACTCTGCGTTTTTTGGCTTTTTCCCCATTTCCTCTATCCAAAACCCTTTTTATTATTTTTTCTTTCACCATAACAGCTATAAGTTGTGAAGTGTAAAGCTTGTGAACACCACTTCAGGTGCCCACCATAATGCCTGCTAGGAAAATGCGCGTGGAACTCTTCGATAGTGAAGGCAATCGATACACCATCGCCTTCGAAGGACAGATAACCAGAGATAAGGCCGTTCGCCTTTTGGATCTAGTGGAACTGTTAGGCGGTATGCCCGGCGAAGGCGTGACACCTGGAACGGGAAGCATATTGACAGGCAGCATTCCTTCACGGTTTGAAAAGGTTCGTATGGTTATCCAGAAAAGTTTTTCGTTGATTTGGTTCTCTTCTCGGGATATCCAGTCTGTTTATGAACAGGAACTTAAGGAACCCGTAAGTTTGAGTACAGTATCAACTTACTTGGCGCGAATGGTAAGCAAAGGTTTGCTTTTGAGAGTTGGAGAAAGCAACAACCTGAAATACAAAATTGCTCCTAAAATCCCTCACGCAACCGTAAAACAGCAAATGAAATGAGTTTAGTTTGAATTGTCAGTTCTGATGAAGAGGTTCCCTTTAGTCTATTGCAAAATGGGGTTGAAACTCGCAAAATATAAAACTACACTATTACATTTCTTAGATTAACCTTGTGATTATCTTGCACGAAGGACTGGTTGCCAATGAATTCAAAAGTAGAAGCAGACTTTGTTGAAATGGAAAAGAAACTTAAATGTTACGTTGACATGGGTCGGGTGACTGGGGGCGCCGAATCAAGAGAAGACCCCATGGTAGCGGTTAAACCAGATGCTTCTCTAATAAAACCACTTAAAAAAATGAACACCTTTCCAGGAAGTTTCTTGGCTGTTGACTGCTCCACGCGAACTCTGAAAAGGGCCAATAATTGGGGCATCTACCTAATGCGCGTCTCTTGCGCCTCAGTTAGAGGGCGTGACGTTGATTGGAATTATTCCGAAAGAGCGTGCACTGTTGTTGGAGACTCCCATGTACGTAGGAGCTTTCTGCAAGACTTCAGAATTGAACTGGAAAGCCAAATGGCACTACAGTTTCTCAAAGAAGTAGCATCTCAGTCTTACTACGTACATGATGATGTACGTAGTATGTACCTCCTTTTGGACGGTGGCGGATATTTTGGTGGAGAAAGGAAATTTCGAGTGTCGCTTTACGAGGAATGCGAAAAAACT
>Ga0315289_10011408_pt1 | contig 12594 bp, 8 predicted proteins | sample YL17G11_40_MG_FD_203452 | JGI IMG/M metagenome (GOLD analysis project Ga0315289, IMG submission 203452) | Sediment microbial communities from Yellowstone Lake, YNP, Wyoming, USA - YL17G11_40 | ecosystem: Environmental > Aquatic > Freshwater > Lake > Sediment | place: USA: Wyoming | collected...
CCTGTCTGGCATCAATCGGATCGAAAAGCCGGCCGAGTACCCGAGAAATTACGGAACCTGGACACCGACGCCAGTTGGCGAAAAAGCGCCTACCACGGTTGGGTGTATGGCTACAGCTTGCATCTGAGCTGCAATCGAGCGGGCTTTCCGAAACTGGTCCAGGTCGAAACCGCAAGCGTATCGGAAAGTGAAGTTCTGGAGCAGAAACAAGCCGCTTTGTTCGCCTTTCATCCTGATGCCGTAATCGGCGATAATGCCTACTTCAAAGCCTTGCGCATCCGAGCCTGGGCATCCCAGGGTGTCCTCTTGCTAACCCCAGCTGCGAAATGGAAGAATGGCCGATATGCCCAAGCCTACCACCGCTTTATCGCTCAACCCCCTGTCTCCCAATGGCTGAAATGCCGCAGAACGGCGATTGAGCCGGTATTTGATCTGTTTTCTAAGGTGCTGGGAACGACTAATAACCACAAGCAGCTTCCGCTTCAAAGATTGGAGAAGGTTAAGCCCTTTCTCTCTCTGGGCGTTTTGGCTGTTCAAGTCGCTATGATCGTCAATAATGTACAAGGTTTACCGCTCAGACAAATATCGAACCTTCTCACCGCTTTCAGTTGAAACCATTATGCACACTGCTCACTTAACTTGATCCTTTTTGGAAATTTTAACCTTAGCACTTTCTGATATAGTTAACGGTTTTTTATTTTTGTTTCCATTAGCACCAAAACCAGTCTCCAAATAATAATAATGACCATAATAATAAGTGCGGTTTTTAGGTACTCGGTTAAGAGTAACACCAAGAATTCGCGCCCCAGCCATTTTGAGTCGCTCTAACATGGATACGGCATCTTTTTTCCTAGTGTATCCATGGCGGATGACTAATAAAACACCATCAACTTTTGTGGCCATGACAGCAGCTTCAGAAACCAATAATGGAGGACCATCGATTATTATGATATCCGCCATCTGTTTTAGCTCATCTAATATTAGTTCCATTTTCTTTGAACCGATCAATTCGGCTGGATTAGGAGGGGTATTACCACTCGAAATGATTCTGATCTGATCCTCTTTCCAAGAGTTCATAACACCTTGGAGATTTACATCGCCCTTGAAGACATCGCTTAGACCAATCTTATTAGACAATCCAAGATAACGATGTACGCTGGGTTTGCGCAGATCAGCATCTAATAAAACCACCTTCTTTCCACCTTGCGCCATAATGACGGCCAAATTACAGGCTACCGATGTTTTTCCTTCGACAGTTCCAGCACTGGTAACCAATATAGTTTTTACTGGCTTATCCACAGACGCAAATTCAAGATTCGCCCTGAGTGAACGGAAGGATTCTGCAATTGCAGATCGCGGTTGTTTCTCAACATAGACTCCCCCGTTTTTTTCCTCGGACATTTCAGAAATTTGACCAATAACTGATAAATTTACCAAGCGGGTGATCTCTTCAGGGGATTTTAGGGTGTCATCGAGGTACTCAAGCAAGTAAGCAGCGCCAGCAGCCAACATCAATCCAATAGCTCCTGATAATAGGATAATCATACTTTTATTCGGACCAATGGGTACAGTTGGTAGAACAGCTTGCTCTATTATTGTTAATATGTTAATTGCTCCTTTCCCGGTGTTTGATAGTAATGTGGCGTAATTAGTCTGGAGTGTTGTTAGCTTCGTCTGCAATGCAGTAATTTCTTGCTGAGTATCAGCGATTTGCCGAGCGCTATTTAAATCTGGCAATTCCGCTTGCTTCGTGGCTATTTCTTCTTCAGTCTTTTTAATATCTTTTTGAAGGGTATCGAGCTGGTTATTTATAAATTGCTGGCGTTCTTGATCTTGGGGTTGGGGGCTAGTTGGGCTTTGTTTTATTAATTGATTAGCCAATTCGTTTGCGACGACCTGAGCCCGTTGTGGATTCACATCGGTAACAAGTATTTCGAGCAGTTGGCTGTTTGGTAATGGACGCACTAAATAATCAGGCAGCCATGTTAATCCCAATGCAGTCATCGTGGCAATACGAATCGGTTCTCTTTGCGCATAATCCGCATAAAATCCTGCCAATTGCTGGCCAAGCCACATATCATTAGTGGTTGGATTAGGTTCGAAGACAGACCGGCCGATAATGAGGGTTGTATGAGCTTGAAAAACGGGTGGTTGTTCTCGCGTTGCTAAGAAACTGGAGACAAACGCTACTAATGAAGCCGTCAGGAGTAACCACCACCATTTTATTAGTGGGGTAATATATGTTTTGAGTTCCATAGGCTTACCCTTTTTAACATATATTCAACCAGCTTTATTTATACAGCATAATTAGCCAGTGACATGCAGACTGTTATAGCTGTTAAAAGCGTTAAGTCATCCTTTGTGAACCTGCCTGCGGTGGAGTGTACTAATGTTAGAACTCCAACAACATGGTCATTTGACATTAATGGGACACTGATAGCTGATCGAGCATTACCGTTATCTCTATCCCAGGTCCGTGGGAGCCATCGAGGGTCATTACGCGTATTAGTTACCAGAGTGGCTTGGCGGTTCTCGTAGACCCAGCCTGCCAGTCCTCGCTCGATAATTTCAACAAATTGCTGGGCATTGAGAGCATAAATATTACCTCCATATGCCAAGGCACCTTCGACAACGTCGCCCTTTTTATTTAGTACCATAATGCTCCCACTGGAGGCGCCAATGCCTCCTAGGGTTAATCGTAAAATTTGGCGCAACAGGTTGTGTAAATCGAGATTTACTGTTAGTTCATTATCGAAGGCTTTGATAAGCTCCTGTGGTAGAAGTGCTTGTTGGGTCTTCTCACGTAATGTTTTACATATAAGGTGTTCCAACATCAAATGCACATCCTCAATTTGCTCAATGCTATAACATGGAACGCAGAGGTTTATATCTACTAAAGGTCCTAATTCACCGCCATTAAAGCCCGTGAATCCGATTGTCTTTGCACCTAGCCTATTAGCGGTTTCGATGGCATTAATAATATTGGGTGAATTACCACTGGTAGAGATACCAATCACAACATCGCCTGGCTGAACTAAATTGGCCAGTTGATTTGCAAATATATATTCAAAGCCCTCATCATTTGCATAAGCAGAGATCGATGCAAGGTTATCTGCCAGCCCGATGACCCGAAAAGGTGGCCAACCGTCTTTTCGGGTATTTTTTGCCAGATCACATACAAAATGTGAGGAGGTAGAAGCACTACCTCCATTGCCCATCGTAAATATTTGTTTACCTGTCAGACGGGCTTCATGTAATGTGCTAATAACCTTATCTATAACATCGACCGGTAAGTTCTCTAAAACGTCTTGGAGTTCATTGATGTATTGATTGATGTGGTCCATTTTTCCCTCCTAATAACCCATGGCTTTGACCACATTGGGTTAACTCTATTTTAACACAATATGATTATTGTTTATAATTAAAAATGACTTTAGTACCATCCTGTTCTAATTGGAAAGGTAATTCTTGCAAAGATGAAAGTGCAGATCGAACGGCTTCCCGCTTTTCATATTGACAATATAAAAGTAGGAAACCTCCTCCTCCTGCACCGGTTATTTTTCCGCCGATAGCTCCTGCTTTTAACGCGGTGTTATAAATATCATCTATTGTTTGATTGCTGATATTAGTGGCTAATTTTTTCTTCAATACCCAACTGATGTGTAATAGTTCACCGATAATGTCAATATTTCCAGCTTTTATCTCCTTGTGAGCTTCATATGCCAGTTTTTTCATTTCTCGCAAAATAACTATGTTATTTTGAATATTCCGTTCCTGCTCATCTAAAATGGTTTCAGAGCTTCTTGACATACCGGTAAAGAACAAGAGCAGGCTTTCATTAAGTTTTCGTTTAAGAGAAGGCTCTAATTCAATTCGGTTGATTATGATTTCACCGGATGGCTTAAACTCGAGAAAACGCAATCCCCCATAGGCCGCGATATATTGATCTTGCACTCCAATAGGTTTTCCCAAGATATCAATCTCGATATGGCAGGCTTCTCGAGCTAAACGCTCGGCGGTCACCATCTCACCCAGGTATGTATACATACCATGAAGTGCACCAACCGTAACCGCACCGGACGAACCCAAGCCTGTACCTGTGGCAGGAATATCTCCCATGGTAGTAATTTCTACCCCTCGGTTTATCCCTGTTAATCTTAAGGCTTCCCGTATGAGTTCATGCTCAACCTCATCGACCGTATCAACCATTTCTGTTCGTGTATAACCGATGCGAAGTTTCGCGTCGAAACGTTTCTTTATCATTACAAAGATATACTTATCGATAGTAGAACTTAGAATACCTCCGCCCTCAGATAGGTAAAAGGATGGAAAATCTGTTCCACCTCCAAAAAAGCTTACGCGGAGAGGAGTTTGCACAATTATCATGTCTATTTATTCAGTTACGCGATAGTAATTTACAGTGTCTTCTAACCCTTTTTCGAGAGAGATTGTTTGTTGCCACCCTAAATCCTGACGAGCTTTATTAGCATTCAAATAAATTCGATGGGTTTCACCAACCTTTGCAGGACCATATTTAGCTTTCTTTTTATATCTCGTAATTTTTGCCAGCAGGGTATAGATCTCATTTATCGATGTACCACGACCGGATCCCAGGTTGTATATACTATGATCTTGGTCAGTATTTAGTGCTAATATATTTGCCCGAGCACAGTCGCTGACATGAACAAAATCCCGTTGCTGTTCTCCATCGCCGTTAATTACGACTCTATCGCCAGCTAACATTTTTCCACTAAAAATGGCTACCACGCCAGCTTCACCTTCGGGGTTTTGGCGAGGTCCATAAACATTCGGATAACGCAAGACAATGTATTTTAAGCCGTAATTTATATAATAAATATACAAATAATGTTCGACCGTATGTTTACTCGCTCCATAAGGGCAAATCGGATTTACGGGATGATCTTCATCACACGGTAGATATTCGGGTTCTCCATAAGCAGCCCCCCCAGAAGATATGTAAATAAATTTCTTTACCTGATATCGTTTGGCATATTCGATCAATTTTAAAGATCCGATGATATTCACATCCGCATCAAAAAAGGGATCTGCAACAGAACGACGGACATCCATTTGTGCCGCATGATGGTTGATGTAATCAGGTTTTTCTTTCTCAAATATCTCAGCGACTTCTGGATCGCGAATATCTAATTTATAAAAAGTGGCAGCAGGATTTAGATTTGATATTCGGCCAGTTGATAAATCATCGACCACCACGACATCATAACCATTTGCGACATAAAAATCGACTACATGCGATCCGATAAATCCAGCTCCACCTGTAACAAGAATTTTCATTAATTGAACCCTCCTTTAGTATGCGCCTTTACCTTTCAAAACGGCAGGTATGGTTTGCCAGAGCAATTGTAAATCGAGCCAAATACTCCAATTGCGTATGTAATGCATATCTAAACGTATACGTTCTTCATAGGTCACGTCTGATCGTCCGCTTACCTGCCATAAACCAGTTATCCCCGGTTGGACGGTAAGCAAGTTCATGCCCCATTGATTATAAACTTTTACTTCCTCTGGGGTGATCATACGTGGGCCCACCAGCGACATTTCGTGCCGGAGCACATTAAATAACTGCGGAAGCTCATCTAAACTAGCTTTCCTTAAAAATTTACCTACGCGAGTAATCCTCGGGTCGTTTTTTATTTTTTGATTTTTACCTAACTCTGCCTGAAGCTCAGGATATTTCACCAGGATTTCATCCCCATTGGTATACATGGTTCGAAACTTAAAGGCATCGAACTGTCGACCGTTGACTCCCATCACCCTGCGACGATGAATAATAGGACCTGGAGAATCAATAAGAATGATTACTGCAATGAGTAAAAGTAATGGCATTGTCAAGATTACTAAAGGGAGAGCCATGCCATAATCGAGGATGAGTTTAAACATTTTATCTGTACCAGTTAATCGGACTTTATTAACCTCGATTAATGGTACATAAGCGAACTCTTTAACCGTGAGTCCGGTAGTGATGATCTCGTAAAGCCCTGAGGACAGACGCAAGTTCACCTGGCTGTTGAAGCCATAATGCTTAACAATTGACAGAATTCCATCTTGTGAAATAGCACTGGTAGCGATGATAAGCTCTTCAACCTGATATTGGGCGATGATTTGATCTAACTGATCCAGGGATCCTAAAACAGGCGGAAAGCGATTTAAGGGCTGGGTTATTTCGGATTTTTCATCGATAAAGCCAACTACCGCCAAGCCGGAAGTCCTCCAGCCCAGTAATTGTTCCGCCAATGATCGTCCTTCAGCGTTAGCACCGATGATCACTGCAGGGGTCAAAAAGAAACCGATCGTCCGCAGGTAGTAAATCAATCGGCGTAATAGGAAGCGTCCGGTGGCTGTCAGAAGAAAGGCAAAGATCCAGGCCGTGAGTAGAAAACCGCGGGCGATGATGAGACCAGGATCTAAGAAACCTGCTACGATAACCAGTAAGAAACCAACCGCTGTGGCACGAAAAACAAGATCGTATTCACGTGTGCCACCTAATAAGTACTGTCGGTTATATAATCCCGCGATATAGAAAACGAGAAGCCAGAGCGGAATGATAAAGAACACGAGGTTTTTATAGAATGTGGTTGAGGGTGCTACGTTCAATTGAAAAAAAGATAACCCTGTTTCAAAGCGGAGCATATAAGCCAGCCGGAATCCCAATGACAGCATAACCACGTCGTTGATGATCAGGCAGATTATGTATAGCCGCCATTGTGTTGTTTGCGAGATGGTATTCGCAACTTTACAAGTGCTTGCGTTAAACCTTATCTCAGGTGCGAACTCGTTGTTTTGCATCAATAACTTCATCGTAAACCCCCTCTAGTTGCCTTGTAATAGTAGACCAACGATGATTCTGTTCAACATATTGCCGACCGGCCTCGCCAAGGCGTTGTTGATAATGAGGATTATCCAATAAATACAATACTAACCCTGCAAACTCGCCAGGTTCATTTGCTACTAAAACCTCTCGCCCTGGCTGGACCTTGAGGGCTGAGACAGCCTGGGGAGTAGAAATGAGCGGCGTGGCACAAGCTAGAGATTCGAGGACTTTATTTTGGATGCCTGCTCCATAAGTGAGTGGCGCTACAGCGATCGTTGCTTTTTGTAAAAAAGGTCTGATGTCGTTGACAGTCCCCGTTACGGTAATACCCGGTTTATTTGCAAAAGCTTGTATTTCGCTCGACGGGTCTTTACCGACTATGCACAGTTGCACATCAGGTCGGCGTGACCAAATGATCGGCATTATTGATTGTACAAGGTACATAACCATGCTTATATTGGCATGATAACTCATCTTACCGCTGATCACCAGAGTAGCGGGCTCTCTACTAACAGTTCTGTCGGGCATGAAATAGTCCAGGTCCACACCATTCGGTAATACTGTAATATCCGGTACTGTCTCATTCGGAGGCGCTAGAGAAATCAGAGCATCTCTATCAGTTGGCGAGGTGACCAGGGTATGGTTAAATCCCTTGACTAGTTTACATTCGTATTTTTGTGTGCGATTCAGTTCAAATGATGTGATTAGGCGACTAAAGCGTTTCTTACTGCGCATGGTCGCTTGCAGGAACAATAGGCTGATGCAGTCTACGCTATCCCACACAACTGGGATCTGCGGGAGGAAAGCTTTGCAGTGCAATCCGTAATGTGCCCCACGCAGATGTTCCACATGGATTACATCAAACAGCTCATACCCATTATTGGAGTGCACGATTGAGGTGATCTGCCTAGCTAGCGATTGATCCCAGCAGTAAACCGCCTGCAAGGGCTTGGGCGTCGGTAAAGCAGTCAGGCAGTTTAACAGCGAGCGCCATTTAGGTAAATGGGCAGCTTGCACATCGTGGCAGTATTGCCCGAGCTGTTTCATATCTTCTCGCTCCTGCTCATCTGACCAAAGGGTTAAAACCGTTACGCAATGCCCATGTTCAGACAGACACCGGATCAAATTGAATGGGCGTACTCGAATTAGATTCGGTACATAGGGGACGATAAAGAGTATTTTCATTGGAAGCTTAAGGTTAGGAGATAGCAGACTATCATAATTGATCCATACCTTGCTGGTTAGGTTTAGGTATTTGAGTCCGCTGGAACCTATAAGTAATCCGCTGTGCTAGGTCAATCATAGCTAATCCGGCGAAATCTATCAGAATAGCATCCACAGGTAAACGATAACGGATCAGTGCCCAGCTTAATAAGTGAATCATTGTGTATATAAAGACGAAGCTGTAATGAAGCATCAGAGGGGAAGATAGTAGATTAACAAAAGGTTTAAGCCGATTTACAAAGGATAATATCAATCCATAAAGCATGAATGGCCAAAGGATTCCAAAACTCATCACTCGGGATATGTTACTTATCAACCCCGAGTCACTGGTAGGCCAAAACATGAAGAAAGCTGGTATTCGGCTGATGGAAAGTAAAACATAACGTAATGGATCGTTCAGGATGAATTGAACTCCGCGGTTTAGTAATGCCTGATCTAATGCTGCTTCGTCTAGACTTAATAGCTCCGGGGGTATTAATTCATAATATGAGCTTGTATTAAGGATAGGTTGAAAGTGTGTACCATAGATCGGGTGGTTTGCCCAAAAGAAGGCAAAGCCGGTGTTTGTGTTTAGTAGTACGAAATGCCCAAAACGTACATAATTAAAGATGGTAAAGGGAATGATTAAAATTAGTATGACAGATCCAGAGAATAACAGGGCTGTGAAGTGATATTTTCGGCTACTCAGCCAGATCCATGCAAATAAAAAAGGAACAAAAAGCAGGATGACCTGCCGTAATAAGATTGAAGCGCCAAGAGATATCCCAAGAGCGACCATTGTGAGTATTACTGTAATATCCAGGGAATTGGATGTTAAGTCATTGGATCTATTTATCAGATCGACAAGATGGATTGCCAGGTAGAGACTGGCAAGTACAGCCAGGATGAAGAAAGATTCTGTCATCAGCGCTCCAGAGTAATAAATAAAATAGGTGTATACAGCTGTAATTCCAGCTGCTACCAGTCCAATCAATGGAGCATGGTTTTTAAAAACCCGATTGGCGATCAAATAGGTCAGGATTGGCTGTATACCACTAACGATGATGACTTGAACCAAACGTGCAACAAGAGGATAGGGACCAAAGAGAGAGTAGATAATCACCAAGTATATAGTATAGAGATAACTCCAATGAGCAGTGGGTTCATTAGCAGCGGTGGCTGGCCACCATGCTTCACCGAATGTAAACCCATGTCCACCTATGACCCGTAGGGCTAAAGTATGATAGGACATCTGGTCTGCTATGCCGGGTAAATTTACGACCTCGTCTCCTAAAAAGAGTGCAGCACCAATTCTTAATAAAACACTAACTGTTATGATAATGATTAAGAAAGCTTTGGACCGGCTATTTATTACCATGAACACCTGATAATTTTTTAAACTTTGTTTTCCATAACAATTTTTTCAACCATCCGGGCAAGGTCAGGTAGCGTTTGAATCGCAGATGATCTCCTTAATTGATAAATTGGCACTAGTTTTACCAATTGCACACACATCTTGAAATGTTCTGGAGTGTCGGGCTGACCAAGCCGGGGGGGTAAAGAATGGCGGATTAATTCAATAACAGCATCTTGTCTCTGGAGGCGATCGATTCCGTTTTCAGGGTCTTCCTTAAGCACAAATATCTTACTTAACTCTACAGGGTTTTGTGTGAATCCATCGTCCAATGGATAATTACGGTCATTATCCAAATAGATGGGGATCAATGACGTAATATCGACCCCAACTGCCTTTGCCGTTTCAACACTGAGCTTAAGCCGAGGGAAAGCCGGGAAAACTTTAGCCGATTTATCAGCCAGTTCAACAGCACACACATCATCCGAGATGATGTTATACCCGCAAGTATACAGCGCAGCTGCTATTGATGATTTCCCAGCGCCTGACCAACCCATGAATGCTATTGCACCTCCATTCATATTAACAGTGCTGGCATGCAGCACTAAAAAACCCCTTTGATATAACAAAATTGCCATTATGGTACCTGTCAGATAACGCCGAATTATGCGCATGTCTGCACCAGGCGTTGGATATATTATTATTTCATGTCCTTCTCGGACCAGGAAAGTACCAACCATTGCAATTGATATGGTGGTACTTACATAATTCATGTTAACAAATGAACCCTCCCCTTTAATTTCAGGAGGGAGGTCATCAGGATTTTTTATCGAAATGATGACGTCACTATCTACCTTTGCGATCATAAATTCTGGCAGAGGCAAATCGGAATGTATACCCAGACCATAAGCCATATACGAATACATTCTTTTTACCTTATCCTATATAGAATAAAGTGACACTTAAAATATACATATAACCACTCAGGATCTCTAAACGGAAATAACCACACTCTTTAGGGAGTAAAATATTCCCGTCCACTAAGGGTGCTATTTTTTTATATAGATGATAATAATTCTGAAATTATTATTAAATCGAATCAGAAGGAATCGTTATCCCCCAGGCTCTAAAAAAATTAAATTACCGAGATGGATCAGCTATGTGGAATAATTGGCTTTTCCTTTGTAATTTTCTCTACATCACCATGGATGATGAGTTTTGGTTTTATCCAAACCTTCTTTGTCTGTTTAGTCTCAGGTGATTTCTTTATCATCGCTAACTCCCTCCTATGTTATTTCAGCTTTCCCACGAACTATTAAAAGTATTATACCTCGAATGAAGAAATTGTCAAGTTTAATACATAACTTATTCACATGATTCATTATTTTATGAAAAATATATATCATAAAGCAACTAATGTCTCTTCATCACTATGGAGTATTCCTGATTAGTTAATGGAATGTAACCAACGATCTAGAATAACAGCATTATAGACAATCTGAGCTGTTCTCATACTAAGTAATGGCTGGGTAATAAAACGTTGATATCTATTCTTTAGAGATTGAATATCGAAATAAGGCTCTATATATTGTGGATCGTTCAGAATAACCTGTTCTATAATAGGCCGTTCATAAGTAAATAATCCATACCTGAAATTTATGCTGAGATCTGCTTTAGTTGTTCGCCAACGTACTTCTTCAGGAATCACTCCAGCCATTGCGCGTCGGAAGATAACCCGAGTCATGCCATTAGATAGTATTTGTCTTGGGGGAAGGGCCAGGCAAAACTTAATTAAACGCCAGTCATAAAAAGGATAACGGGGATCGAGAGAAAAGGTTGCAGCAGTCTTATCGAGTAATTCTAGGGAGTATGAGGTGAGACCGGAATCTATATTTCGCCAATGCTTTTGCCTAAAATTATTAAAACGGGAATTGTTGTTATATTCACCTACACGCTTTTCAAGATTCGCTCGTCGGGCAAAATCTGGGTTGATAGCTTTCTCTGCCAACGATGAATGGTTACGTCTGTTTAACACTCTCCACATATTTAATATAGTGCCAGGGATGACAGGCCGGATTCCATATTGCCAAATGATTTTTCTAATTGGAGTAGTCGATAACGTTTTATGGGATAATGCCTCGGCCTCAGTATAAAGCGTTCTAAATTTACCAACACGGAATAAATCAGCCAGGTAATCGAGCCCGTGAGATACGGTATCGTCACCATCCATGCCATCTAGGATCACGCGGATTCCCTGGCGCTGGGCAGCCTCATATATTGACCAATGCATGGATAGATTTGGAGCAAAATATACTTCATCCAATTGTCGTACTTGTAGGTCCAGGTCAACCAATGGGCTGACCTGATCTACCTGGATCAAGTGAGGCTCAAATCCGTCCGTTGACACTACTTTGTCAATGTATGAGCTCTCGTCGACTCTACTCCGCTCTGGTTCGGGTAGGTTTGGGTAAACGGCAGAAAAAGTATGTAATGGAGGGCCCCCATTTCCAGCTAGCAGGTCACGGCTGGTGCAGGCAATTGAGGATGAATCCAGGCCACCACTAAGGGTTGAACCCACCGGGTATGCACTGCGTAAACGGCAACGGACAGCTTCAGTGAAGATCTCACGAAAAGAGTCGGCATATTCTTCATCTGATCCCAGATGGAGCTCTTTTGTTAAGTCGGCTGACCAATATGGATGCATTCTGACACCTTCAAGTTTCACGATCATCACGTGAGCCGGTGGTAAACGGTATATTCCCTGGTATAAGGTTTCGGTTTTAGCCTCATAGAGTCCCGTAAGAAGGTCTGCCAGATGAGCCTCGTTCAGTTGACGTGGCACCTCCGGTAAAGCGAAAAGGGCCTTTATTTCAGATGCAAAGGCAAATAGTTTGGTTGATCGATAATAATAGAACGGTTTGACACCAATATGGTCTCGAACACAGAATAGCTGTTGTTTACTTTCATCCCAGATAGCAAATGCAAAGTCACCAATCAGCTTTTGAAGACAGCCTTCCCCCCATTTTTCATATGCTTTGAGTATTAATTCACTGTCGCTAATTTCTCTTGATGGCTGATCTTCCAACTCAAATAGGGCAATTAATTCATCCCGATTATCGATCCTGGCATCGGCGGTCAGGACCAGGTTTTGGGTGGAATTTACCAGGGGTAGTTTTTCTTTTAT
>Ga0315289_10011410_pt1 | contig 12592 bp, 6 predicted proteins | sample YL17G11_40_MG_FD_203452 | JGI IMG/M metagenome (GOLD analysis project Ga0315289, IMG submission 203452) | Sediment microbial communities from Yellowstone Lake, YNP, Wyoming, USA - YL17G11_40 | ecosystem: Environmental > Aquatic > Freshwater > Lake > Sediment | place: USA: Wyoming | collected...
TCCCCGACGTCCAGCATCCGCCTGCCCTTGAAAACCTTTAAATCAGGGTGCGAATCTCCCACCGCTTTCAATAAAACCCCATACCGTCACAAAAACCGTGGAATCAACCCTTAATGCGGAATCGCTGCGCCCTGATTGCAGTACTTGCTTTCTAATTGAAATGAAGGTACCATTAGGGTTGCGCGGCCTAAGAGGCCCGCATTGCCAATCCTGACATTTCAGCGCATTCCATCTTATTCACCATTTGCCGGGAGGTATTCATGTTTGCCAGGCTTTCATTAGGCGCATTGGCGCTCGGAGCGGCGGCAATGATTCAATGTGACTTGTCGAATAATCCAAGCAGTCCGGGCGTCCATTCCCCCGGATCGGCATATGTGCCAATTAAGGAAATGCGCTATATGCTGCCGGCGGCTAATTACCTCACAACGATATCGACATCAACTCAATGTAACGGATCTGTTCTTGAAACCAGTACCGACACCAGCACTGACAGGTATATTGTTACCGCCGAATCACTCTATGTTTTTGACACCTCCAGTACGTCAGGTGATACATTTGTTGGAGCACAACGCCGCGGCAGCGGATCGGGTTTGATTGGAACCTGGGTCATGACCAGCGAAGAGATGACAGGTACGCCGGTAGAAATGTTATACGTGATTTCCGCCACTACAATCCAGGCATGGATTCCGAAAGCTGCCCTTATAGCCGCATTCAAAGCCGGAATGTTTTCTTCGGATAGTTCCGGCAATCCGTTTCCAGGCATCACCATCGATACAACGGCGGCTGACAGAATTCTGTTCACCGGCACAACGACAAATGAAGTCGTCACGGTCACGGTTGCCAACGACGGTGCTTTCAGATGGAGCAGCAGCAATTCTGCGCATGCAACTCAGGAAATCAACATGTTTGCAGAACCCACAGCATGTCCCGATAACAGTTTGGAGGGCATGCCCACCTGGTTTACTGAATTCCTCCTGGCAAATATGACGATCCCCAAAATGCGCGCCCTGCCCGGGGTCCATCTGAAATTGGAGATTTTTGGAAGGTAGCAGCCCGATATACAAGAGCCGCCCGGCGCCATGCCGGGCGGCGCCGTCCATTCCACGCGTCTGTCAACGGGACAATGATGCGAGGACGCGGTCCAGCAGCCATGACCCAACCGATCGCATCGACAATTTCCCAGCGGGGCTGCTGCAATATTTCTTTGCCGCTATTTGATCACGAACATGACCGATTGGCGCGCGACCGCGGTCCGCGATTGAAATGCAGTTGCGTCTGTCAGGTAAATTCCTTTTGACAATCCCATTCGTGCGGCGATATCAGCAACTCCCCCGGCATCCCGACCCAGCATGATTACGCCAGCCAGTTGGCCGCGGACCGTATATACGGCGATCCTGAGGCGGTCAGCGCCGCCGGGCCGGCTGAAATGCAGGCTGTTTCCATTGAACGCAATGCGAAACATGTCGTTGCGTCCCGGAGCAAAACGCCCTGCAACTTTGACGACCGTATCCGCGCCCACCGATATTCTGGTGATAAAATCAAGATTGCTTTCCATGGAAAAGCAGCCGCCCACCGATCGTTCGGCATAAAACAGGTCAAAGTCATAGGTGTCCCCTGGTGTCAAGCCGAATGAATCGATGCGCAATCCGAGCGGCACGGATCCATGGAGTCCGCCCGCGTCGATTCTCAGACGGCCGTTGATAAACACCCAACAGTCGTCGTCGGTGGCTATCCGCAGCGTGTCGCCGCCATGATAGACAAAACGGTTATGCATCTCCATGGCATACGAACTGTTGTGACCGGTCGACGAGACTTCATCGATAAAACCTTTGCCGTCCATGGGCCATTCGCGCGCATCCTGAAAAAGTCCGTTCCGGTACAGCGTTCCCGTGAGTGAAAACTTGAGCGAATCCGGGACCGCAACATTCGCAAAGGCAGTATCGGTTTTATAGCTGCTTGCAGGGATCTGGATCGTATCGCATTTGCGGAAGGGGAATTGGAAAATAGTGTCCGGATCCAGGATAAGCGTATCGATTCGAGATGAATCGGGACGGCAGTTCCCGATGGTTTGAGATGCGGGAATAACCATGGTGATCGAATCACCCGGCTGCCAGGGACGGAACCATTTGCCAATATGATCCACCAGATAGGTGGAACTGATGTTCGCATTCTTAATGGGCTTTTTATTTGCATCCAATACAGTATCAACCATGCCCGGGACAAGGGTGGTCCAGACAGTCCCTGAATGCGGGAAGGTGCTTCCGCATTCGAACTCGGGATTTGAGCCGTCACCGTGATAATCATAAAATGTGACCGGCAGGTAATAATAAGGTATCGCAACGGTGTCGGCCTTGACGCCATAGCCGCATAGAGCGAAGCATGCGCCGATGCGGATTGCGGTGCGGGAAATGCTTTGGAAAAAAACACGTGAAATCATACAATCCCCTTTGCAGTTGCAGCGTATGCCGGCATCGCCGATACGGGAATTTTTCCCCGCGACTGCGGCAAATGATTGAAGTGCATTAAATTATGTTGATGAAAGGCAGAGGATTATCTGAAAACGGTTCTCTGGTTCTATAACATATGTGTATATGCCGCCAGACATATGGGGAAAAAGAGCGACCCGCTCCTTCATGGATGGTCGCGCGGATAATCTGCGGAAAATTAAAATTCGTTGCGCATGATTCACGCGAGGGTCCGGATCATCACCGGCCCAATTAACCCCACGCTATCCAGGGGATGAAATTTCGAAAGATCGTCCTTCTGCCGGTATCCCAGCGTATTTGTGACGTCGATCCGCAGCCGGTTTTCCCGTTGTGCGAGAACCTCCGTGATGTCGAAGATATAGGGACCGGAAATCCGGACTCCCGCGTGATGTCCATTGATCCACACTTCGGCGGTTTCGCCGACAGCGCCGAGATCAAGCCAGATCCTGCCCTCAGGTTTGCTTTCCATTTGCAGCGTCGCCTCATACCGGATGGTGCCGGAAAAATCGGGCAGCATTGACGGATGGCACAGATTCGCGAGCTCGCGCATGTCGCGGAAATGCGCGAATTCGGAACCCGGCACGGCCGCCTTGATGGAAATTCGCCATGTATCAATGGCCGCGGGAGCGCCGGCGTTCAGCATGCTCCAGTGCAGCAGCGGTCCGGCCGTGGCTGTGCCGTCGCTTGAATCGGTCACGATCATCGCTTCCCCGGGAGCGAGATTCAGCGCGAACTTCCTGGTGTTCCCGTCCTTCGCCGATTCCATGGAGCAAAGCGCGTTGGCGAATGCGTCGTAGCAAAAGAGCGGAGCGCCGGTCCCGACGAACGCGGTCGTGCGGACCTCAGCGGCCGGGTGCTCATTGAAATACATCCAGATATTTCCCTTGCCGTGCATATAGTGGTAGCACCGAAGATACGGCTCCTGCGCGCCTATGCGCACATCGCGCATGCCCCATGCGTCGAGCTGTTCCGCCAGTTTTTCCAGCGGGACGATCGCGACGTGGGGCGAATGCGCAAGGTATCCCAGAACTTCGGAGGCGTCGACGCCCTCGCCGGACCCTTGCGGCAGGCTGTTGACGAATGCGATCCTCAGCCCCCGGTCCGCATGCAGGCGGACGGCCTCCAGCACCCGCCGCGGAAGACGCTGCGACCAGGGGACGATCAGGCAGGGGTATGATTCCGCCGCGATCTCCAGCGTGCCTTCCGCGACGCTCGCATCGCATAAAACGTCCGCCGGCACGATGTCCGCATCGAACTGCGCCTGCATCAGTACGCGCATGGGCTGCTTGACGGGCATGTAGTCCCCGGACCACTCCATCTCCGCATGGTAAAGCACGGCCGCCGAAGCGACGTGGCGTCCGCCGTTGAGAAGATGACAGATGCGGTTCGCATATTCCATAAGGACGCGGAAATACCTGAACTGCGGGTTGTGGCCGCGCGCGAAAAAATGGGGCGGACAATCGGGATCGGGAAATTCCCTGGGTGAAAACGCATGCGGCACGAACCAGTTGACACCGCGCACAAGCATATGGTCCGTGATCCATTTCATCAGGCGCACGCCTTCGGCCCAGCCATAGGCGCCGTATACTTCGCAGATGGTCCGGCCTTTCTTTTTAGGGTCGATATGCCCCAGGGACGCGCCCAGCTTGCCGAGTTCATAATGATAGAATTCGCCGTCGCCGAATTCGCCGGCTGAAATGAACCGATGACGATCGAAGCCCGGCCGCAACTGCCATAGCACCACGTCAAGGCCGCTCATGTGCTGGCCCCACATGGACCGGAAAAAATGTCCGGCGCTCATACCGAGCCGCGCATGCGCGCCGTTGTCCTCAACGATATGCCCGATATACTCCACGCCATGCTTTTCGCACCACGCGCCGAGTTGATTGCAGAACGATTCCCCATACAGCCGCGTGACCAGCTCCATGAATGCATACCGGACCGACCAGGTACGCGCACCGATATCATGCCACAATCCGGGAAGTGCGAGCAGGGATGGCGCTCCGAATTGCGCATCAAGCAGCGGCAGAAGGTCCCTGCGCCAGGGCAATACCATGCGCTTGCGGCCGATCGAACAATCGTAATAGCCGGTGCTGTTGCCCATGAACGGCTCATCGGAGAAGAAGCCGGCGAAGGTCTTGCCGAAATCAGCGCCATAGCGCTGATAATGCGTTTCGTAAACCGCATCGATCAACACGCGGCAGGATTTGGGGTCAAGGGGATTGATGAAGTCCTTCCATCCGCCATCATGCACCGTCTCAACGATGAAAAAGATGCGCCAGTATCCCGCGGGAATGTCCCAATGCAGCAGGTCGCCGGCAATTCGCGCTGATAAATCTACGGGGTTGCCGTCGACGGCGCCCGCGTAATCAACGCGGCGGCATGCGAGAACTGCAACAATCCGGTCGCCCTCTTTGAGCCAGCGACTCAGAAGGATCGATGCGCCAGGCTGCGGTCCGACCACGTCCATATGGCGCTCGGCGAGGAAGATCCTGGCCAACTCGGGATATTTATCGCGTATCCAGTGGTTTGCCGAACCCGTTGGAAATGCGCGGTCGTCAAGCACCCATACGCGCATGGACCGCTTCCGCGCCTCATCCATGATGATGTCCATATCATGCCACCAGCGCGGTCCACAGAAATCCGGATGCGGCCGCGATTCCACGCAGAAAGCGCCGATGGAGGATTCCTGAATGCGCGCGATCTCTTCGCGCAGCACGCTCTCTTCCTCACCATGCTGCCAGAAAAACGGGAGAATGTAATTGCCGTTGTGTCCGGTCAGGACGTCATGAAGCCGGTTGTTCATGGGAGTGCTCATTGTACGAATCCGATAAAATACGCAATGCACCGGAGGATCATCGCAGGTTTTCGGCATCTACGCGGAGAAAATTCCCCCGCCCGACCGCACAACGCCTGGATTGTTCGTAGGGGGCAATGACAATCCAGTGTGGACGGTCGGTTTGGGGGAAAATGCGGGTCAAGGGACTATCGCACTATATGTCGTCTTCTGCCCGCCGTTCGTGACCGAAATGACGTACGCGCCGCATCTGATTCCGTCGATAATCGCGAATCCACCGACCTTCCGAACCGTGCATGTTGTCAATCGCGCGCCGTCGATATAAAAGATGTCCACGCGCTGCGCAAGGCCGGCAATCACGATCTTCCTTCCCTCAACCCGCACGCCCGGTCTGTGCGCATCGATCGCGCGGTATTCCGGAATCTGCACTAACACGGCGCTCTGGACTTTTGCCGAATCATATCCCGTATACAGCGGCAGATTGCCGCCGGAACCGCTGGTCGATGCGGTAAGCGTCTTGGTTACCCCGTTGCGCGTTTCCCGGACAAGATTGGCATAATAGGAATTATTGAATGAAATCTGTGATGCACAGGAGAGCGAGAATTGCCCGTTGTTTTCCACGAGAAACTGCGTCTGGCCGGATGTCGGCAGGCTGGGGTAATTCATGAATCCAAGGACCTCAACTGCGCCGTTGATGACGTCGATGCTTGTTGCGTTGCCTTCGTCTTTCCATCCGAATATCCGGAATGTCCGGACATTGTTTACCCGTATATTGACGGCGACCGCGCCATTGAGGCATAACTCTCCGGTCGGACCGCAGCTTCCTTCGGCATTGAACTGCCATGCCCAGATGCGCTGATTGGCATTATTGGGAGTACAATAGCCCACCCAGTCGCAGATAAACAGGTCACCGCTGCCGGTACTCGTGATATCGCCGTTATAGGATTCGATGACCACGGTCTTGTTTGATTGGTTGACTATCTGCAATCCGGTCATCCGCTCCAATTTAATGACTGGTTGTGTCAGGTCGCTGGTGATGACCAGCCGTCCTGAGCCTATTAAACTGGCGCCGGTGCCCACGATCCTTCGGATATTGCCGCGGATCAGGATATCACCATTGATCTGAAATGCTTTCCCGAAAGGAACGCATATCGAGGTAATGGCGGGATTATCGATGAGCGACTGAAAAGAGGCGGAATCTGTTTTCCGGTTGCCGCCCAGCCCTCCGATATTGGCCCAGATATTGCCCCATTTCGCGGTGTCCTGTTCCCACGGAACATCGGGTATGGGTTTGTTGGGCAGATTCATGGAATGCGTGGGTGAAGGGAACTGGCTGACCTGGTTGGTCGCGTATTCATCGATGGTCAATCCCGAAGGCGCGGCCCGGCCGCTGGTAGCAAGGGCTTTCTGGTAGCCCTGGGCACGTATGTTGCGCGCGAAAAGCAATGCGGCGTTATCAACGGCCGGCTTCGTTGCGTTGCCTCCTGTCAATTGCGCGTTGATGAGAGTCAGATAGCCGGTGTTCCGCACGCCGAGGTCTGCATTGACGCAGGTAAGATTATCAATATACAGCGGATTGTTTTCATTGAGCACGCCGCAGACGCGCGCGTTCTCAACAGTCAGGTTCAGCACGGTGACCGAGTTGAGCGCATTGCTCCTGCAGCCATAGGCAAAGCCCTTGACATAGATATCGCGCATGGCGCACGGGCCCTCTTCGCCGCCGGTAAGGTCGACGCCGATATTGGCCGACCCATCTTCGCTGATAGCCGCCACCTCCGACATCAGCCCCGTATTGTTGGAGAACCATCGGATCCCATTGGCGCCGGCATTATTCGGCCCGACCAGCACTGTGAGATTGTGGATGCCGCGTCGGAATACCTGCGCAACGCCGTCGCCGGAAAAGAGCACCGGCTTGGGCGAAGCCGCGGAGGTAAACGTGCCGGGAGCAAGCCTCACGACCGCCCCGGCCCTGCTCTGGCCTTGCATTATGGGCGCTTCTACTCCGCAATTAAATCCGCCCGAGCCCCCGGTGACGCATACTTCCGATATGCGAATGGTATTGCTCACCAGATAGGTGCCATTAGGCAGGTAGATGGTCGTCCATTTTTTATTGTCGCTGCATGCTTTCTGCAGGATTGCGGTCACATCGGTTTTGCCGGACTTGTCCGCGCTGTAGGGCGGAAGCGTAATATCGATAAAGCCCGATACATCGGTAATGCCGGACTTTATGTGAGGGAATATGATGTTTTCGGCAAAGGCGGGATTCATCCATGGGAAGATGAAAATGGCGCAGGCTGACAGCGCTGGAACCAGGCGTTTATGCTGAGGTATCATGCATTGCCTCCGTAGTGCGGCTGAAATAACCCGGGAAGGTCCGGTCTTTATAATCTATCTGATGTATCGATTCGCGTGGAAATTTAATGCTTCCTGACTCCTCTGCCTATATGCAGGGAAGGTTCAGGAGTTGGCAGAGAAATGTTATAGGATGGTTTTAAGCATAATCGCGCTATCGGATCATTTTTTTCAAAGGAAAAATGCTTAAACGGATCTGTTTGCCATTTTGTCGGGTTTGAACGGCAACCATGCGCCCATTGGCTTGCACCATTCCGGGAGTTCCTAAAAGAAATTCGCCGTCATCAGCTTCAGGCACCTCAGCCCGTATTTGCGGCAGGCAAACCGACGAAGGGGTCCACCATGCCCAGCCTTTGCTTATCGCATCCGGCACTATCCAGTTTACTCTCCGCCCTTGATCGGCCGCATTCCAGCTCATCCAGTCAAACCAGTCTATGCCGTTGCGTTCGCACCATTGAGCGGGATATTTGCAGCCTTCAAAGTTTGCACACCCCCATCCGTCTTCAGGATAGGAAAACTCGGTGCACATAATCGGGATACCTGCAGAGCGCGTTTGCAGTATTGCATCAATGGTGCATCCATCATAGGCGTGAAACGCGAAAGCGTCCTTGCCGCTTGTCCATGAAAAACCGAGAGTCGGCGCATAGTCGTTTTTCAGCCAGGGGCCCCAGCTAGCATTTATGAAGGCGGGGTCACCATGCACCACCAGTCTGTTGGGCGCATAGGCACGGATGGTGTCGTATACCCGCTTGGATTGCCAGGTCCAGCCCACGTCGCCTGTTTCGTTAGGAGGCCCTTCTGAATTGCATTCGTTCCACAATTCATAGAAAACATGCGGTCTGTTGTTGTACCGGCTTGCATAGTGCGCCCAGAAATTCCGGGGATCCCATGTGTTTATTGTTCCATCACACGGTTGCGTTGACGCTGCGCATGTACTCCAGGTCCACGTTGCAACACCGCCTTGTGCAACATGGTAATTGATCATCACATAGATCCCCAGCGACTCGGCGTTGTTGATGATCGGGTCCGCAAGCGCCATTTCTTCTTCAACCGTCGCGAACGCGGCGGTCGGCCGTCCGTCGTTGATCGCCCGGCCGTCAAGGCAGCATAGTCTTATACAATTATAATGAATTTTGTCGCGCCATTCCAGCAGGCTGTCGCGGCTGGCGCCCCAGGCGTTCGCCCGCGCCGAATATTGTTTCGAAATGTGCAGCGAACCTCCTCTGAGCAATTGGCCATTGGCCGCCCTGACCGTTCCGTCTCTGATGATCGGCGGCAGCATGGAGCCGTCAACACAATAGCTTGATAAGACGCATATGTTCAGCGCTACGATCCATACGACGTATCCTGCACAATGGCATTGCCTGTTGTTGGTCCTGATCATGGCGGCCTCCTTCCGAAACGGGTGACGGGGGATTATTATTGGTAAATATACCATCCCTATTTCGGATTGCGAGAGAAAAGAATTGAGATGTGCCGGGCGTTATGGCATTTATTCTATTTCGCAATTGACGCATGCTAATCGCAGCGGTCATTACGCATCGGTATAGGCGGGGGATGATTTGGCAAAATGGGAATACCGAAACAGGCCGTCGCGGGACATTCCCGGACGGGCGAGGATGAACGGGCCTGGACGGACGGAATTCAGGCGGTGCCCGGACTCCGCTTCACTTCCCATCACCCGCGGCCGGCAGCGCGCACACCATGCGAGCGCCGTTTACGGGCGCTATGGTCACGAAATACAGCGCCTGTGCGCGCAGACTCACGCTAATGTCAACAGACGTCCGAGGCGGGACGTTTTTTTCCGCCACGAGCCGGCCTTGTGCGTCAAGTATCGTGACCCGCATATCGCCGGTCATTTGGGCGGGTAAACCGGAAAGCACCAGTCGCCCATTGTGCATATGGGCCTGGATGCCGGTATTCATCATGGTCCGCGCCTGCGGCATCATATTCGAGACGACCTGCCCCTGGTCCGATTTGATGACCGTTCCTTTGGTGACGCCGTTCTCATTGAACGCATCAACGCGGAAGTAATAGGTCGGCGTCCGGTTCAGACTGTTGAAGGTAATGGTCGTGTCATGAATATGATAGTTGATCCAGCCGGAAGGATAATCGATATTTTTGCCTTTGAGTACTTGATATTCGAGATACAGCTTATCGGGTGCGACGCCGAAGCGCAACGAATATCCGAAGGCGCCGGCGGCTGAAGGCCAGGTGACCGTGCAGATCCTGCGATCGGAATTACGATTGATCGTGAGATTGCCCACTGCCGCGGGTGGATTGCCGTTGGCGCTTCCAAAGATGCGAAAACCGGAAATGGCGAATTTCCCCAGGCCGGACATGTGCGTATTGGTTATCTTGACGTACCGCGCAGTTGCCGGCTGGGCCAGCTCCACGTAGTCATAGGGGAGATCTTTGCGATGTGCTGTCTTGTCAATCAGCATGCTCCACGCCTGATCGTCCTGCGAAATTTCAATCTTATATGCCATATAGAGTTCGGCCGGTGTTGTGGTGGTGATGCCCTCATCCGCAAATGCCGTCTGAATGCTGCGAATGGTACAGCTTTTCTGCATGTCCACGCGCAGCCATTCTCCGGCATTGCCCGTAGCGGCGCTCCAGTAGGTCTGTACCGATTCGTCAAACGCCTTATCAATGCTCCTGGCGCTGCTGAGGGCCGATGACGCGGTTGCCGGCTTGCTATATGAAAGCAGCATCCAGCCCGCCAGGTTTTCCCCCATGGCTCCCGGAACGCCCCCGGGCCGCTTGCCGGGAATGTATTGCGGATAGTCGCCGAATACATGGTCACAATAGACCTCCCGGTTGGCATCGATGTATGCCGCGGTCATGCCAAGAAGACGCTCCCATCCCGGATGGATGGAGACGTTCATGGTGCTGAATTTCCAGATACCGGTCTGGTCTTCAAAAAGCTGTCCATGTCCCGGGCCGCAGATGAAGCCCGTGGGCTTGAACGAGAACGGATTGTGCGCCTGCATCTTCCATCCGTTGCGGTCCACGCCTGATTTTCCCAATGGGCTGCCCGCGGCATAGGACGAATCGAGGACCTTGACACCCTCGCAATATTCGTTCTGGTCCGTGCCCGGCGTGGACCATTCGAAGTAATACCGGCCGTTGTGCATGAACATGTTGCTGCCTTCCTGCCAGCCCGTTTGCCGGTCGGAGGGCGTGAGCTGCCAGCCGTATTCCGCTCCGTCAACGAAGCTGGCCCAGACTGAAGTGTCTTGCCCGTAGGTCCAGTTATCGGCCGGATCGAGACGGGAAATCCGGTCGTGCGCGGCGGTCATATAATAATAGCCATCGTACCCCTTGAATGCGCACGGGTCCCATTGGAACCGGTTGCTGGTCACGAATTCCCAGGCCTTTCCGCTCTTGGGATCATTGGTGCGGTAGATGTTGGGCGCTTCGTTGGCTTCGATATACAGATAGCCGTTGTATTCCCACACACACAGGTGCATTCCATCATGCATGAGGGGGATAGTCTGGGTGGTGTGTGGAACAAAGGTCCAAGTGCTGAAATCGTTGGACAGGGAGTTTGACCACCAGTAACCATCGAGGTAGGAAGCAAAGAGATAGTAGTCCCCCTGGAACTTGATCGGCGTGGGTTCGCCGGTCTCCCGGTGGGAAGTGGAATAGACAAACGGATAATTGAGATTCAGCGGATTGCAGTAGGTGGTTGGATTTGATGAGGGCTGGGAGAACGTCATGGCTGCCGTCATCAGAACGATTGCGGCTATAATGCGCTTCATTCAGACCTCCCATGTGGAATTTAAGCGGTTCAGGAATTTCCGCCGCCGATTGATCGGTTCGATCCGGACCGCCGGACGCATGGTTCTGCATTCATAATCTATCGCGCCGGGAAGCGTGCAATGAGAATAAATGCTTCCCGACTCCTCTGCCTATATGCATTGGCACAGCAAATCACCGGTATTCGAAGCAGGCGGATTTTCCGGATTCGCGGAAGGGGAAATCAATCCCTATCGCCGGTCTGCGGAGTAGCGGCGGTTGCAGCGTCGATCTTCAATCCCTTGGCGCAGGCATCAAGGACCGCTTGAAATTGACGCTGCGTAAAGGGGACCCGGTTTGTTGTGAATTCCGGCTTGTTGAAAAGAAGGCCGCATGATTCATAGAACCGCGGGTCCTTCTGCGGAAGCAGGAACGGCTTATGCGCAAGGCCCGATGAATCGAAGTAGCTGAATGCAATGCGCGAGAACTTGCCGTTGTCCGCCTTGGTGCTGAATGCCATCCAGCGACCGTTGCTTGACCAGCAATGCCATCCTTCGGCCCGCGGGCTGTTAATTGCCGGTTTCTTGAAGTCCCCGGTGCGAACATCAATCAGGCCGAGATCGCTCCCGATGATATCAATGGGAAAATCCCCATAGTCGGTGACCGATACAAGGCAATACCTGCCGTCGGGAGAAAATCGCGGTTGCACGATGCTGCCACCCGCCTGCGCGGCGGTGAGCACCGTGTCAAGCTTGCCCCACGCGCGCGTTGCGGGATCAAAGGCGATGCGCATGAGGTCGCAGCGCATGTCGCGATACTGTTCCGCGGGTAGCTGCGGAGCGCTGCAGAAATAGAGGTACCGGCCATCGCGCGACCACTCGGGCGTGGTCTCGATCCGATCGGGCCGCGACAGGTCGGCAGCGCTGAAGACCTCCCGCCTTTTTACATCATAAACCGCCACGTCGGATGCGGAATCAAAAACATCGCGGGTCTCCATGGCGCTCGTATGCATGAGCATCCGGTAATTGTTCAGGGAGAAGGCGATAATGTCTTGCCGGGGATGCCAGGAGGTGAAGCCGGCCTTGCCATGCGAGAACGCCGTCCTGGTGCTCACGGCTGAGAGACCACGGGCCCCGCGGTCCGTCTGTCCCAGCAGCATGGGCGTTCCGTGCAGCGCCGAACGCACCTGCAGAACCATGGCATCGGCAGTATTGTC
>Ga0315289_10011411_pt1 | contig 12592 bp, 10 predicted proteins | sample YL17G11_40_MG_FD_203452 | JGI IMG/M metagenome (GOLD analysis project Ga0315289, IMG submission 203452) | Sediment microbial communities from Yellowstone Lake, YNP, Wyoming, USA - YL17G11_40 | ecosystem: Environmental > Aquatic > Freshwater > Lake > Sediment | place: USA: Wyoming | collected...
CCCCGCCCTCCAGAACCGCCAGGTCGCTGAAGTAATCCTTCGGCATGCCCCGGGGTTGGACGAGCCAGAGATTCGGCGCGGCCTCCTTCGAAAGATCTTTCGGCATAATCGGGGCGAGCGACAGACTTCCTCGATCCTCCCCTTGCGGCACGAGAATCCAACCGCGGAACGCCTGATCGCGAATGGCAACTTCAACCTCCATGGCGGGCGTCCGGCTCTCCGGGGCCGCCTCGGCGCCCACGAGATCCCCTGTCGCATCCGCAACCGCCCTCGCGCCGCGCAAGTACTTGACCACCCGGACGCGAAGCGCCGTCCGGCCGACGGAAATCTCCTCGCCTTCCTTCCACTCGATCGGCACCCAACCCATCTGGGGCGCGTGGCCCGGCGGAACCAGCATCTCGAACCACAATTCCCACGGCCCCTTGGCCGGGTAGTACTCGATCCGAAAATCCTTCAGGCCGACCCGGAACGGGAGTCGCCCGACCGGTTCGCCCGTCGTCTCGTCGGCCACCTCGTCGGTCGCGGCCCCCTCGGGGATCATCATGTAACCGTGCGGGATATTCTTCCAGCCAAGGAGTTTCTCTGCCACGGAGTGGCCCTTGTCAGAACCCCACATCGCCCCGACGAGAATGAGGATGCTGCCGACGTGCATCGCCACCAGGCCCGGCGACCGGACCAGGCCCGTCCCGAAAAAGAAACAGGCGACCAGAAACGCCGCCAGCAGGATCCAGAAGACGGCGAGCGGTTCCGACGTGAACAGCGTGCGGGCGCCGACGGCCCCTCGAAACGTCCCGACGACCGACAGCGCCGCGAGGGCGCCGACGGCCGCCAGCGTCACCCACAGCCCGATCGCGCGCATCCGCCTCATCAGTTCCCTTTGCTGCCGAGCGAGGCGCTCATCCTACCAGAACGCGCCGGCCCAGGCCACAGGAAGATCGCCGAAACCGCCGGGGTTTCGGGGCAAAGACGCCCTTTCTCCGGCCCTTCGCGCCGCCCCGCGGGTTTGATATAATTGCGGCTTGCCTTGCAGCGGAACGGCACGACATGCCAACGCGGAAACTTTCGGTCATCGGGCTGAACCACCAGACCGCCCCCGTGGCGGTGCGGGAAGCGTTCACCCTCGGACCGGACCTGTCGCGGCGGCTCCTGAAGCGAATCCACGGCGAAGACGCCTTCGAAGAGGTCCTCGTCCTCGACACCTGCAACCGGACGGAGGTCTATTTCGTCGCCGCGGACGCGAGCAACCCCCTCGCCTACCTCGTCGACCACATCGGCCGACTCAAGGGAACCGCCCTTTCCGCCGACCCGGCGCTTTTCTACCGCCATGACGGCCTCGCGGCCGTGGAACACCTGTTCCGCGTGGCCGCATCGCTCGACTCGCAGATCGTCGGCGAGCACCAGATCCTCGGCCAAGTCAAGGCGGCCTACCGCCTGGCGGTCGAGGCCCACTCGGTCCGGTTCCTCCTCAACAAACTTCTGCACTGGGCGTTCCGCGTCGGCAAGCGCGTCCAGACGGAGACCGACCTTGGCCGGGGCTCCGCCGGCATCGCCCAGGCCGCCGTGGAACTCGCGCGGCGGTATCTCGGCCGACTCGAGGGAAAATCCGTTCTCCTCGTCGGCGCCGGACGAAACGCCGAACTCGCCGCACGCATCCTGCTGCGCGCGGGCGCCGGCCGACTCGTCGTCGCCAACCGCACGGTCGAGCGCGCCCGCCGGTTGGCCGAGGACCTCCTGCGCCCGCCTAAGGGCAAGGAGATCCCCCCGGACGAGACGAACGACGCTGCCTGCCCTGCTCTCCTGCGCCAGGCAACTTCGAAAGCCGCCTCGGAAGACGCCGGCGGCACCGGGGAACCCTTGCGACCCGAGGCCGTCGGCTTGGAAGAGATCCCGCGCCTCATCGGCAGCACGGATCTCGTGCTCGCGTCCACGGCATCGCCTCAGATCGTTCTGGACTACGAGACGTTGGCGGAACCGATCGCGGCGTCCGGCCGGCCGCTCGTCATCCTCGACATCGCCATGCCGCGCGATGCCGATCCGCGCCTCGGCCGCCTGCCGAACGTCCGCCTCTGCAACCTGGACGACCTCCAGCGCCTCGTCGAGGAAAACCTGGATCGACGGCGCGCCGAAATCCCGCGGGCCGAGACGATCGTCGCCGAAGAGGTCCGCGCCTTCGACCGATGGGCCGGATCGCTTCAGGTCGCGCCGACCATTCGCCTCCTCCAGAAACGCCTCGAGCAGATCCAGAAGGACCTCGTCGGACAACACGGCAGCCGGTTTAGCGACGCCGACCGCCCGCAACTCGAGCACTTCACGCAATCGCTCTGCGGGCGCCTCCTGCACGACCCGCTCACCTTCCTGCGCGGCCTGTCGGAAGAAGCGCCCTTGAGCGAAACCCTGGCCACCGTCGAGATCATTCGCCGAATGTTCGACCTCGACGCCCTGGAGCAAGACGAGTGAACCCCGGACGCGTCTATCTGGTGGGGGCCGGGCCCGGGGACCCGGGCCTCATGACCCTGCGCGGCCTGGAGTGCCTCCGCACGGCCGACGCCGTCGTGTACGACCACCTCGTCCCGGAGCGGATCCTGGACGAGGCCCCCGACGGCGCGGAGCGCATTTACGTCGGCAAGCAGGCCGGTCGCCACACGCTTTCGCAGGACCAGATCAACGCCCTCCTCGTCGAGCGGGCCCGCGCGGGACGCTCCATCGTTCGCCTCAAAGGGGGCGACCCGTTCGTGTTCGGGCGCGGCGGCGAAGAGGCCCTCGCCCTCGCCGACGCCGGCATCCCGTTCGAGGTCGTCCCGGGCGTGACGGCCGGCGTCGCGGCAGCCGCCTACGCCGGCATCCCCGTCACGCACCGGGGTCTGGCGAGCGCCGTCGCGTTCGTCACGGGCCACGAAACGGACGACAAGGACGCCTCGGCCCTGGACTGGAACGCCCTGGCGCTCTGGAAAGGGACGCTCGTCTTCTACATGGGCGTCGCGAATCTCGGTTCGATCTGCGAGAACCTGATGGCGCACGGCCTGGCGGCCAACACGCCCGCCGCCGTCGTCCGCTGGGGCACGACGCCCCGGCAGCGCGTCGTCGCCGGCACGGTCCGGACGCTCGCGGAGCGGGCGCGCGAGGCCGACTTCGCGCCGCCTGCCGTCATCGTCATCGGCGAAGTCATTCTCTTGCGGGACCGCCTCGCGTGGTTCGAGCAGCGTCCGCTCTTCGGCCGGCGGATCGTCGTCACGCGGGCCCGGAGCCAGGCATCGGCCCTCGCGGGGCGCCTCGAAGCGCTCGGCGCGATAGTCGTGGAATCGCCGGCCATCCGGATCGAGCCGCCCGCCGACCCGGCCCCCCTGCGCCGCGCGATTGCCGAACGCGAGGCGTTCGACTGGATCGTCTTTACGAGTGCGAACGGCGTCGAGGCGTTCTTCGGCGCCCTGGCCGACGCGGGGCTCGACGCCCGCGCGCTCGCGCGCCCGCGCATCGCCGCCATGGGCTCGGCGACGGCCGAGCGCCTCGCCGCGTTCGGCGTCCGGGCGGACCTCGTGCCGGCGACGTTCACGACCGAAGGCCTCGTCGACGCGCTGGCCGCCCAGGCCGGACTCCGGGGCGCCCGCATCCTCTGCCCGCGTGCGGACATCGCCCCGAAGGAACTCGTGGAGCGCCTTGCGGCCGGCGGCGCGAACGTGACGGAGTTGACGGCCTACCGCACGGTGGCGAATAATGAGGGCGCGGAGACGATCGCCGCAATGCTCGACCGCGACGAGGTCGACTGGCTCTCGTTCACCAGTTCGTCCACCGTGAAGAACTTCTTCTCGGCGGTCGCGGTCGGCGTGGTCCGCGCGTCGCGCGCCCGGTCGGCCAGCATCGGGCCGAGCACATCCGCATCGCTCCGCGCGGTGGGCATCGAACCGGCGGCCGAGGCCGACCCGCACACGATTGACGGCCTGGTGGCCGCCATTGCCGCCGCCGAAGAAGCGGAACGCGGATGATCGGAATCTCAAGACTCTATTGCGGTGCCCGCGAACGCTCGGACGCCCTGCGCTACGGCGAGGCCGTTGTGCGCCCACGTGCCGGCGCGCCGCGGCCCATCGTCGTCTGGAACTGCACGCGCGCGTGCAACCTGCGGTGCGTGCACTGCTACTCGGCGTCGACCGGCCCCGCGGGCAAGAAGGAACTTTCGACCGACGCCGGGCTGGCGATGCTCGAGGACCTGGCCCGCTTCAGCGTCCCGGTGGTGCTCTTTTCGGGCGGCGAGCCGCTCATGCGGCAGGACCTCTTTACGCTCATTCGCCGCGCGGCGGAACTGGGCATCCGGCCGGTCCTCTCGACGAACGGCACGCGCATCGACCGCCGCGTGGCCGAGCGGTTGCGGGAGGCGGGCACGCGGTACGTCGGCGTGTCGCTCGACGGCCTGCGCGAGACGAACGACGCGTTCCGCGCCGTCGAGGGGGCGTTCGACCAGGCGCTGGCGGGCATCCGCCACTGCCGCGAAGCCGGGATCAAAGTAGGCCTGCGGTTCTCGATGACGCGGCGCAACGCCGCCGAGATCGGCGACGTCTTCGACCTCGTGCGCGACGAGGGTCTCCCGCGAGTCTGCTTCTACCACCTCGTCTACGCCGGCCGGGGGAGCCTCCTCGTGCACGAGGACCTCGACCACGAGGCGACGCGCCGGGCCGTGGACCTCATCATGGACCGGACGGCGGGTATGCACGCGGGCGGCCACCGCGCGGAGGTCCTCACGGTGGACAACCACACCGACGGACCGTATTTGTACCTGAGGATGGTCCGCGAGAAGCACCCGCGCGCCGAGGAGGCGCTTCGGCTGCTGCGGCGAAATGGGGGAAACGCGAGCGGATCGCGCATCGCCTCCATCGGCTGGGACGGCGAGGTCCATCCCGACCAGTTCTGGCGTTACAAGTCGCTGGGAAACGTTGCGGAACGGACGTTCGGCGAAATCTGGTCGGACGGCACGGACCCGCTTCTGGCCGCCCTGCGCCACCGACGGGCTCATCTCAAGGGCCGATGCGCGCGGTGCCGGTTCCTCGACCTCTGCGGCGGAAACTTCCGCGCCCGGGCCGAGGCCGTCACCGGCGACCCCTGGGCGCCCGACCCGGCATGCTACCTGACGGACGACGAGATCGGCCTCGCGCCCGAGGTCGGCGAGGAGTAACACGTGGATGGCACCGGACCCACAAGCGGCCGACCGAGGTTCACGCCTCGTCTGATCGCCTGGGAACTGACGCGCGCGTGCCCGATGACCTGCCGGCACTGCCGCGCCGCCGCCCGGCCGAGTGCCGACGCGGACGACCTGACGACGGAGGAAGGTTACCGGCTTCTGGAGAACATTGCGTCGTTCTGGCAACCCATCATCATTCTGACGGGCGGGGAGCCGCTCCTTCGTCCCGACGTCTTCGACCTTGCGAACCGCGCCCGCTCGCTCGGCCTGCCGGTCGTGCTGGCGACGTGCGGCATGGACCTGGACGACGAAACGGCGCAGCGTCTCATGGACGCCGGCATCCGCCACATCTCCATCTCGCTGGACGGCGCGACGGCCGAATCGCACGATGCCATCCGCGGCGTTCCGGGCGCGTTCGACGCCGCGCTGCAGGGCATCGAGGCGGCCAAGCGGGCGGGCCTGTCGTTCCAGGTCAACACGACCGTCGCACGGTACAACGTCGCGGAACTGCCGGCCATCCGCGACCTGGCCATTCGCCTGGGCGCGATCGTGTTCAACCCGTTCCTCCTGGTGCCGACCGGCCGGGGCCGCGAAATCGCCGACGAGGAACTCTCGGCCGAGGAGTATGAGGAAACGCTTCGCTGGCTCGCGGAGCAGCGCGGAAAATCGGAGACGCAGATCCGCGTGACGTGCGCCCCGCAGTACCAGCGGATCCTTCGCGAGCGCCGCCGGCCGGGCGAGCCCGAGCCAAAGGGACATGGGTGCATGGGCGGCAAATCCTTCGCGTTCGTCGCACACAACGGCAAGGTCCAGATCTGCGGCTTCCTGGACGTCGAGTGCGGGGATCTGAGGCGCGAAGGTTTCGACTTTCATAAGATATGGGAGACGTCCGAGATGTTCCAGGAAGTGCGCGACGTGGGCTCCTATGGGGGACGTTGCGGCGAGTGCGAGTACGGCCCGGTCTGCGGCGGGTGCCGGGCACGCGCTTACGCCATGACCGGCGATTACCTGTCGGAAGAACCGTTCTGCCTCCACCGGCCGAAACGCACCTCCGCGAAGGGCTAGCGCCCGAGGACCGCGATGGACAGCGAAGACAAGCGGATTCTCTCGCTTCTTCAGACGGAGTTTCCCGTCGTCGCGCGACCGTTCGACGCGTTGGCCGCCCGTCACGGCCGCGGGCCGTGCCGCGGTCGGAAGAGACTCGGCACGGAGCCCGCGGCTCTCGTGGCGCGCGTCCGGCACCTGGCGGAGACCGGCTTCATCCGGCGCATCGGCCCGGTCTTCGACTCGCGGCGACTGGGCTACACCTCGACGCTGGCGGCGGCGCGCGTCCCGGCCGAACGGTTGGCTGAAGTCGCGGAGCGCGTGAGCCGGCTTCCCGGCGTGACGCACAACTACGAGCGCCGGGGCGACTACAACCTCTGGTTCACCCTGACGGCGCGATCGGAAAAGGAGATCGCGCGGACGCTGGACGCCCTCGGCGAGGAGACGGGCATCGTGTTTCACAGCCTGCCCGCCCTCGCCGTATACAAGATCCGTGCCGTGTTCGGCGCAGACGAGGCGACATCCGGAGGTCCGCCACGAAAGGAATCATCGCCCGCGGAACTTGACGACAAGCAGAAGCAACTTGTGCGGGCGCTTCAGGACGGTGTCGCGATTGAGGCGGAGCCGTTCGTATCCGTAGCGGAGCGCGTCGGCCGACCGGTCGAAGAGGTCCTCGCGCAGATCCGCGCGTGGATGGAGGGAGGGGTTATTCGCCGATTCGGAGCGGTTCTCGCGCACCGGCGCGTCGGATACCGCGCGAACGGCATGGCGGTTTTCCGCCTGCCCGCGGACCGCGTGGACGAGGCCGGCCGGATGCTCGCGAAGCGGCCCGAGATCACGCACTGCTACTGTCGTCCGCCGCTTTCCGATTTCCCGTACACACTCTATGCAATGATCCATGGCCAAAGCGAGGAAGCGGTCCGCGCTCTCGCGGACCGCCTGGCGCAGGAAATCAGCAGTGCCGATTACGCCCTCCTCTTCTCCACGACCGAGTTCAAAAAGTCGCCCATGCGCTATTTTGAGCCGGAGGACCGGCCATGAGGATTCGTGAAGTACGGCTGGTGGGGCCGAGGCGGATGGAAATCGCCGAGCGGGACCTCGTGGCCGCGCCGGGCCAGACGATCGTCGAGATTGCGGCGTGCGGCTACTGCATGACGGACGTCCACAAGTACCTGGGCGAGGACCCGGACGTCTCGCTGCCGGTCGTCCTCGGGCACGAGGCGTCGGGCATCGTCCTCGAGACGAACCCGCCGGACAAGCGCATCCGGCCGGGGATGCGCGTGACGGGCGGATTCGAATACTGTTTCGCCACCCACGTGGCCGCGCCGACCGACCGGCTGATTCCCGTGCCGGACGACGTGCCGCTGGAACACGCGCTCGGCGAACCGATCGCGTGCGTCGTCAACGTCGCGCGGGCGGCAAACCCGGAGCCGGGCGACGACGTCGTCCTCATCGGGTGCGGCGCGATGGGCCTGATGACGCTGACGTGTCTCGCGCGGAGCGCGGCGGCGAGCATCACGGCGGTGGACATCCGGCCGGAACGGCTCGCCCTCGCGCGCAAACTCGGCGCGACGCACCTTATCAACGCCAAGGAAACGGACGCCTGGCGCGCGATCATGAACCAGACGCGCGGCAAAGGGGCCGAGGTCGTCATCGAGTTCTCCGGAAGCCCGGCGGGGTTCGACCTGGCGGCCAATGTGGTCCGCTACACGCGCGCGAAATTGCTCGTCCCCGCGAGCCACATGAAGCCCGCCACCTACGACCTCTGGCCACTCGCCCTCAATGGGACACAGGTGATCTTCGCCCATCCGGCCTGGTCGCTGGACTTCGACGAGGACATGCGGCGGGGGCTCCAGATGCTCCGGCATGGCCTGTTTGCGATGGACAGCGTCCTGACGCATCGGTTCACGCTCGAGGAGGCGGCCCAGGGCATGGAGATGGCCGTCACGGGGGCTGACGGGTACATCAAGGGGCTCCTTGTGCCAAACGCCTGACCGCGGGCTAATCCTGGAATCTAGATGATTAGTCTGCGAATCTTCTCTTGATTTTCCGGGTCCGTTCGCGCAGAATCCCCGGAACTATTTCTGCCCGGATGGATTAGGACACGCAACGGCCTCTGGGGAACCCGGATGCGGCTGAAGCGGAAAGGCGGCTACAACGTCCCGCTGGCGGGGCGACCCGCGGGCGAGATCCGCGCGCCGGCGGAGGCCGACACGCTCTGGCTGCCGCTCGGGAGCCGGCGGTTTGCCTTCACACAGTTGGCCGTCGGGAACGGGGAGACGGTCAAGACGGGCCAGGTCCTCGCCACGGACCCTGCGAACTTCGACGTGCCGCTGCTTGCGCCCCGCGACGGGACGGTGCGGCTGGGGGCGGTCAAGGGCCACGTGGTCCTTGAGAACGCGCGGCGTGGGCCGGCGGAAACGCATCCGGTCCACGGCGACGGGGACGCGAAGCGCCGCGCGCTCGTGCGTCTCGGCGCCTGGCATTTTTTCGAGGACGCCCACACAGGCCGGTTGCCGGACCCCTTCGTCGCGCCGCGCGCAGTCATCGTTTCGACGGTGCGGCTCGAGCCGTTCCTCGCGCGTGGCGACGCTCAACTGGCCGGCCGACTGGACGTTTTCGCGCGGGGCCTGGAATGCCTCCAGTCGCTCCTCGAGTACCAGCCCATGCACCTCGTGGTGCCGGACGTCGAAACCGAATTAGCAGAGACGCTGCACGAGAACCTTCGAGGCCTGGCGTGGCTTCAGATCGTGACGATCCCGCGGCGCTACCCGATGGATCACTTCGCCCTGGTCGCCCGCGGGCTCGGCCTGAAGGCGGGCGGGGACGGGGCGGTCTGGGCGGTGCGGACGGAAGGCGTGCTGGCGGTGGACCGCGCGCTTTCGGAATCGCGCCCGGTGACGGAACGGGTCATTTCGCTGGGCGGCCCGCCGGTCGGCGAGCCAGTGCACCTTTCGCTTCCAGTCGGATACCCGCTCGAGAAGATCCTGCTGGGCGCGATCGTCGAGGGCCTGCCGCGAGTGCTCACCGGCGGCGCCCTGACGGGCGAAGCGCTCGACCACGCGCAGAAGGGCTTGGACGCGGAATGCGCAGGCCTGACGGTTCTCGCGGAGCCGAAGCGGCGGGAACCCTTCGGTTGGCTTCGGCCGGGATGGAACCAGGCGTCGTACAGCCGGTGTCACCTGAGCGCGCTTCACCGCCCGCGGCCGGAGCGCCTGACGACGGCGATGCGGGGCGAGAAGCGGGCGTGCATCGCGTGCGGCCAATGCGAGACGATCTGCCCGGCCCGCATCATGCCGCACGTCATCCACAAGGCCCTGTATGCGGACGCAATAGACGACGCGGAGCGTCTCGGCGTGGACCTGTGCGTCGGGTGCGGCCTGTGCGCGTACGTCTGCGTGTCGAAGATTGAACTGAGGCGCGAGATGCTCGAAGCGCAACAGAGAATTCGCGAGGAGCGGGAACACGCCGAAGCGGCCAAGGCCGAGGAGGTCAAGGGATGAGCCTCCTTGAGGACCTCTTCGACCGGTTGCGTCCGAAGATTGAGCAAGGCCCGCTCGGCCGTGCCAGGCCGCTGTTCGACGCGATCAACAACTTCTTTCTGGCGCCGAAGTCGTCGACGCCGTGTGCGCCGCACGTGCGAGACCCGATCGACCTGAAGCGGTACATGACGATGGTCATCCTGGCGCTTCTGCCGACGCTTGCGGCAGGGGTGTACCTGTTCGGTCTGCGGGTCCTGGTGGTGGTCCTGGTCTCATACATTGTGGGCGGGATGATCGAGGTGGTGATTGCGTGCGTCCGCAAGGAGGAGATCAACGAGGGGTTTTTCGTGACGGGGATGATTTTCCCGCTCATCCTTCCGCCCGGCGTGCCGCTGTGGATGGTCGCCCTCGGCATCGCGGCGGGGGTGATCATCGGCAAAGAGATCTTCGGCGGGACGGGGCGGAACCCGTTCAACGCGGCGCTCGTCGGGCGGTGCATCCTCGTGCTGGCGTACCCGAGCCGGCTGATCGCGTTCATCGAACCGGCGAGCGGGTGGCCCGGCCGGTTGATGACGTATCATGTAGACGCAGTCAGCAGCGCGACACCGCTGGCGGCGGCGAAAAAGGGCGCCCTGGAACCGATCGCGAACCTTTTCTGGGGGAACGTCTCGGGCTCGATCGGCGAGACGTCGGCCGCGCTCATCCTCGCGGGCGGGATCTTCCTGGTGCTCGTCGGCGTGGTCAACTGGCGGACGATCGTCAGCGTCCTGGGGTCGTTTGCCGTCCTGGGCCTCGCGTTCGGCGGCCTCTTCCCGTCGCACTTCGGCAACCCGGTCGGCTGGCACCTGCTGGCGGGAGGACTCCTCTTCGGAACGGTGTTCATGGCGACGGACCCGGTCACCAGCCCGATGACGAACGGCGGGAAGGTGGCCTACGGCATCCTGATCGGGGCGATTGTGCTCCTCATCCGCAACCTGACGGGCTACGTGGAAGGCGTCACGTTTGCGATCCTGCTGGGGAATATTGTGGCCCCGACGATCGACGAGGTCGTCGTGCGGCGGCGGGTTCGGAGGTTGGCGGATGAAAGGTAGCCTGTACAGCCTGGTTTTTGCGGCCCTGTTGGGCGCTGTGTGCGCAGGCCTGTTGACGGCGGCGCGGGAACTGACGGCCGCGCGGCGGGAGGCCAACGCCCAAGCCGAACGCATCCGCCACGTTCTCGACGCCCTCGGCGTGGAGCATGAAGCCGACGCGCGGCCCGAGCAACTGGTCCGAATCTTTGAAAAGGACGTGCGGACCGAGAAGCGCGGCGGCCTGGAGTTCTACGAATACGTCGGCAACGACGGCGCGGTCCGGGCCGTGGCGACCCTCTTCGCGGGGCAGGGTCTCTGGGGGCCGATCCGGGGGATCCTCGCCCTCGAGCCGGACCGGCGGACCGTCCGGCGCATCACGTTCTACCAGCAGGAGGAGACGCCGGGGCTCGGCGGCGAGATTGCGACGCGCGGGTTCACACAGCAGTTCGACGGCCAACGGATCGTCTCGCCGGCGGGCGAAGCGGGCCTCCAGGTCCAGGCCATCACGGGCGCCACGATGACGAGCCGGCGCGTGAAAGACATGTTGAACCAAGTGGCCCGCCAGGTCGTGGAGTCGGAGGCGGGCAGAGGCAACGTGGAACGCGGAATGCGGCCCCTCGACCATGCTCGGGCCGCCCTGAGCGAGGTCGAAGGGCGGAACGCGGAATGAAACGGCGACATCGCGCATCGTCCCGTTTAGCCGCGACCCGAAGGGGAGCGCGAACGTTGCAAAGTGTGGAACGCGGAAAGCGGAACGCAAAATGAACGGCGAACGGCACGGCAATGCGGCGGCGGGCGCCGGCGGGCGACCGACGCGAGCGTTCCGCGCGGGCGTCTGGAACGACAACCCCATTGCCGTCCAGATCCTGGGGATCTGCTCGGCCCTGGCGATCACGACGCGGCTGGAGAACTCGCTGGTGATGGGGGCGGCGGTCGTTTTCGTCGTCATGATGTCGAGCCTGATCCTTTCGCTCCTCCGCAAAGCGATTCCGCGACGCATCCGCATGATCGCCGAGGTCGCCATCATCGCCACCTTCGTCATCCTCGTCGACCAGTTCCTGCGGGCCTACTACTGGGACATGTCGAAGCGGCTCGGCCCGTACGTCGGCCTCATCATCACCAACTGCATCATCATGGGACGGGCCGAGGCCTTCGCCCTGCACAATCGGCCGGGCATCTCGGTCGTGGATGCGGCCGCCAACGGCCTGGGGTACACCTTCATCCTGGCGATCATCGGCCTGGTGCGGGAACTCGGTGGAACGGGAACCATCGTCTTCGGCGAGCGGGTCCTCGTGGCGATCCCCGACTACCCGATGAACCTGGTCCTGCGGGGGGCGCCGGGAGCGTTCATCGCCCTGGGGTTCCTCGTGGCACTCCTCTACGCGCTCGGCCTCCGCAAGGAGCGGGAGGCCCGGACATGAACGACTCGAGCGCCTTGGTGATCTTCGTCGCGGCCGTCTTCACCAACAACATCCTCCTGACGTACTTCCTCGGGATGTGCTCGTTCCTGGCCTGCTCGCGCGAGTTCCCGACGGCCGTCGGCCTCGGTGCCGCCGTCACTTTCGTCATGACCGCGACGACCGTCATCAACTACCTCGTGTACCAGTACGTCCTCGTGCCGTACGACTTGGGGCACCTCCAGTTCGTGGTCTTCATCGCCGTGATCGCGGCGTTCGTGCAACTCGTGGAGATGTTCCTGGAGCGGTTCAGCCCGCGCCTCTACTACGCCCTGGGCATCTTCCTCCCCCTCATCACCGTCAACTGCGCGATCCTCGGCGCGGCGCTATTCATGGTCAACTTCGGTTACACGTTTTTCCAGGCGGTCGGCT
>Ga0315289_10011412_pt1 | contig 12592 bp, 10 predicted proteins | sample YL17G11_40_MG_FD_203452 | JGI IMG/M metagenome (GOLD analysis project Ga0315289, IMG submission 203452) | Sediment microbial communities from Yellowstone Lake, YNP, Wyoming, USA - YL17G11_40 | ecosystem: Environmental > Aquatic > Freshwater > Lake > Sediment | place: USA: Wyoming | collected...
GTGTTTCAATAGGCATTTATAATGCAGGATATATTTGCTACAAAGGCGGAAAACAAATTAGAATGAACGATACAGATGACCCAATTATATTAGGAAAGGTATATTATCCACAAAATATTCTTGAAACAATGAAGGAACATTTGTTTGCGATTTATGAGGAACTACTTGATTTGCAACCAATGAAAAACTTAATTGAATTTTTTCAAGATTCCTCAGAAAATATTTTCCCATACACAAAAGAGGCTGTTTGTTTAAATTTATCTACTCTTCTTTCCTTTGCTCAAGAAGTTTTAGAGTGGTCATTGGTGTATGAAATAGCAAATCGTGGCGAAATAAGAAAAGGTGATTTTATATTAAGAGATGGAACTCTGCGTTCATTGAACATTAAGCAAAAGTATTTGGTAAAATTAGGAAAATCTTTACATGAAAAAGGGATAATAATTGTAGGAATAACTAAAAATTCACCTATTAAAATGGAGTTATCCTATACTTTGAGACAGGTAGACAGCTATCTTCAAGATCAATTGAAACCAAGATATCCATTCACACAAAAAGACTCAAATAGACAAAAATTATGTTGTTGGTTTGAAGTTCCGGATTCGGTATTAGAAAATTCATATGGAGAATTCTATAGAAATAAAGGACTTACCGGTGGTAGAGGTTTTGGGCTGTTTACTATCGCTCGTTTAGATTATGTGGAAAAATTACAAAATTTTGACTGGCTTGTGGTTGATGTTAATATATTTGATGCCATTCCAGGCATAGAAAACGACAAGAGAGATAAAAATGTAGATAATTTAAGTATGATATTTAATGAACTTACAAGGCTCACGCAAGAACATTATATACTTGGTTATCCGTATCCTTTGGTTGAAGCTCATAATTTTATCTCATTGAAAAAAGATTTTAAAGAAGAGATAATTAAAAGAGTAAAGTTTGCTCTTTACAAAGAGCAAAGAATGGATAATATTGAAATAGAAAATTTATTTTTTGATATTCATGATAAGTTTTAAAACAGGAGGCTCAGTATGTCAGATAAAATTGATTTTGGTGTACTGTATGGGCAGAAGACAACAGAGGATGCTTTATTAATATATTCTTCCTACGAAGACGCAAAAGCAAGCCCAAGTACAGGAGATTTTATTGTACTAACTCCTAAAGATGAGAATGGTAAAAAGTTTTTAGCGAGAGTAGAGGCAGAAATTTATGATGAAGACCCTATTTTTAAGTCCCAGGATAAAACATTAATTGCTGTACACTATGCAAGAATAGCTGAAAGAGAATTATCAGATAGGGACAAACAAAAAATGTTTAGTTATACTTATAAAGTTAGGCTACTTGGGACTTTTATTGATAAAGGCACGTCTATAGAATTCACTACAGCGTCGAGAAAATTGCCAACTGTATCTTATCATGCAAGGCATCTGAAGCAAAACGAAGTAGAACATATTTTGAACATTGGTAATGAAAGTGGAGCGGAAATCGGCTATTTATGTATAGGCGAGGAAGTCTATGAGGATAAAGGAGCTATTCTTTTTGATGTGCAAAAATTAAGAGATAAAAGAACAATGATATTTGCTCAATCTGGCTTTGGCAAAACAAATTTAGTTAAGGTTTTGCTTTACCAAATTATTAGCGATACAAATTATGGAAAACTCGTTTTTGATTTAAATGGAGAGTATTTCCTGAAAGGTCGCAAGACTTACGGGTTGGGGGACATAGACGAACAAAAGATAAAGGATAATTTAATTGTTTACAGTGATAAAAAGCTTCCTGACGAATACAAAGATAGGTTTAATTACAAGGGAAAAGTTTTGATAAATATGCACGAACATTTAACGGTTGGGGACATACTGAATTTTAGTACAGGTTTTTCAGAGGTGATGAAATCGTTTTTATTATACTTAGAAGAAAATGAAGTTAAAGATTTTATTAACAATATTAATGACTATGTTGAAGACCCGCATCAATTACATGAAAGATACCCCGATTTCTGGGGTACAAGTACGAAAGATGATAAAAGCGCTAGAACTACAATTGCCGCAATTAGAAAAAGAATAGCATACTTAATAGAAGAAGGCAAAGGGTTACATTCTTCCTCATCTAAATTAATAGAGGAGGTAATGGACTACTTGAAGCAAGGTAAAACTGTAATTGTTGACCTATCTCTCAGGGATAGCGGTGATGCAAGTATTATATCGACAATTTTAGTCCGCAAACTGTTCGAGCATAATAAAGAAAAATTCACCAGTGATAATCCAAAGGATGTAATTAACACAGTAATCTTTGTTGAAGAAGCTCAAAATGTTCTTTCCGAAGAACTTGTAAAAGCAACCGCAAATCCATTTGTTAAGACTGCGAAAGAGGGAAGGAAGTTTGGAATCGGTATGGTGGCAATAACTCAAAGACCATCGGCAATTTCAGAAGAAATCAGAACGCAAGCGGAAAATTTCTTTGCATTTCATTTAGGAAACAGTGATGATATTAAGGCACTAATAAAATCTAATGTAAATTATGAAGGGGTTATTGAAAATTTTATCCAAAGAGAAACGATTCCTGGCAACTTGTATATGGTATCTTCTGAACAAGCTTTTGCACTACCAATAAGGGTAAAGTTGTTTGAAGAATTAGTGGAGAATAACATATATGAAAGTTCAAAATTCCCTAAATAATACCGGGGTATTACTTCTCGAAAAGCCATCCTTTGACTTAGATAGAATTTACAATGACAATTTAATTGAGCCTCAAGATAGTGAAGAGAGAGTTAAATCGCTATTGGTAAGAGATTTACTCCGTCTTAACTGGAATATAGAAAAATTGAAAGATAAATTAATAGTATCTCCACCAATCTATTACGATAAAGAAATTATAAAACAGTCAATGAACATACCAAGGCAGGAAATTTTGAATAAAAATAGAGAATGGATAGAAAAGCATATCGATTTAGCTAAAAAAAATCTTGCACAGGGAAAGGATATTTTAAAATCAGAAATTTCACCACGAATTGAGGTTTGTAAAACACAAAAACAACATGATCTCTTTAGGATATTTAGATACTATTGGTCGTCTCCTTATAGTGAATATGTAGGAAGAAGGATAAAGTTACTTATAAGGGACGATGGAATAGATGGTAGTCCGGTAATTGGAATTGCAGCTCTGGGTAGTAGTATAATTCATATTCCAGATAGAGATAAATGGATAGGTTGGGATAAAAAAACAAGAACTGATAATATAATTTATACAATGGATGCTTATGTTTTAGGGGCATTGCCTCCATATAATTATTTGTTAGGTGGAAAGCTGCTATCATATCTTATCGCATCAAATGAAGTTAGAGAAATATACAAAGAAAAATATAGATGCAGAACGACAATTATTAGGAGGAGAAAAGCAAATGATTGGGTGTGTATTTTTACAACGAGCCTTTATGGCAATGGCTCACAATATAACCGTTTGAAATTTAAAGATAGATTACTTTATATTCCGATAGGATATACATCTGGTTATGGAACATTACATATCTCAAATGAGACTTTTCTTGCTATGCAACAACTTCTTATGGAAAAAGGCATTATGGTAACAAATAGATTTGGCGATGGACCAAACTGGCGAATGAGAGTCATACGATTAGCATCTGATATTATTGGATTTGATTCTAATATTCTCTTACAGCATTCATTTAAAAGAGGAATATATGCAGTTCCTTTAGCTGAAAATTTTCGCTCCTTTCTATTCGGTAAAACAGATAAACCTATCTACTACAATCTACCAATGCAAGCATTAGTTAAATTTTGGAAAGAAAGATGGTTAAATATGAGGAAGAAAAAAACCAATATTATTGATAAAATATTAAATTTTAATCCGGAAGACTTCAGAATTGATTGAATTTAGATAAAGATTGCACTTCCGATAACACAGCATATACGCTTCGGGCTGATGCCCTTGCCCTTCGGGACATCGCCTTGGCAACATCCTATATGCTAGAAACGTTATACGCAATCTCAAACCTTGCTTTTAAAAGAAAGAATTACAGAGCAAAGATACAAATGAATTAAAGACTGAAGAACCCTCCCACCCACCCTATCAAAGAAAGTTACTACGAACTAACTAAAAGGTTTATATTTATCTCTCTCTTGCACCGAACAAAAGTTCGTATATAATATAAATATGATGGAAGAGGAAAGGGAAGAAATGGTCAAAAAACATAAACTTGAAGATGTTAAGTTCGTAGGAAGAATAGCAAAGGCAATTCTGTAATTTAGTTCGGTGATTTAGTAAAGGATTAAAAATTGGTAAAATATATAATGATGGAGAAGATTAAAGAGTCTAAAAGACTAGACATTAATTTTAAAAAAACTTGCTCTTGTCCAGAGAGCCATATAAATTGTCTTACTGCTAAAGAGTGGATTAAGAATCAGGTTGCTGTTTGGGAACTATACTATGAGAGAAGGGACATTAGAGATAAAGACATACATCCGGCAGTATTTCCAATTGCTTTACCTAAAAAGTGCATTGAACTTTTTACACACAAGGGAGAACTTGTTCTTGACCCATTCGTGGGTATAGGAACTACTCTTATTGCAGCAAGAGACTTAGGAAGAAATGCCGTAGGCTTTGACCTTAATGAAAAATACATTGATTTTACTAATGAAAGACTTAATCAGGCACAATTAAACTTCGGGGAGAATACAAAACAAATCGCAATTTGTGATGATGCAATAAACATTCTAAAGTATCTTGATAAAGAAACAGTTTCGTTATGCGTTACTTCACCACCTTACGCTAATATGTTAAATCATGAGAGATTAAATAAGAGCATTCGCAGTGACCTAAGACAGAATAAGCATTATAAAAAGGTTCAGCAATATTCAGACAATCCAAGGGATCTTGGAACTATGAAGATTAAAGAATACATAGATGAACTTTCCAAGATTTATAAGAGGATATTACCACTCTTGAAACCTAAAGCACATTGTGTTATAAATATCAATGATTTATGGGAAGACAATCATCGCTATCCTACGCATACTTATATTATAGAAGCTATGGAAAAAATCGGATATGAACTTAGAAATATTATTATTTGGGATAAAAGAAACTTAGTGAACAAAGTTGGTATTTTTGGTTGGCCGAGTAATTATATTACTCTTAGCACAACATTTGAGTATATACTCGATTTTTGGAGAAAACCATGAAAACCGAGATTACTTATCAAGAAATGGTAGAAAAACTGAAAGTAATAAAAGTGGCTGAATATATTAAAACTCACAGGACAGGAACTACAGGCATTGGAAAAACTCTGGAGGACCTTTTGGGAATAATTGAGAATAATTTTTCAGGTCCCAATGGGGTTAAGACAGAACTTAAATCAGCAAGAAAAAACACCTCAAGTATGCTTACTTTGTTTACAAAATCACCCCTTCCTGAAAGAGCAAATTCTGTTTTATTGGAGAGATTTGGTTATGAATCAAGGAGAGGCAATGGAAGAAAAGAATTACATACTACAGTAAATGCTATAGAATATAATCAACTGAAAGGAAAGCCTGGCTTTAAAGTCAACATAGATGAAGAAAGGGTAAATCTTATAACCTTAGAAAAAGAGGTTGTAGGTTATTGGGATAAAGAAACATTAAAAAACTCTTTTGAAAGAAAACTTCCAAAGATATTATACGTAAAAGCAGACTCAAGAGGAAAAAGCTGTTATGAAGAATTTTGGTTTAATGAAGCATGGTTATTAAGTGGCTTTGATTTTGACAACTTCGTTCGTCTGTTAAAAGAAAGTGTTGTTCTTGTTGATATACGAATCGGACAATATCCCAATGGCAGACCGCATGATCATGGCACAGGATTTAGAGTCTTGCCTGATAAATTAGATTTATGCTTCTCTCATAGGGATAGAGTAATTTAATCAAACTTTCTTCCTAAAGCGTAATAGCGCTAAGCAGCAAGATAAAAGATCGCTTAAGGTCATTTGAGAATCTCATGCTCCCACAAAATCTCAGCACTCTGCCAAGAATCGTAATGTTTAGGCGATAATAACTTCGGAGACTGTTGAAAATCAATATCAATGGAGGAAATTGATCCTTTTGATTTTAATTCTTCATAGTAGTAGAGTAATGTACACAACAATCCAGCTGTGGCCATAATAGCATTTTTTAAGTTTGCATTCTCAAAGTACTTATCTCGTTCATGCTTAATTTTATTGTAACCATTTTTCCACCAATCAGGACTATCAGTCGGAGACCAAGTTTCCCAAGGTTTAAAAAAAAGTTTATATCTGGGTATTTGTATCTCATACTCAATAAATCTAGGATATTTTGAATTTACTATAGGAAAATACTGAAGAATATCTTGGGGATCTTTAGAGCTATCAATTGAGTTACACAATAATTTCATGACTGTATCGCATTCCGCTCCACTGGCTACAATGATTCTAGCAAATTCTAATGAAAACGTTTTGCAATTTCTTTCATCAAATTCGACATATCTAGTGCATTTTTCCAAGTCCTGTTCAATTGCCAAAAAATATTCCCAATGTGGTAAACTCATAAGCTCCTCCGAGAGTCGCTTCTAATAAAATAATAATCGTTCATGATTTAGTATAATAAAAATTTGCAATTGTTTCAAGTGGGCGTATAGGTTCCATGCATTTGATGGTTCGGCCAATATTTTAGCAGAAAACCCCCAAATTTTAACATGAATTGCCTCATCAAAAAGATATTGAGACCTGTGAAGATTGTAAGGATGTTTTAAAAGACAGTAGTGAAGGAATATGGTTCTTTGATGTATTTCGCAAAAATTTAGAAGTTACTCAAAAAAGGAAGTAAAATGTATTAGCTCGTCTGCAAAGTTTTCAAAAAGTATCTTTTTTTTCTAAAAAAATAATACGAATCTAAGAAGGAGTAAAGATTATAACTTATAACGTACTAAAGACCTTGTAATTAATTCATTGAACAAGTTAAGCATAAATGAAATTGAGAAAATAGTAAGTTTTTTAAAGAAAATTCAGAGAAATTAATCTTTCTTATCTTTACTCTCTCCCCTCAATATTGCCTTCATCTATCCTCTTTCACGGTTTAGTAAGATCATTAACTATCTCGTCAAAGTCTTGCATACAATAAACTCTTGTTTTGTATTTGTCGTTGACACCAAAATGTAAAATAAGATTTTTCATTTTTCTATCTGTGAATACAAAGTTACAATAAGGTAAAATAGGGGAAATTTGGTCAATATCCATGTAGTCCCCAGACTCTATTGGATTTCTGCTTGTCATTTTGCGTGCCCATAGACGAGCAGAAATATCAACTGCAGGAACCGATTTGTAATAATCTGAATTAATAAAATCAATAAATCCTTTTAAATCTTTAGTTTGGCCATTATATTTGTCCCAGGTAAGTAATAGTTTTCCAAGAATCATGGCTTGATCATAATCCTCAAGAGTTGGGTTGGTTCCTGAATTAATTTTTTGACCATATTTTAGGAAAGCTAATAAGCCATCATTTAAATACCATTTATATTCCTTCTCAAGCTGTTGCTCAAAAGTAACTCCCTCTAAAATATTCTTTTGCCGAAGAATTTCAAGATTCGAATTGATATTTTTCTTTATAGTTTCTCTTTTAACAATATCTTCTTCTTCAATCTCAAAATCTACTGATATTATGAACTTTCCTAATTTATCTAATTTCTTAACCGGGTCTTCATTAAATGCTTCTTTATAATCTAAAAAAATTTCATTTTCTTTATTTATATAGGCTTTCATGAGCCGAATTATTTGAGTGCTTTGAATCGAGCTCCTGTGTTTGAACCTAAGCCCTAATGACAAGGATGTTTGAGTTCCTCGAGATTCATCTATCAACCTTCGTCCTAAAATAATCTCTTCTTCTTGATCCCCTCTGGGGCAAAGAAGTTTCTTCTCACTAACTTTTTGATTGAGAAGTTCATGTAATTTATTAAGGCGTTCTTTTTCAGAATTATTGCTTGAAATTTCTCCTTTCTCTAGCTTAACAAGATTGATAATCAATGATGTATCAATCCACATAATTGGAATTTTTGATTTTATAATATTTATTTTAACTTTATCCATCAAAGTGTGTTCAATTAGAAATTATTTTATCGATGTCCTTAATCCATCCTTTTAACATATCAATATTGCTAAGTTTAGTTCTTTTATTACCAAGACTTTTCCGTATCTCAAGGAAGAAATTTGCCCACAAAGTCATATATGTGCGAGGATCCTGTGTTTTAAGAGCTTCATTTTTAAATGCACATTGCATAAGTTGATTGTAAGCTTTTACAACCGAGTCAGAGCCAAACAAGTAAAGGTCAAAAGAAGTCTTTTTATAGTCAAATGAAACAATTTTTTTCATTGCGTCGTCAGAGTTTTTTAGATCAGAGAAAAGTTGAATGTAAGGTTCTAAAATTTTCTCATAAATTTTTCTGCGTTCATCAAGAAGCTTTTTCTCAGTTGCTAGTAATTCTTCTGTTTTGGACTTTACAAACCAAGTAATTAATCCCCCAAGAATTACTAGCAACGAAGGACCAAGAATCTGAAGCCATTCCATATTTCACCTCCATTATTTTATTTCATTATCAATATTATAATTATAACCTGAAAAGTATTTATATGTATACATGCCTTTAATATTTTTATAATTTTTAAAAAGACATATCTTCGATAGAAAATTATTTTTATTTCCTTCCTCTTGCAACCGAACAAAAGTTCGGTCATAATATAAATATGACAGAAGAAGAAATTCAGAAGGCGATTGAGAACTTGAGGATTGAAAAAGTAAACTCTCATACAGTAAGCGGGAAAATTATTTCTCAATGGAAACTCAAAACTTCAATTAACGGAGCAGAGATTGACTTGGGAGATGCAAATGCATTCATGAAAACAAACGAGAAATCTTTGACCGAAGATAAAGAAGAAGCCCTTCAGTCAGTAGAATCTTTTTTAAAAGAATACTTTTTGCAAAATACCGAACGGTTCAAGAAGCTGATTAAAAAGCACTAAAAAGATAATTCAAAAGTCTTTTTGGTTACCCTTGACAAAGGTTTTAATTTGGCAATAATTAATGTTGAAAATAGGTTTTGTAATAATTTTGGAAGTGCAACATCAATTTGATAAGGAGGTTGAAAGATGACAATATTTATCAATAAAGAAGAGAAAGCTGGGTTCTTGCCCAGAGTAAAAATATCCGCATTGCGTCTACACCGCCAAATCGGAAGTATAAACGCATTGCGGATATGAACAAGTTATATGAAATTTTGCAACATAGGAAAAATGGTAAAGTATAAAATAAAAGGGGGATAGTATGAAGATATTACTCGTAGAAAGTGCAAAGAAATCTGAGGATATAGAAAGGTTAGTGTTCAGTTTTTTTAAGGATGTTTCTACTCTCGAAAGTGAAATTGATATACCAGTGGTAATATTTCAAGATGGTGTTAATAATAGCTATTATATTGAATGCCATATTTTAGGTAGTGTTGCATCAAAGATTATTGATTTGAATGCAAAGATAAATACAAAAGATAGTGAAAGTTTTAGGTCTAGTAGAGAGTTGATGTTAAAACATACTACTTATCTTAAAATGAAATTGGATGCGTCAAAGGGAAGAGAATTCAATGATATTATTGTTGAATACAATCATGAGTATAACGCAGATAGACCATTGAAAGTCTGGGGAGGTCAACATCGTGCCCATGCTATCTCAGAAACAGTAAATTCTGCCGACCGTTATCATGGTTTCAAAGTATATTTTGATCTAGACAAAAATCAAAGAACCGAGGTTGCTTTAATTTCAAATACTAATATGGGAGTTTCTGACGACACCTTTGATAGAATGCTTGAAGAAACAACCTTTGGGAGTACATTAAGAAAATGGTGCCAGAAGATCGGATTTTTGGGAACAGAGGAAGATTTTCCAGATGTTGGTTCTAGATCTGAAAAAATCACTGTGAAAATGGCAAGGAGTTTCATTGTTAATTACTACTTGGGTTTAAATATAGGTAAGACAATAGAAGGTGCTGATCTTGATAAAAATATTTACGAACCATATATTACAGAAACTGGAGTGTCAATTGATCTTAAATATGGTAAGATAATGAGTGAGAAAGGAAATAAGATATTAAGTGATGAGAACCTTATTGAAGCAGGTGAAAAGTTTCTAGAACTTTATAAAACTCAATATGAGAAAGTCAAGCAAAACCCTAAAAAAATCAGAAATAGAAAAATGTACCGTAATAAGGCATTAGTGATTTCAGTTTTATGTGGCTGGAGTTATGTTGCGGGTCTTTTACAAAACCATAGGGACAGATTATTAAACCATTATAGGGTACCAAAAACTACCTTAAAAATACCAGATCCTCTAAATGCAGTGGAAATGTCTGAATTTAAGCATGATTCAGACCCTCCAACTTACAGAGGACTTGGGACAAGACAAACTGCAAAAGACATGCAAAGATTAGCTCAGGTGTTCTTAGCAAAAAGTCTAACTGACAGTTGTGTATTAGACAGACGATTTCTACAAAAAGCAGTTAGCACAGTTGTTGGATTAACTACACTAAAAAAGGGATATGCATAATATGTTAAACTATCGCGATTATCTTTCCTATTCGGAGAAGTATATCCAATTAGCTGAAGAAGAATCACAGGATAAGTTAAAGTTCTTAATACCATCTGTGCTCCTTTCATGGATTGCAATAGAATCATTTATTAATAATATAATGGACGACTTTGGAAGTGTACCAGAGGATTTGTTTGAACTTTATGAGAGAAGTCTCTTATTAGAAAAGAAAGTTATATTTGTTGACCATGGCAGTGATATAGGTAAATTCAAACTAGACCAAACAGAATACAAGAGACTTGAGGAAAAAATTCTCTTTCTAATAGTTAAATTTGGCAATTTAAATAAGCCTTACAAAAGTGAAGCTCTCTGGCAAAAGTTTAAGGACCTACGGGATACTAGAAATAAAATATTACACCCAAGAAAAGACACGGAATTAGAATTAACTATTGAAAAAGTCTATAAATATTTAGAGACCTCAAAAAATATAATTCAATTTGTTTCGACAAATGTTTGGCATAAGAAAATATCCTTTTAACGGTATTGCAAACTTCATATAACAGCGGATAAAAGGCTACGGTGCTTCGCACCTCCGCCCAAATTGTCTTCGACAACTTCTTCTATCTGCAAGCCGTTATAAAATCTCGAGAAGTGCTTTTAAAAGAAAGAATTACTTCGTAAAGGGACAAATGAATTAAAGATCAAGTCCACCCACCCTATTAAAAAAAGTTACTACAAGCGGTATGCACTCTTTCTGCATACCGCTTGAATAATTATATTAACTTGCTCACGAAGATTGCAGGTTTACTCTTTTCTAATCGCACTCCTTTTCAGTGATTCCAGAAGATTAAAGATGATATGCAGATTAAGCAGTGCAAATGGACTTTTCACAAAGGACGTTCAAAGACCATTTAAGAGCGCACTGCAAACCAGCATATCAAAGACAAAACAAAGATCACTATAAAGATAAATTTACTTACAGATATGCAGGTGTTTGGCAATGCAAACGGACTTTTCATTCGCAAGCTCATTTCAAAGACCGTTTAAGAAGCATTGCACACCAGCATATCTGTGAAATGTTTTTAAATGATTGTTTCTAAATGATTTAACAACGAAAGAATTTTAGTTGGTGTTACGCAAGTCAGACTATTCGCAAGCTCATAGCCTGATAGAGGCCTTGCACACCGTAATAATAGTTTGATAAAAGGACATAGAGAAAGGAAAAGAGGAGAAGATTGGGAGAGGATTGGGAAAAGATTAGGGAAAGACAAAAGAAAGTTAGTAGCAGGTGACAGAATCGCACCATAGTATTTTTTATCGCTACGCTCAAGGAAAAAAATACATCGTGCATCACCCGCGTAGGGAATGTTGAACAATAAAGAAACATCACCTACTTGCGGGAACTCATAAGTGATTATTCGCATAAGACAAAATCGCAAATAAGCACATATGAGTAAACCTGCTGAACAGATTGTAGTTTACAGAAGATTAAAAGATCCCCGCAAGTGATTATTAAATCAAAATTATCATCAAATCCTGTACATCAAGGTTCCGCAAGTGAGATGATTTTAATACAATTCTCCCATCCTCAATCAGTTATTAGAAAAAGGAAATGAGGAGAAGATTGGGAGAGAATTTGGAAAAGATTTGGAGATGCGAAACAGAACAACCGGGAATTGGAAAGAGAAGGAGAGGCTAATCTACCAAAAGAATGTATAAAAGGATTTGTTATTCGCCGTGCGATTGTAATCATTGTGGCAGGCTGACCGCCTGCTTTTTTTTAATCCTTTGTAACCTGTAATCTGTCCATCAGGTTTATTGTAGAGGGCACGGCTCAAAATTCGGTAGGTTAAAGATGTCGCTCGCCAAAGAGTTTTAGTTTAAAGACGTTCGCCTTACATCACTTAGGCTTTCCTGCGCTGAGTTGCTAATATCGTGCCTGACCTGCCTCCTTCGGACTTGGCAGGCACAGCAATGGCTCGGAAAGTGACCACCTCAAAGACAGAAGTCCATCGATGAAAAAGAAA
>Ga0315289_10011413_pt1 | contig 12591 bp, 11 predicted proteins | sample YL17G11_40_MG_FD_203452 | JGI IMG/M metagenome (GOLD analysis project Ga0315289, IMG submission 203452) | Sediment microbial communities from Yellowstone Lake, YNP, Wyoming, USA - YL17G11_40 | ecosystem: Environmental > Aquatic > Freshwater > Lake > Sediment | place: USA: Wyoming | collected...
TACTTATTGGGATGATAGTTGTCCTGAAAAAAGCTTAATTTTTTAAAGAGAGAGTATCAATGTGTCAATATTGTGGAGGTACGGGTTTATGTTATTATTTTCTTATAACCGCTTTATATTGGTGTTATAATAAAATAAAACACATTCTTAACAAAAAAAGAAAAGGAGCAAAGAATGAAAAATAATGTAGTAAAACCATTGATTGTTATCCTCTTAATTATCGTTATTATCATCGTAATCATTGCTAAAAACAATACGAAGAAGGATGTTGCCCAAAAAACTTCTACCGAAGAAATAAAAAGTCAACAGGTTCTTTCTACCATTGAATCATCACCGGATAAATCACAGCAAGAAGAAGATAAAAAATCAGTTCAAATTGAAGATGATTCCGCTGCTCCTTCAGAGGAAAAAGTGATTCTTGAAGCAGATAAAACCAATTCTATCAAATCTCAAATTCAACCCGAACAAAAAGAAGAAAAACAGAATCAAGAAATTGATAAAAATACCATCGCCATCGTTAACAACTTTAAAATTACAAAATCTTATCTCAATGGTAAATTTAACTCCTTACCTGACCAATTAAAAAGTATCTACAAAACTGACAAAGAAGGCTTGTTAGACCAGATCATAATAAGAGAAGCTCTATTTCAAGATGCGGAAAGGAAGGGATTTACGAAAGACTTAGATAACATACAAAACGAAGAAGAGAAGAAAGACAGGGCAATAAATAACTTTATTACCGACCTGACTAAAAAGATTGAAATTTCTGGAGAAGAGATTGAAGACCTTTATCAAGACCACATCAATGAAATGAAAGGTGCAAGTTTTGATGAAGTAAAATCAGATTTAAAAAATTACCTAATCCAACAAAAACAAGCTGAATTTATTAATCAATATATCGAAGAACTAAAAAACAATGCCACAATTATCAAAAATGACCAATGGATAGCTGAACAACAAGCCTTGAAACCACCTAATCCTCTTGATACTGCCTTAAAAAATGGGAAACCGACGGTTCTGGACCTTGGGGCTGGTTCTTGCATTCCTTGCAAGATGATGAAACCCATCTTTGAGGAACTTGAAAAGGAATATAAGGACAAAGCAAATATTATTTTACTGGAAATAGCTGATCATAGAGACGTAGCAAACAAATATAAAGTCCGAGTCATCCCTACTCAAATATTCTTCAACGATAAAGATGAGGTTTACTGGCGTCACGAAGGTTTCTTAGCCAAAGAAGAAATTATCAAAAAACTAAAAGAACTGGGAGTACAATAAATGATAAGAACACTTTTTGAGTTTTTATACAACGCACTTCAATCCACACCACTTATGGCTATTATTGGTTCTTTCACCTGGGGGATATTAAGTATCTTATTAAGCCCCTGTCATCTGGCAAGTATACCTTTGATAGTAGGCTTCATAAGTGGTCAGGAAGTAATGTCCACAAAAAGAGCCTTTGGATTATCTGCCCTGTTTTCTTTAGGTATTCTGATTACTATTGCCACCATAGGAATAATTACGGGACTAATGGGAAGGATGTTAGGAGATATCGGCTCGTATGGGAACTATATAGTAGCCGTAATATTTTTTATTGTTGGGCTTTACTTATTAGAAGTTTTCACAATACCTTTTTTAGGAAATTTAGGTCAACCAACTGCAAAGAAAAAGGGGGCTATAGCCGCATTTATGTTAGGACTTGCCTTTGGACTTGCATTAGGACCCTGCACCTTTGCTTATATGGCTCCTATTTTAGGAATTGTATTTACAGTTGCCGCAACACAATTTATTTATGCAGTCATATTACTTCTAATGTATGGTATAGGACACTGTTCAGTAATAGTGGTTGCAGGAACATTTACTGAAGTTGTGCAAAATTATTTAAATTGGAATGTCAAATCAAAGGGTATTTCAATTGTTAAAAAAATATGTGGTGTTTTGGTCATATTAGGAGGAATTTACCTCATCTGGTCTGCTTAAGAATCCTCTATATTAAATTCTTGAAAACCGTAAAAGAATGTGTCTAATTTTTACCATCCTTACAATAAATAATTGATTAATCCCGTCTGATATTCACGGATTTTTAAGCAATCGCTTTCTAATTTATAAAGGAGAGTTATAGCTATGAAAAAATTTCAAATTTTAGGCGTTGGATGTCCCAAATGCAAAAAATTAACCGAAGTGGTGGACCAGGCGGCAAAATCGCTTGGACTTGAATACGAGATTGAAAAAGTCACAGACATTAAAAAAATAACGAGTTTCGGTGTGATGATGACTCCAGCATTAGTGGTCAATGGGGAAGTAAAAATCTCAGGCAAAGTCCCCAGCATCGAAGAAATAAAAAAACTTATAGCATAAAAATTCGTCTAATAATATATAAGAAATTTTTTTACGTACATATCTTAGTCGAGATAAACATAATGTTTTATAATCAACTCTTCAAAAAGGAGATGAAATTATGAGATTCAAAACTATCATACTATTAATATTAACTTTTTTTGCTTATATCTGTATTCTATCTATTCAGGCATCTGAACCATCCGATAATGAACAGAAAAAAAACACCGACTTAAATGTAAACAATCAAACCGGCAAAGAAAATACCAGTAAAGAACCACAAAAATCCTCAGATAAATCAACACAAGAAACTACTGATAAAACCTCTACTCAACCAGGTGGCAACACACAAAAAAATCCTGAACGCAAAATCATCGCTTACTATTTCTATGGCAACGTTCGCTGTGCCTCCTGCAAAAAAATTGAAGCGTATTCTTATGAAGCCATTCAGAGTACTTTCAAAGACGAAATTAAAAATGGTTTATTGGAATGGAAAACGGTCAATATTGACAAACCTGAAAATAAACACTTCATAGATGACTATGAACTCTATACAAGGTCATTGGTTGTTGTTGAATTCAAAAATGATAAACAAACTAAATGGAAAAATCTCGATATGGTATGGGAACTCCTCAAAAATAAAAATGCCTTCATTGAGTACGTCCAAAAAGAAACAAAAGAATTTCTAAAAGAGGAAACAAAATGAGTTCTTTCTTCATCGGCATTGTTACGGCACTATGGCTCGGTATCCTGACCTCTATCAGTCCTTGTCCGCTTGCTACAAATGTCGCCGCCATCTCTTACATCGGAAGAAACATCAGCAGTGTACACAAAATTCTTCTTTCCGGATTACTCTACACAATCGGCAGAATGTTAATTTATCAATTACTCGGAATCTTAATTGTTCTAAGTATGTTATCTATTCCAAGAGTCTCAATGTTTCTACAAAATGACATTAATAAAATTCTGGGACCCATATTACTTATTGTCGGAATTTTACTCTTAGACCTTATTCCCATTACCTTTTCGGGACCAACAATCAGTGAAAAATTACAGAAGCGGCTCGGCAATAGTGGTATTTATGGGGCAGGATTACTCGGAATCATCTTCGCATTAGCCTTTTGTCCTATCTCAGCCGCACTCTTCTTCGGGAGCCTCATTCCACTCTCGTTAAAACACAAATCAAGTTTTATTCTCCCAGCCTTATATGGTGTAGGTACAGCCCTTCCGGTAATAATTTTTGCTTTTCTATTATCATTTGCCACGCAATACGTTGGAAAAGTCTTCAACAAACTTACACAGATTGAATCCTGGGCAAGAAAAATTACTGGTGGTCTATTCTTAATAATTGGGATATACTATAGTTTAAGGTTCTTATTAAAAATCATCTGACATACGGGAAAATATTTTGTGAAAAGGCGTAGAAATATCTTAAACACTAATTAAATCAGCCAAAATCGACTTATGAAATTTTAACGATATTATACTAATTCTCTTAAATAATTATACCGATTAATTTAATAGGATATAATTGAAATAATAAAGTCAAAAGGCTTTTATAAAATGGGTTACATTCAGAGAATCGAAGAAAGACTCTATAAAGAAATTGATGTGAACTACTCCTTTGTTGAAGGAGACGAACTCGAATCGGCAGATTCTTATCATTCAAAAACCATTAACATCAATCGATTCGGTCTCTGTTTGCCATTAAGAAAACCAGTAAAAGCAGATAGTATTATCCAGATAAGTATTCAACTTCCCCATCAAAAAGAAGGAATGATGATGCTTGGCAAAGTTATATGGTGTAAACAAATCGATAAAGACAATTATATCGCAGGAATCAGATTTACTGGAGCCTTGCCCGGTATGCTAAGCGACATTGTTGAAATTGATGATAAAATTTAAGAATCAACTACTTATGTTTGCCAATACAATTCAGATACGGACTATAAATGTTATTCATAACTTTTTTAAAATTATTAGGACTTGGATTTATCCACAACCAATTATTTCTCTAAAATTAACCTTACTTCTTGACCACCCAAAATTATAGGTTATCATAAACCCCGAATATTAATTAGTAAAAAGGTAAATGATAAATGGAAGACAAAGACAACACGATACCTGTAAATGCAAATGCTGAAGAAGATGAAGAAAAAAAATATGCTCATAAAAGACGACACACACGTTATAACGTCGCTGTAAAAGTTAGTTATATGATTATAACCGATTTCACATCCACGCCGTATATGTATGGCACAACTAAAACCCTAAATTTAAGCGAAGGTGGGATGTGTGTCCAGATTGATTATAAAATAAAAGTCCCCATAATGATACAACTCAACCTCCTGGTTCCGCAGACAAAATATCCACTCAGTGTCTTAGGCAAAGTTGTCTGGTGTAAGGAAGATTTACACGGGAAATACATTGTGGGAATAAGATTCGTAGGGTTACTCCCAAAAGACTGGGAAAAAATCCTCGAAATCGCCGCTAAATCCAGTCCAGAAATCCAAGAGTAACAATTTGAGAGCTCTGAAAAACTACCCAAAAGTGAATTTGTTTCATTATTAATATTTTTACCACTGACAACTATTCCCTCACCCTAAACCCTCTCCCAATGGGGGAGAGGCTGTGTCATAATTATTTTGTATTAAGTAACCCACAGATTATAAATTTTTAAAAATTATTGTTCCAAATCCGGGATTCTGTATAGTTCCCAGCTTTAACCCCTCACCTTAATCCTCTCCCCATAGGGGAGAGGGAAGGGTTAGGGTATGTCATTCTGAGCCGAAGTCCTGAGTGAAACGAAGGAGCAGCGAAGAATCTCCTATTTTGGCGCCAGTATTTCAGAGATCTTAATTAAACACCTTGGAGTGCGTAAGCCATGCTTACGCCTTGTTTAAAGCGGTAGTATGACTACCGCACTCCAAAGAAAAAAATTTTCAAACATCCTCATAAATAAAAAAACCCGAATTACTTTTAAAATTCGGGGTCAATATTTAAAAAAAAGTTAATCTTAAAAGATTTTACTTATTAATAAACTGTCCAATAAACACACCCCGCTTCAACAGGAGGTGTGTTATATACATCGATTTCTTTTAAGATAGTACCCTGATTGGGATAATTGAGTGGTGGATTAGTAGTGTTATCATCATACTTCTGGAAGAAGGAAGCGCCACTATTGTGTGATACATCATAGAAGCTAAATCTTAATCCTATAACACCGGTAGCTATAGCTGCCTGAGCGCTATCATATAAACGAACAAAAGAGGAAACCGCTGCAGCAGGAAGGTCTCCATACAGCCCTGATTTCACCTCATTCATTAGTGTTGTATAACCGCTACCCGTATTCACTTCGACTAAACAATTAATCCAGCCACGTGCACCATCACCATCATGACCGGCAAAAATAATTATGTCATAGATTGGGGTTGCACTAAAAGTATATTCTACTACCAATACAGGAACACCTCCATCAGTATCATCGGCAATAACTGTTAATCCGTTTGAAGACCAAATACCATCTGTTAAAGTAGCTAAACGTGCAGTATTATCAGCAGGCTGTGTAGCAAAGTGGAACCCACCACTGCTCATCGTTCCAACCACTCCATTAATCAAATCCAAAGTTGAAACATGGAATGTTAGATTTGTATCACCATTGGAATACTGTCCGCCCACATATTGATATTCCGTGACCAATGCGGCAAAAGCGGTTACCACACTAAACGCCAAAATAACAAATAAAGCGATAAATTTTTTCATTAACAAATCTCCTCCTTTCATAAAATTATTCCCGAAACACATACCCATCTTAACCAAACTCGATAACACAAGATATGTGTTTCAGCTATTAATTAATATTCACGAATACATATACCAAATCATTATTCCTTCTGTCAACAGAAATTTTATCAAAATGACCAATTATTTTTAATTTTTAATACCTGATAAAAACCAAAAATCAGACCAGACAATAGACCAGTTTACAATGATTTCATTAAAAACATCTTACATTGAAATCTCTGAAATACTAACTAATTAGCCACGAAATTTCACAAAATCGCACGAAATATTCCTAAAATTCCCCTCTTGAGAGAGGTAAGAGGTATGTAGATTAAATATTTCAGAAGTCTCAAATTGAGCCCTCTGAAATACTACGAGATTCTTCGCTGCTCCTTCGTTTCACTCAGGACTTCGGCTCAGAATGACATTGCCTGCAGTGTCATTCTGAGGAGGCGAAGCCGACGAATCAATCTCGTTTTTAAGTTACTATTGTTAGTTTTTCAGAGATTTCAAATTGAGCCCTCTGAAAAACTACAAGTTTGGTAGTTGTAATCTTTAGACTCCATAGGAGTCGCACAATTATAGCCCCCAGCGGAAGCTGGGGGTAAAAGATGTAGTTAATCGTTTTATTATTAAAGCACCGTTAGGTGCGAAACAATACCTGGCTTAGATTAATTTGTGTCACTCCTAACGGAGTTCAGATAGTTAATATGTTTTTGATTACTATAATCCCCCTGCTTCCACAGGGGGCTATGAATGTTTCGTCCCTATGGGACTCAATTATCTGTTATGGAGCTACTCCCATTTGTAGTCATTGCTTTAGCAGTGAAAATTCCTTCCCACTAAACTTGTCCCTCGATTAAAAATGTCAGGGACAAGGCTTTAGCAGGGGAAATCATCCTCACTAAAGTGAGGGACTACTAACGAACCATATTGTGTCATTCCGAGCCTGAAACAAGTTCAGGATGACAGAAAAAACAATCTTGTTTTTAAAGTATTTCAGAGGTCACAAATTTAGAAAAGTATTAAAGTTTTAGAAGTTAAAATAGATTTGTTAAGAATCCGTTAAATTTTATTATGGTTCCTCATTGTATAAGAAAAAATTTATTAACGGGGGAAAATAAGCTTGACATAAAAGTAAAAATAAGCGATTAAAAACATATTGTTTTTCCTTAATCATCTAAAAATTAAAAGGAAAGATTTTTATCAACCTTTAACTAATCATAAAATAACTTAATAATTTTTATTCTTAATCAGTGAAAATTATCTTGACAAAAAGCAAAAAGATAGAGATATTATTATTTTCAAATGAAGTTTAATTTGAACTTAAATTTCATTGAGAAAAAAAATAAAGAAAGGAGATGACATTCTATGAAAAAACTTCTCGTTTTTACTTTGCTTTTACTCATCAGCTCTCTGACTTATTCCGCCACATACACCTGGAACGTGAACGGCTCTGGCGATTATGCCGTAGCAGGCAACTGGACTTCCAGTCGGGACGTTCCCGCTGCAGATGACATTTTGATAATTGATGGAATTGCAACCACAGGACCTGTAACGCTGACAAATGTGCAAACTGAAACGATTGGTGAGTTGCATGTTATCAATAGTGTTTATGCAACAATTTCTGCTCTTACAGCTGCTAAAACGATTACTATTGCTGGTGGTGCGAGCCTTAGGGACTTAGAAGTCGGAGTTGGAAGCACGCTAAAGTTCTATGGTGACATTGGGATAACTATGGATTTATCAGCAACGGCTACAGGTGTAATTGAAGGCGATGTAATTTGGAATGCCACCGTACTCAATATCTTACACAGGATACGTTCAGGTGCGGTAGACGGACTTGTTTTTGAAAGTGGAGCAACAGCCGCAATGGCACCTGTCTCAACTGGTGCCGCGAACGGGTATGGTGGAACCGCAGGAACAGCTAATGGCGTTCGCTTTAAATCAGGAGCAACCCACTATCAAGGCGGACTAAAAGATGGAACAAGAAATGGTGGAACTGGCACCAATCCTCAGGGACTATCACAACCAGCTTCTCTTGTTGTATTTGATTCGGGTAGCACCTATGTTTTATGGGATGGTTTTCCCTCTCAATCAGGTCGTACTTTCGGGAACTTTATATGGCGAGGAAGCGTTTCTCAAGCTTCTACAGGTGGTTCAGGTCTTATGGTTGTACAGAATGACTTTAGATTTGCACCGAGCCTTGTCGGTACCGCTGGAACCCTTACATCCAACGGACAGACTGGAGGTATCCGCATAGATGGAAACTTCATTATTGAGAGTGGTGCCACTTCTGGTGGTTTTGTTGATGGTACATTAGCAAGTGCGGCAAACTTTGAAATCAAAGGGAATGTAGATATCCAGGATCCAGCTAAATTTACTCCATCTGCTACTACTAATCGTACTTATCTGTTGAGTGGAGCATCAATCCAGAGTGTTAACTTCGCAGGGAAAATCCTACCCAACCTTACCATTAACAATAGTGCAGGCGTTACACTTACTGGAAACGTTGCGATCACCAATCAATTGAATCTTCAAGCAGGAGAAGTAGCGACAGGGGCAAACTCAATTACAGCCTCAGATGGTGCCTTGGGTGTTGTCCGCACCTCTGGCTTTGTCAATGGAACTTTAACAAGAGCCTATAGCGGTGCAACCACTGGTAGTAGAATCTTCCCTATAGGGACTGCTGGGAAGTATGCACCGGTTGATTTTAATATTACCATTGCTGGATTAGGAGTAGGCACGTTAGCCATAAGTACTACTGATGGTGATCACGCGAGTATCCCTGTGCCAGGTGATGCGGTTAATCGTTACTGGACATTAAATGCTTCTGGAATCAGTGGCTTCACCGCTGACATCACCTTTACTTATCTTGATCCTGGAGACATTGGTGGTGCTGATGAAAACACCTTTATTGGAGCTCGTTTTGTTAATCCAGGTTGGGAGTATTATTCTGATGCTGGCTCTGAGCGAGATACAGTCGCAAATACAGTAAAAGTCAAAAATGTAACGACACTTTCCGATTGGACACTTTATGAACAGGCTACTAAGATTCAAGACTGGTCGAATTACTAAAATTAGACAGATAAACCACTTTAAATTGAAAGGCGGGATTTCTCCCGCCTTTTTTATTTGATATGTAGTGCGAGATTAATCTCTGTAGCGGTTTGACTTATCAAACATAATCGTCGCATAAATGCGACCGCTACATATTAATTGCGACATAAATGTCGCACTACGGTTATTTCAAACAGTTGTTGCAACTTCTTCTTCCTTTTTTGGTTTTGTTTTCTCAGGAATCCCCGCTTTACTCATTATATAAACGATGGCTGTAGCAATAAATATCGATGAATATGTCCCAAACACAGTACCTATTAGCAAGGTTATTGCGAATCCAAATAGAACCTCTCCTCCAAAGAAACAAAAGATAATTAAGACAAATATCGTCGTAAGACCCGTAATAATAGTTCGTGAGAGCGTTTCATTCATACTAATATTAAGAAGTTCCCTGAATGGTTTACCCCGCATCCCCCTGAGATTTTCCCTGATTCTGTCAAAAACAACAATTGTATCGTTTACGGAATAACCCATTATAGTAAGTATCGCCGCAACAATGTTTAGAGACATATCTATCTTCAATAACGTAATCAATCCAAGTGTGATAATAATATCGTGGAGCAAGGACGCTACCGCCCCGACACTAAAATGATAAGACCGGAATCGTAATAATATATAAATAAAGATACACAATGATGCCCAGAATATAGACGTAATTGCCTTCCTGATTAGATCCTTACCAACTTCAGGTCCGACTAAATCCGAGCCTAATATCTCTGGTTTATAATCACCGAATTTATTCTTAATAATATCTTCAATTTTTGCTATCGATCCTGGCAAGTCCTGCCCCATTAACTTCTGTCTGATAATGAAGCGTCCTTTATCGCTTCCCACACGTTGCACAACAGCTTGCTTAATATTATTGTCTTCCAATGTCTTCCGCAATACTCCTACGTCCATTGGTTTATCAAATTGAACCTCAGACAGAACTCCTCCTTCAAACTCTATTCCATAATTTAAGCCCTTCGTTATAAACGTCGTTATGGAAATAACAGTAAGAGTAATGGAAAAAACAAATGCAATGTATCTATTTTTCATAAAATTAAAATTCACGCCTTGCAACCAGTGCATATAACCTACATTCAGTGTATTCTTTTTCGTTAAATACCAATCAGTGATAACTCTTGTCACAAAAACAGCGGTGAATAAGTTGGCAATAAGACCAAAGGTAAGAGTTAAGGCAAATCCCTGAATTGGACCAGTTCCAAATTGTAGAAGAACCAATGCCGTGATAATCGTGGTCATATTCGAGTCGAAAATCGTTACAAATGCCCTTGAATAACCCTGTGCTACAGCTATCTTTAACGATTTCCCAGCTCGTAATTCCTCTCTGATTCTCTCAAGAATCAAAACATTAGCGTCAACGGACATTCCTATGGTAAGAGCAATTCCCGCAATACCGGGCAATGTAAGTGTTGCTCTCAAAGCCGCAAGAGCCGAAATCAGAAGGAGCATGTTCAAAAGAAGTGCTATATTCGCAATAACCCCACCAAAACCATAATAGATAATCATAAACGCCAAAACGACGATGGCAGAGATTACAGTTGCTCTCATACCTTTCTGAACTGAATCTTTACCTAAAGTTGCACCGACCTCTCTTTGTCCTTCTATCTTCAACTCCGCAGGCAAAGCACCAGCATTGAGGACTTGAGAGAGCTTATTCGCTTCTTCAGGATTAAAATCGCCTTCTATGTAGCATCTACCGTCTGGAATAACAGTGTTAATCACAGGTGCTGAATAAACGTACTTATCGAGGACTATGGCTAAACGTTGTTTTAAATAACGCCTTGTAATTTCTTTAAAAAGCCTTCCTCCATCCGGTTTAAATTCAAGTTGAACAGTAACCGCATTCATCATACCGGGATTAATCTGAACCCAGGATTCCTTCAATGCATCCCCGGTTATTTCAGGGACTTTCTTAACAACATAAGGAATATCTTTTATAACCTTATCAGTGTCAGGGTCTCTCATTTCACCTCGAAGAATTTCATAGCCCTCAGGAAGGCTTTCACCGGGGAGAAGGTTGCCTTTTTCATCAAACTTTTTGGCGATGATTTTATCTTGTTCTTCACTCAAAAGTCTAAATTCCAGCAAGGCTGGTTTAAAAATGGTACTAATATCTTTTATGCTTGTCCCAGGTAGCTGAACCCTTATCCGTGATGTTCCTTGCCGTGCAACAGATGGCTGAGTTACACCGAATTCATCGACTCTCCGCTGGATAACCATCTCGGAGCGTTTTATAGCTAATTCACGATATCTCTCAATATAATCCTTATTTACCTTTAAAGCAACTTTACCTGCTCCTAAATCACTTTCCGACCAGGGCATAAAATAATCTTTATACCCATTAAGAATCTTAATGGCTCGTTCCAAATCTTCCTTCTTCATCAATTCTATTTGTATCGAACTTTCACTTGGTAAAGGAACAGCCTTCGCCCCAATTGCCTTATCAGCGAAATTTTTATTAAGTCTCCCTGTTTCATTAATAACAAGTGCTTCAGCAACTTGATTTATATTGACTGAAAGCTGAATATCGAGACCTCCCTGAAGATCAAGTCCAGGAATGATAGTTTTCATATAAAGACCGATTTTCTGTTGCTCGGTCATTCCGGGGAAGCCGTTTTTCTTCAAATAATAATATTTCCCTGTAGGATATATCAACCACAAAGAAAATAGTATACTAAGTGCAACGAGCATTGCTTTCCATCGTAGTTCTTTTGGCATTCTTTACATCTCCTATCCTGATATGGGGAATGCATAATAGATTTTCATTAATTATTGTTTCAAATCAGGGATTTTGTATCACTACAAAAACTTCAACCCCTCACCTTAATCCTCTCCCCAGAGGGGAGAGGGAAGGGTCAGGGGGCATATTTATTAATTAATGAACAATAATTTTTATAAATTTATATATGCGTTCCCTACAAGTGTATGTTTCTAAGTTTTAGATTTTCCTTATATCAATTAATAGGCGATAATTGAATTATTTGTTGGTGATTGTGTCAATAATTAAATTTACTCGGGTGAGTAATTTTGGATACTAAGATGGTGCAGGATATATATCCTGCACCAAAATTGAGGACAGGATGAATACCCTGTCCATCATAAAATTCTTAACTCTTTTTCGCCCCTTGTTTTGCCTCATCCTCAGGTTTAATAATCGTTGCAACAGCACTCCTTGTAATTTCTACCTTAACATTATCCGCTATCTTCAACACAACTATATTCTTGTCTTTTCTTACATTCTCCACCATCCCATATATACCACCGATGGTAATAACCTTATCTCCCTTTTCAAGACTATCAATTTTTTTTTGCTGTTCTTTTTGTTGCCTTTGTTGGGGTCTCAAT
>Ga0315289_10011414_pt1 | contig 12590 bp, 12 predicted proteins | sample YL17G11_40_MG_FD_203452 | JGI IMG/M metagenome (GOLD analysis project Ga0315289, IMG submission 203452) | Sediment microbial communities from Yellowstone Lake, YNP, Wyoming, USA - YL17G11_40 | ecosystem: Environmental > Aquatic > Freshwater > Lake > Sediment | place: USA: Wyoming | collected...
TTGGCGTGTACCACAGAAATTTCAGTCCAGACTGGTGGGCTTTATCGTGGATTTTCGGCAGAAGCTCCTTTAAAGTCTCGAAGGATACGGCGAATTCCTCGCTTACCGCGTTTGCTTTTCCTGAGTAGATGAGGCTGTTGCAGCCGAAGGCGGCTACGTTGAGCTCTTTAATGTAATCAATCGTTTTTAGAAAATCTGGAGCGTTATATTTGCTCAGCGTGGTGTTTGTGGTTACGTAGATTTGCGATTGAGCGAGGTTTTTTATTCCTGCCACGGTTTCTTTCCAGCTTCCTTTCGCCCCAGTCATTAAATCGTGTATTTGGGGTTTGTGTGATTCTAAAGTTACTTGTACGAAGTCTAAACCAGCTTTTTCAAGTGTTTCCACGTAGGCTTTTTCTTTCAGTTTTCTGCCATTGGTTATTAACCCCGTGACTATCCCTTTATTCTGGGCATAAAGAAGCAGTTCTGGCAGGTCAACTCGTAACGTGGGTTCGCCGCCCGTGAATGTCAAGATGAAAACGCCAATTTGGCTGAGGCAGTCAATGACTTCCTTCCATCGTTCAGTGCTCAGTTCTGGGGTTTCGTGAGGTCCGCCAGCATAGCAGTGAACGCAGTCGTTCTGGCACTTGAAGGTAAGCGCCAAATCCATGCGTAACGGCGCAGAATACTTGTAGGTGAAAGGCTCTTCTTTTTCCACTTCCAGAAAAGACACGGGACAAACCTTCTCAGTCCGCGCCAGCGTGCTAATAGTGTAAACTATTTTCTCGTAGTCTTCTTTTGCCTTTGCCGCGTCCAATCGGTACATGCCACGGATTTTTTTCAAGACATCGTTTTGGGGCAAGTCTTGCATGAAAAAATAGGCGTATGCAGCCGCTGTTTCATTAAGATGCAAAACAGTGTTAGCGTTTATAACCATAACGCCCCGTTCGTCAGGTTCGATGCGAAGCTGCAACGCCATGCCAGCGAACTCTCCCGTCCCGCGATAAGTATAGCGCCCTTGAGGAATTGCTGACGAACGCAGAATTCTCCGCAGGAAACTCATGTTTTCATCCAACCCCTCCACCTGCGCAAGCACAGGCGCATGAAACGCAAGCGCATGCGCACGCACATGCATGGCACGCGCAGACGCATTCGGCGCCGTGGCGGGCGGGTTCGTGTGAGGCTTGCGGTGTTTGCGTGGGAACGATAGCGTTGGCGAATTTTTCGAGGTTAACCACGATGTTGCCTGAGGTTTTCTCTACGGCGGTGGCGATCTTGTTTGCGAATTCAGCGCCTGGAATCGTTGGAGGCTTAGCGGATTGCGCAGGCGTGTTCACGTTTGGCGTGTACGTTGGATGCGGGTGATAGTTGCCGTAGCTGTACCAATACCAGAACCACAAAGGATTTGGCTCGAAGAAGCGGTCTCGGAACGCAGTTTCTGTGCGAGAACGATAGTTCGGGTCAAGCAGAAGCCATAGCAATTGTTCATCGTAGGCTTTGGACGCTAAGTCACTCGTCCCTGCTTGGTCTACTTGTGTCCACGCTTTCGTTACGATTTTGCTGTAATAGTCCACTGTGTCTTGGCGGCTGTATCCGCGTAGTTTCTGCTCCGTGGTGTCCCTTAGAAACATTACTGTGTGGGCGAGTTTTTCTTCGTCAAGAGTCCCTTCGTCTTTTACTGCGTTGAGGAAGTCAATTTCGTAGTATCGGAGCGGATTTTCCTCGGTTCCAGTTTTGTTTTGGAACGCGGGCATTATTCTCAGCTTAAGCGCAGGGTTGGGTGATTCGGTCCACACGGCTCTTTTTTGCAGTAGGCTGTAAAGGATTTCGGTGACTATCTGCGTCGGTTTCATGTCAAGCAGGTACGAAGCTTCAACGGCGGTTAAGCCGCGCCTTACTCCAAGAGTTTCCATGCTAACGCGAGGCGTCAAATACGCTTTTTTACGAGCTGCATAGACAACAATGCCTATGACGGCAATGGAAAATCCAGCTACAAGCAACAGTGGACCGTAATTCTGGAGAAAGTTGCCTTCTCCTTCAGAAGCGGGTTCGGGTCCCACAAACTCGGCTGGGAAAGACACACCTATTAGGTATTGCTCATTCGGAGCAAGACTTTGCTTCTGCCAGTAAACCGCCAGTCGACCAGTCTCAGGATCATTTGAGACGCCGTCCCAGAAGACTTGGGTTGTTTTCACCATATCTTGTGTAACGTTAGGTGGCAAAACAATCATGATTTGTACGTCATTGATGGTTGCTTGGGTATCCCATGCTGGAATGAACTGCATTCCTACGTTGCCTGGGTTTTGCGTATCATTATAGATCATTTTGGCGACGTTTGTGGTTAGGCTGAAGTTGATTGTTTGTCCAGCCTGCAATGGTTGATAGAGGTTAACGCGAACTTTGTAATTGCTTCCTGAACTGGTGTCACTCACGGTTAAGGTGTGACCATTCTGGTCAACGGCTTCGCCGATGGTGAAGTCGCCTTTAGGTTGTCCTACCTCAACCCAGTTAATTTCTTTGCCCGATTCAAGCGTGAGGCTTCTATCGATGAAGAGGTCAATGGTTCGGTCCTGGTTTATCCAGATTTTCACGTATTCATGACCAAAATAATAGACTCTGTCCTGCGCGCGGACGACGCTTATGGCTGTCATCGCAACAATCAAAATAGACGCGGTAATCAGCAGGTGAAGACGCTTTTTCACCATTTTGGCTCCTCGGTTACTTCGAACGTGTTTCCACAGTAAGGGCATGTTGCGTAAGGAACGCCTGAAACTATTTTTATCTGGTTCGCGTCAACTGAAGCGGAACAGTTGGGGCACTTAATTGCGGCGGCTTTCATCTGTCCAGATACTTCTAATCGTTGGATGACGGTTTTTGGCTTGCGAGTAATGTAATAGGCAATCGCGAAGCCGACGAGAAACAGCATTAAGCTAACAGTCAACCGCGTGACAGGCGCCTCAACCGAGGCAGCTATAGCGAAAATTAACCCAAAGAAGAAAAGAACCGCTACCGCAATGGCGCCTAATAATGTTATGATTTTCACGGTTATGTGTGATGTAGCAGCACACAATTTAACCTTACTCTCAACAGCAGAGACATATTTTGTTTTTTGACATATTTTCGTGCTTGCAATTGAGTTTATATTCAGATTTGAATTTGCTTATAGCTCGGTGTAAAGGAGATGGGCAAACGCCTTTCAAGTAAAGAGTTCCTTCAATACTTAGACGCCATATATGAAGAAGGTCCGACAGTGAAGTACCAGAATCCTGACGCTTGGATAATGCCTTCTTGCCTGAAAGTCTTCTAAAGCTTGTAACTGAAAAAGCTCGTTTTCAAATCTGGAAGATCCGGAATTTAAACAGTTATGGCGCTTTAATGAAGAGGCTTATTCATCTCGGCTTTTTTGAGGTGAATTGCTGCCACGGTGGCGTTGACGCTTTTTTCTTCCACCACAATTATTATTTGAGATGTGTGAGGCGCAAATATCCCCCTTTTTATGTTAATCCCAGATATGGCGCCTATAGCAAGGGAGGCTATGCCTGGCGAGTCTTTCATTCTGTCGCCAATTAGCGTGACGACACCTAAGCCATATTCTATCTTCAAGTTTTCATCAAAACCCTTCAGCTTCTCCTCGTTTTTCCTGAGAAAATCCGAATCCAAAAACAGAAAGTCACGAATTCTCTCGCCCGTCTCCAACGTCTCTGCACCCAAATCTATGAAGTCGTTGCGTTTCTCCCAAATTCTCAAGGAATCTTCCAGAGACCGGCTTTTCTCATCATTCATCGATAGAATCGCGCAGCCAACTTTGCCTGTCAAGCACTTCACGACTTCTCCACCGCTTATCTCAGACTGAATTACCGAGTATTCGTCAGGCTCATCTATGGGCACCACTAGCAAAGGTTGCATGAACCGCCTAGCCATTGCAATTGCAGGGCTTTGTACGATTTTCATGCCCATCATTGACGCTTTGTGGGCTTCATTATAAGTAAGCGCGGCTACATGGTCAGTTTTCTGTCCTTTCACCACTTTTTGGTCGGCACTCTGGACGGGTACATCCTTGAATAACAGCGTCTCAGTCTGGTATCGGGCTTTCAGGAGGCATGAGGTAAAAACCGCGGTGAGGTCTGAGCCGCCTCTGCCCAAGACGGTTTCGAGACCATCCGCTGTCACGCCGAGAAAACCAGCTAAGGAAATGACTTTGCCCTCTTCGAGCGGTTCGACTAGCGTGTCGATTCTTCTTTTGCTCAGTTCATAATTTGGCGTAGCATCCTCACAATTGTCATCCGTTACAATAGGCCACTCTTGTATTGAAACGCACATAGAGTCGAAACCGTTACTCTTCATAACATAATCCATTAGCACTGAAGTTGCAAGTTCTCCCCCGAAAGTGAGAACCTTTGCTTTAACGCTGCCGCTGAACCGCTTGTTAACCGCGGCTAAGGCTTCCTGCGTCTGCACTTTGTAATGGGGCAATTCGGCTAGCGCTTGCTCCAAACACTTGCCTTTAATGTGAAGTTTTGCGATGCGTTCATAAATTTTGAAAACGGAACTTGTCGAAACTGGCGCTGCTTGCGCGTAGGATTCACCTATCCTGATGAGTTCATCAGTGCATCCCATAGGCGCTGAGAACACGGCAATTGGGCCTAGAGCATCCTTTGCCTTGAGCTCTCTTATACGCTTCAGAATTTTTGGAATCCCCTTGCCTTCGACGTCTAAGAGGCTACCGCCGAATTTTGCCACGGACAACTTCTTTTTGAAAGCCAATGCCCCCTGTGGATACAGGTTTAGGAAATGGTGTTCAACTTTAATAATTTTCCTAAATACAGTGTTCAGTTTTTGATTCGATGCAATGAGTGCTTTTCGGCAGCGGCGCTTTTATAGGAAACCTGATTTTTCAGTTCCTCAAAAAAATTGGGAAAATCAGTTTTCACCGTTTAGCCAAGAGAACCAGCGCTCTAGCGATTAACGATAAACCTAAGACAACAAGTACTCCAGCCCAGAACCCAAACCATATGCTCAAAGTTGTCGCATCATTGAGAAATGTGTTTATCAGGTAAACCACGCCTAGCCAGAAGACAAGATTACCCACCTCTTGCGCTATCCTACGGGTCGGGGAACGCGCAAACAGCCTCATAGCTACCAGCAAGATTTCCAAAATGACCAAACCCACGCTAAATTGGGACACAGCCACGTAAAGCTGTGCGTGAGCCGCTGGAACCGCGGGGGCTGGCAAAGATATTCCCGTGCCTGGAACCTGCGTGGTTGTGAAGTCGTTGAAAAAATTCACTATCTTCCCCCAAAGGTCTGGCGTTGTCACAGAGATTAATCCGATCAGGATAAAGACGGCTCCCACGGAAACTGCGCTAATTACTCCTTCGTGATACCGATGTGGGCGCGCGGGCTTGCTCAGATTTTCGCTCAATTCGTTCTCCCTCAACTGACTATTTTGCGGTTACAGCATATAACTTTTTTTAGTAAGCGTCGGGTGAATATTTTAAATAGTCAATCCTCAATAGAATTGGGTAGACTAAGGTGATGATGTTAATGGAATATTGTCCAAAATGCGGCAATAAAGTTGATGAAACTATGGTTTTCTGTCCGCGGTGCGGGGCATCCTTGAAAGTGGAAGCGCCAGCGCAGGCGGCGCCTGCCCCAGCAGCTCCAGTTCCTCGAAGAGGCGAAAAAGCTGAGAAGGGCGAGAAGCAGGAGAAACACGAAAAGCAAGAACCTGAGAAAGGCGAGAAAAACGAGAAGGGTGAGGGCGGGTTCATTGGCTTTCTTATTGGCGGCTTAATCTTGTTACTCATCGGCTTCATTGCCCTTGTTAACATATACACCCATTGGCTCACAGGAGTCACAGCTGTGGCTCTGCTGCTTCTGATAATCGGCGCAGTAGTCATAATCGCCGCTTTATACTTTAGCACTATGGCACGGAAACGGTATCCTCCTCCCGCTTAGAGGAGCCATCCCAAAAACAGCCTGTACAGCCTGTGTTCCAGAAGCGTCAAAGCAGTTCGTCTTCCGAACACGCGGAAATAGTTTTTTCCAGCTGCCTCTATCATGTCGCCAATGTCGTAACGGGGAAACATGCAAGAAGAAATTATAAGCCTACCCCACTCACCGCGCTTGAGCTCATGCAAATTTTTCGCGCCTTCGCCAGTTAAGACCTCAAAAAAATATGCATCGTAATTAGGCGTAACATACGGCAGCTCATCAAGTTGCTGGGCAAAAACACCCTCCGTTGCGGTGTACATTTCCACAATGGGTATGGATCCAAAATATTTTCTGAGAACGGGTCCGTACTTGAACTGTATTTTGCGCACGCTGGTGCAGAATAACGCTTGAGGCGCCCACAAGTCAGAGGGCTTCTTTCCATATTTTCGATTGATGTACTTGGCGAAAGCCAAGATAACTGGTGTTACGCCCATGGTGGCAGTAACATTCTTATCAAGTGCCTCCTGATAAACCAGTTCAAATCTTTTTTCCCAATCTGTTTTGGCGATTCCTGAACCGAGCGTGTCTATCTCTTCTTGGCGGGGCAAGAGGCTTACCCTATCGAACATGGGGTTCAGCCTAGCGTAAGTTCCAGAACTGTAGCCGTAACTTACTTCTCGACCGTTCGTGGTCATTGTGTGGACGCTGGATGGGAAATTCAAGTTTAGTATGGCGCCAGTGAAAACCTCAAAATTCTTTTTTCTCAGCGCATGATTTATCAGCGCTCTTGCTCCGCACGTGAAAATCTGTTTTAGATGCGTTTGCGTTGCTGGCATGACTTTTGATTTTCCAGTTGAGCCCCTCGTCATCACCCAACTCACTGCGGGTTCAGGTAAAATCGCTTGGTAATTTCCCTCTTTCACTTTGGTTAAATATGGCATAAGCCCTTTGTAGTCTATTACGGGAAAACTTGCTTGATAGTCAGGTATCCCCGTGATTTCAGGTGCACGGTGACTTTGTCCATATTCGGTTTTTGCATATTCTTTAACTAAGTCACTGAGAACGCGTTCTTGAGCTTTCTGCGGGTTCTCGAGTGACTCGTACCACGGGCCGATTATTGGGCGTAAGATGCTGAGGCTGTCGTCTTGAGGGAACATTTGGGATGCACTTATCACCTTGTTTCAATCGACTTATATGTTTCGCCATGCATAATTGCTGTGAAAAGCGCTGTTCTTCAAAGGTGAGAATCTGTGGCGGAAAATGTTCGCGCTGCTGCTGATAGTATTCGGAGGCTTGAGGTTCAAGGTGCAAGAAACGTTGCCATAGCCGCCATAAACGCCTTGGAGTCCTTGGCTAAAGATACAAGAGCAACAAGAGGGAAGGCATTCATTAAGGAACTTTTAGAAGCAAAAACCATTCTTTTCGCTTCAAGAGAAACTGAACCGCTTATGAGAAACGCGGTCAAATGGATAATCAGCCAAGTGGAAAACAGCGACAAACAAAAAGTAAATGACTTATCTAGAATTGTGTCGTTAAGTTCGAGCCAGTTCTTAAAGAGCCTCGAAAACTCAAAAGAGTGCATCGCCGAAATAGGCGCAAAGCGAATACGCGACAACTCGGTGGTGCTTACCCACTGTCACTCTTCTACAGTAACTTACTTGCTAACTAAAGCTAAACGAGAGGGCAAAACGTTTGATGTTATCTGCACTGAGACGAGACCTGTTTTTCAGGGCAGAATCACAGCTAAGGAAATGGTGGCGCTCGGCGTAAAAACAACGTTTATAGTTGATTCAGCGGCGCGTTCATTCATGAACCAAGCTGACCTCGTGATTGTGGGGGCAGACGCCATAACTTCGGAAGGAAACATCATCAATAAGATTGGCACGAGCATGATTGCGCTCACTGCGCATGAGGCAAGGGTACCGTTTTACGTTGTATCGGAACTCTTAAAGTTTGACCCTGCAACCGTATGTGGGGATTACGAGAAAATTGAGGAGCGAAGCCCAGAAGAGATTTGGAAAAACGCGCCTGAAAAGCTAAACGTGCGGAACCCTGCTTTTGATGTTACCAGACGCGACTTCATAAGCGGCATAATCTGCGAAGAAGGCATAATTCCGCCGCACACGATAAACGAAGTCATGCATCGGAAGTATCCTTGGGTCTTCTTGTGACTTAAAAAGAGTCACAAGAGAAAACACGCTGTAGCCCTATTTCAAAAAGTCTATCAATTCTTCCAATTTCTTCCCTATTGATTGAGTGAGTCTTCACTCATTTCGGTTCGCTCTTTATTATTCTGGTTAGTTCTTTCGGTTCTGCTATTATGTTTTTGGCTGTTGCAGAAGTTGTTTAGAAAGCGAAAGTGAACAAACATTCCTTGGTTAGTGTTTGCGTTTCTTGAAGTAGACCAGCAGACCTAAACCAACAAAAGCCACTAAAACTACAGCAGCTATGAGCCATGTTGTTGGGAAGGGCTCTGTTTCCCTGGCTATGGTGAAAGTTATTGTTTCTGAGGCTCCTGTATTTCCGAAGGTGTCTTTTGCATAAACTGTTATGTTGTGCAAGCCTTCAGGTAGTCCTGCTAGAGTTATATTTCCAGTTATGGTTACATTTGCTTCGTTGTCTATGCTGTAGCCTATCCATGAGGCTGACTCATTAAGGGCAAAGTTTAGCTCGATATCTGTTGTGTTGAATGTAATGCTTTTGGGTGACAGAACCGAGATAACTGGACTAATGGTGTCTATGTTGAAGTAAACTGTAATCCAACTGTCTTTCTCAATAAAGTCTTTCAATACCCCCCTTCGAGAGGTTGCCCACACATTTAGACGGTGATTACCTTCAGAAAGAGAGCTTAGAGTCAGTGAATAATTAAAAAACTGTTCCTTGCCATAAGTGTAACCTAGCAGTAGAAATATGTTGTCACTTCCATCAAGACGGTAAGCTACCATTTCAATATTAGAGTCTGTACAGGGGTTCCATGGAACATCTGGCTCTCTTACTATGAAGGCTAAAGTAACATTTCTAGAGGCATACGTCTTGTTGTTATCAGGTGATAATATTTCGATTACAGGGGGAGTCAGGGGTTCAGTAGGACGAGGATTAGCTTTTGCCACCTTATCAACCTGTGTTCCAGCTACTGCTGAAAATGAGAGTGCCAAGATGAGTGTTAGTGCTAATGCTGTTCTTTTCACAACAGCACCAAACAATAATAAGACTGGTTTGTGATAAAAGGGTTCTTGTAAAAGTTTCTTGACGCAATAAACCTGCAGCGCCAGTTTTAAGACAAAATTTCTTGACTAAAGCATATTTGGAGCCTAATAGAAATACTATGCAGAAACCAGTAGGGGGTCTACCCGCATTGGTGCTTTCCACAACCAAAAACAGACCTTGCCACACTAAAGTTCAACCTATTTATAACGCGGGTATAAGTCAAAACGGCATAACAGAAAACGCTAGAGTTCTAGTCTCCCCAAAGCTCTAACGCCACTTTAAGCTCTCCGTGACTTTCGCCGTATTCCTCTAACGGTATTCCCTGCAGGGTAGCGTCAACCGCTTGCCGCATAGCTGTTGCCCCAGCCACTGTTCCATTCTTGTGACCGTGAATTCCGCCTCCAGCTTGAATGACAAAATCTTTTCCGAAAGTAGCCATCAAAGCAGGCACCAGTCTGGGGTGCAAACCGCCCGAGGCAACAGGCATAACAGGTTTAAGCTTGCTCATCTCCATTTTTAAAGCCTCGATGTTCTCCAGAACCTCCCGTTTTGTTTCAGACATTTTCCCGACAACAGTGCCCACATGAAGCTGATCAACACCAATTATCCTCGCAACCTTAGCTATTACACGCATGGCTATTCCATGTTTCGGGTTCTTGGTGAGCGCAGCGTGACCAGCTCTATGAGCATGAATCACCAGCTTAAAATTCTGATCCCGCAGTGTTTGCAACGCAGAAAAGCCACATGTTAAGATGTCAACCATAACATATTCTCCGCCATGATCCAGCACCCACTCAGCCCTCTTCAGCATGGTGTCGGTTTCTGCCGTGATGTTGGCCATATACATTTTTTTCTCTCCAGTCTCCTCTTCAGCTTTGTCTCTGCTTGCCAGAGTCTTCACCACTCGCTCTTCAAAAGGGTTAAACCGCTGACTACCTAGGTTCTCATCATCCTTAACGATGTCGCAGCCGCCAACCCACGCATCATAAGCAACTCTTGCGTGATCAACCGTTTTCAATCCCAGTTTCGGTTTAATTATTGTTCCTACGAAAGGGCGATCATGAATTTTCAGGAGGTCACGGATTCCGTCAATCCCGAATCTTGGACCTTTGAAGCTGTTTGCAAGTTCTGCTGGCAGCATAATGTTGTTTAGCCTTAAATTTTTGAGCGCTCGCAGACCGAAAACGTTTCCTGCTATGCTGCTTAGGATGTTGGGCATGTTTTCACGTTCGAAAAGTGCGATTGGATAAGCGATTTTCACAATGTTTCCTTTTATAGCAAAAACGTGCGCTGCCAACCGCTCCACGTAAGGCTTCACCGTGGTGAGTTCGGTCCATGTGCCAATGGAGCTTTCAGCGGCAATTCCGCCTGCAACTTCTTTCAGGCTGAATCTTTGCGGTTCCACGTGAAACGTGCAGACTAAATCTGTTGATGCGGGTTTATATTTTAAATCGACAAAGTCTATGTACTTCAAAATCAGACTTCCTCTAAGGCTAATGTGATTGCAGTTTCCTTAAAATCTTTAGCTATTTGCCAGCTTATCTATGTGAAGGTGAACATAATGGAGCTATTGGCTGAATTTTTAAACGTCACAGCAGGCGAAAGAATAATCGATTTTCGATAAATAGAAAAAGTGGGTTTTATCGGGCTCTTGATCTTACGCGGGGTTCCAGTAGTGTCCATAGCCAGTCTACGAATTCTTTGAGGTTTTTGGTTTGTATGTGCACATCGCCTGGACCTGTGATTTGCGTGACTAAGCCTTCTCCGCCTAGGAGGGTTTCTTTTAGTCCGCCGAATTTGGTGACTTTGTAGCTGCAGGAATCGCTGAAGCCTACTAAGTGAAAATTGTCGACTATGAGTGTTTGTCCTTGTTTTAGGGTGTGGGTGTCTATGGCGCCGAATGTGTTTATGAAGAGTTGGCCGTTTCCTGTGGCTTTTAGCATGAATAGTCCTTGTCCGAAGAGTCCTTTGGTGAATCCTTCCCATTTGATGTCGAGGTCGATGTTTTGGGTTGAGGCGATGTAGGCGGATTTTTGTATTATGTAGCCTTTGTCGGGCTTAACGTCTAGCGTGGTTATGTCTCCTACGGGTGCTGCGACGAATGCTGCTTCGCCTGGTGCGTTTGTGGCGGTGTAGTCGTTTACCCAGAATGATTGTCCGCCTATGATGCTTAAGCCTAAGCTTCCGAGGAGGCTTTTTTCTCTTTTTCTCGTATGCGCTTCTATGTTTGGGTCCATGTAGGTCATGGCGCCTGATTCTGCGGTTATGGTTTCGCCTGGTTCTAGCGTTACTACGAGCATGGCGTAAGAGGGTTTATACTTGATTTCATACTTCATAACGGTCATCTGCTGACACTCTGTGTTAATAGTGCAAGATAAACGTTAATCAACGGTTCAGAAATAGCTGTGCGCAAAAAACTATACCCCCTCTATAAATAGAAAATTAAATGCAAGACAGCAAGAATTAGCGCAACGGTTGCGAGAAATGCTAATATCTATTAAAAAGTCATGTCTTGATAATAACTTCGATTATAGTAAGCCTATAGACAAAAACAAATTCTTGGTAAATTATCAGCTTAATTATGATGTCGGTTGCTACGCGGCTATGCGATATTTTAAACTGTTTGAGGATGTCGGTCTCTTAATAGATTGTGACGATGTTTTCATGGTAAACATCGAATATCTGAAGCTAAACAACTTCGATGTTAAAGGCGTGAAATTCCCACAACCAAAAACTCAAGTTTCATATTCCTTTTCTTGTTTAGTTTCTATTTGGTCTTCAATGAATCTTGTTAATCGTTCTAACAGACTGAAGAAGCTTGCAAGAAGGATAGACCTAAAAAGTCCCACAAGAGCGTCAAGAGAAATTGAAATTAACCCAATTTTTGAAACAAGTGAAAAGAAGAAGGTGTGAAAGGCAAATGCAACAGATGTTATGCTTGCTCCTAAAAATAGGATTCTTAACCTCATGAATTCTCTGCTTAAAGCTAAAATGACTACAATAACAAACAATATGGCTAAACTAATTAGAAAGAGTATTACTGAAGGAAAGAGGGGCGTACTGTTACTCAATGATATGGAAATCAACATGCCTAACAGCAAAAGAGGCATTTGCTCTCTAACTCGTTTATTCTGCAAAAGTGCCTTAAACCTTGCTTTTATATTGTTACTTATGCGCATAGATAGCCTTCTCATTGGCTTGACTTAGAGAAGCTGAAAGTTTTAAGCCTTTAGACCTTTAGAATAGCGTAAGCCAAACAGGGAATAAGCAAAAACGTTAAGTGAAAAATGCTCTATTCTTTATTGAGGGATTGTTATAGAATCCGAGAGAGAATCCCGAATAGACCAGTGCGTAGAATGCTGTGTTAGAGACAGGGATTTTTCTCAAAAAAAGGTCTTTCATTGCGAATTATGTGATAGGCTGTTCTGTGAAAGACATATTGAACCAAGATTATCGTTTATCAGAAACTT
>Ga0315289_10011415_pt1 | contig 12590 bp, 8 predicted proteins | sample YL17G11_40_MG_FD_203452 | JGI IMG/M metagenome (GOLD analysis project Ga0315289, IMG submission 203452) | Sediment microbial communities from Yellowstone Lake, YNP, Wyoming, USA - YL17G11_40 | ecosystem: Environmental > Aquatic > Freshwater > Lake > Sediment | place: USA: Wyoming | collected...
ATCCGAGATTCATGCCAACTACATTGTCAATGACGGAGATGCCACGACCGCTGATGTCAAGCAGCTCATCGCCCTGATCAGGGTTGCGGTTTGGAAGGAGTTTGGCATCGAGCTCGAGGAGGAGGTACGGATCGTTGGTTGAAGATTATAAAAAGAAGATAAGGATCAAATCAGTTAAGAAAAGGATATCGAACATCAACAGTGTCCTGCGCATATCCATCTGGACAAGCCTCGGAATATCCAGTGCTATGGTGCTATTTTGCGCAGTGGCATACATTTCGAGTTCCCACCTGTTTCATGTAAAAAATATCTCAATTAAGGGTTGCTCACATATGCAAGAAGATGAGATACTATCGCTACTAGATATTGAGAAGGGGGACAATATCCTTTCCTGTGACATAGACATTGCTCGGCAGAGGATTCAGGAGCATCCATGGGTGAAGGATGTTGAAATTGTGAGAAGATTCATCCCCGCTTCGATTATCGTGAATATAAAGGAACAGGTCTCCGTTGCGGCGGTCTATCTCGGGGTAAAGGGGTATGTGGTGAATGAAGAGGGGAGAATATTTGCATCCATGCCTCAAGGATTCAAGGGCCTCACCATCCGCGCCATGGGCTTTATCCCCACGAGCACGGACATGAATGCATTTTTGAAAAAAGGCATCGAGGCGATCCACCTCCTGCAATCAAAAGGCTTACCTGTGGACAGAATCGATATCGAGGCCGGAGGCAGGATGATATTCAGGCTCAAGATGGGGGTGAGCGTTGCATCCCTGGAGACCATCACCCCTGCCAAACTAGACATGGCCTTATGTATCATGCGCGAGCTCAAACCGATGGAGGGCACCGTATTGGACTTGAGCTGCGAGGACAAAGTGGTGCTCAGTAATCCGATCAAAGGGGGAGTGGAGACGCGTGGCAGCTAGAGACAGGATCATCGTCGGGCTGGATATTGGGACAACCAAGATCTGTTGCCTGATCACCGAGCGCAAAGAAGGGGGGTCGCTGGAGGTGATCGGATTCGGCCAGTCGGAATCGAAGGGCCTGCGGCGGGGGCTCGTCGTGAATATGGAACAGACCGTCGAGGCCATCAAGCGCTCGGTGGAAGACGCCGAACGCATGGCTGGCGTGCGGGTGGATGACGTGTATACCGGTATTGCCGGTGGTCATATCCAGGGGATCAGTACTACTGGAGTGATTGCCATCAAGGGTGATGAGATAACACCGGCCGACAAAAAGCGTGTAGTCGACCAGGCCAGGGATTTTGCAAAGCCCGTGGGGGTCGAGATCATCCATGTGCTCCCCCAGGAGTTCGCCGTGGATGAGATTACCGGGATCGTAGACCCTGTCGGCATGGCCGGATCCAGACTGGAGGCGAAGGTGCATATCGTCACGGGTTCGGTGGCGGCAGTGAGTAATATCACCAAGTGCGCCCAAAAGGCGGGCCTGGGTCTCCATGACATCGTCCTTCAGCAGATCGCATCCGCCGCGGCCGTCCTCACCCCGGATGAGCGGCAGCTCGGGGTCATCATCATGGACATTGGAGGAGGCACAACCGATATCGCCGTCTTCAACGATGGCGCCATCCGGCATACCACCGTCCTCGCCCTGGGAGGAGACCACGTCACCAACGATATCGCCGTGGGCTTGCGTACCCCCATCGCTGAGGCGGAACGGCTCAAGATCAAATACGGACATGCCATCGCCTCCAAGGTATCCCCGGATGAGCAGATCGAAGTCCCTTCCATTGGTGGCGATTCCGAGAGCATGGTTCCCCGGAGGATCCTCGCCGAGATTATCGAATCACGGATGGAGGAACTCTTCAAGCTCGCCTATAACGAGATCAGGAATACCGGTTTCGCGGAGCAGATGGCCACAGGTCTGGTGCTTACGGGCGGGGCGAGCTGCCTCGAAGGGGTGGCTCAACTCGCCGAGGGCATCATGCATATGCCGGTCAGAATCGGTGTGCCACGGGGGATCAAGGGATTGGTGGAGCTCGTGAACAACCCGGCCTATGCCACTGCGGTGGGTTTATGTCTCTATGAGGCGGACAAGCCGGGATATTATCATCGGTATAACGGGTCTCATACGTTTGAAAAATTGCTGGAACGGATGATTCGGTGGTTCAAAGAGGTGTTTTAAGGAAAAAAGGAGGGAGCTATGTTCGTACTGGAGGAGCAGGATCAGCTGGGGGCGCAGATCAAGGTCATCGGTGTGGGTGGCTGCGGCTGCAATGCCGTGAACAACATGATCAACGCCCACTTGCGGGGCGTCGAATTCCTGGCATGCAATACCGACATCCAGACGCTCAAGTCATCCTTGACCCCGCAACGTGTACAGCTTGGTGCTAAGCTTACCAGGGGACTCGGGGCCGGCGGCAATCCCGAGGTCGGCCGGAATGCCGCCCACGAGAGTGAGGACGCTATCCGTGAGGCGCTTCATGGCGCCGACATGGTTTTCATCGCCACCGGCCTGGGCGGCGGTACAGGGACGGGGGCTTCCCCGATCGTGGCCCGCATCGCCCGTGAGATGGAAGCGCTGACCGTGGCCGTCGCGACCAAACCCTTCCCTTTCGAAGGCAAACGTAAGATGACCCAGGCGCAGGTGGGGGAAGCGGAACTCTCAGAGAACGTGGACGCACTCATCATCATACCGAATAACAGACTCCTCAGCCTCGGAGGCAAGAACATCCCCATGCTCGAGGCGTTCAAAAAAGCCGATGAAATCCTGATCAATGCGGTACGGGGCATATCCGACCTCATCATCAACACGGGAATCGTCAATGTAGACTTCAATGACGTCCGGGCAGTGATGTGCGAGAAAGGCAAGGCCCTCATGGGTGTCGGGAGCGCCTGTGGGGAAAACCGGGCACAGGAAGCCGCTCAGGCCGCCATTTCCAGCCCGCTCCTAGAAGATATGGATATCAGTGGGGCCAAAGGCATGCTCATCAATATCACCGGCGACGAGCATATCACCATGGACGAGATCCACGAGGCCTCCACCCTCATCCAATCCTCCGCCCATGAAGACGCGAACATCATCTGGGGCTTCGTCGTCGACAAACACCTGAAAGATGAGATGACCATCACAGTAATCGCCACAGGTTTCTCCAACAAACCCATCGTGCTAGCCCGGACGGACAATGACCTGGAGGTGATCCGCGATCTCCAGGGCGCCCGGGTCATCGATTATAACCGGCCGGCCTACATACGCAAACAGGAACAGAAGAAGGACAAGGAGGTCGTCAAGATGGGAATGGTCGTGGATGACAGTGTGCTCGATATGGAGGCCTATAACATCCCCACCTTCTTGAGAAAGAAGGCGGACTAGGAGGGTGGATGCGACCCACGCGGGTGGAGATCGACCTCTCGGCCATCAGGCATAACCTTCAGAAGATCCGCAAATTCACCGGCAGAAAGATCATGATGGCCATCAAGGCCGATGCCTATGGCCATGGGGCGCCTGAGGTCGGCCGACTCGCGCAGGAACATGCACTCGTGGATATGTTTGGCGTCACGAGCCTAGAAGAGGGCATCGACCTGCGACAAGCGGGGATTCGACTCCCCATCCTCATCTTCACCCTCATCGATTCATCGCAAGAGGATATCGACACGCTCTGCGAGCATAACCTCATCCCAACCATGGCGGATACCATGCTCGTCGATGCCCTCGTTAAAGGTGCACGGAGGTGGAACCGGCCGATCGACGTCCATTTCAAGACCGACACTGGCATGGGCAGACTCGGCTTCCCTCCCGAGGAGTCCCTGGCTGTCATCAACAGCATTTCCAGCATCCGGGAGATCCGCATCACAGGCATCTATACCCACTTCCCCATCTCCGACCAGAAAGACAAGACCTTTACGCGCGAACAGATCCACCTCTTCCAGCAGATGCTAGACAAGGCGCATATGCTCGGCAGGGAATTGGGCCTGCGCCATTGCGCCAACTCCGGGGCCATCATCGACCACCCCGACTCATACATGGATATCGTCCGGCCAGGCATCCTTTGCTATGGCCTCTATCCTTCCAAGGAGAGCACCCGGAATCTCGATATCCAACCCGCCATGACGATGAAATCAGGGATTATGTTCATCAAGCGCGTCAAAAAGGGGACCGGCCTCTCCTACGGCCTCACCTACACCACAGAACGCGACACTTATATCGCCACTATCCCGGTCGGCTACGCCGACGGCTACCCGCGGGCATTGTCCAATAAGGCCAAGGTCATCATCAATGGTAAGACCTACCCCGTTGTTGGTCGGATATGCATGGACCAGTGCCTCATCGAACTGGGTGACGACATCTACCCCATCGGCCAGGAGGTGACCCTCTTCGGCACACACACCATCACCGCCCAAGATGTGGCCGACTGGTGCGACACCATCCCTTACGAGATCACCTGCAACATGAGCCGCCGCGTCCCGCGCACCTATTTGTAAACCGCTCAGTCCCGACAACTTCTATCCGATTTCCCCAAGCCGTATCGATACGATTTCCTTTCCACGCACGTGAATGCGCACCGCGCCGTTCATTTTCCGCGGCAAAGCGGCCTCGTGTGTTTCATCGAGCCGGCAGCGCGCGGCGGACGCGAACTCCATGCCGGGGGTAAGGGTGACGTCGATGGCTTGTTCCCCGATGTTGTAGCCCCTCACGATGATGCCCGCTCCGTCCTCGGCCTGCTTTACGGCGCTGATGACGAACTCGGGTGGGTCCACCGTAAGATATGCACCGGCGCAGGGGAGGATCCCTTCGTGCAGGGTCGTGGCAATCGCCCTGAGGGGTGTCGCAAAGGCCTGGGCGTGCATGTAGGACGTCCGCCATGGGCCCATATGCGGGATGAGGGAATAGGCGAAGGTGTGAGTCCCCGGCATCTGGGCGTCGGGGGTGGCCATGGCTGGCGGTCCGGCATGTCCCTTGCGCGTCGTGAAATCCTCGCGGGAAAGCCAGCCCACACAGCGCAGAAGGGTGAGCGCGATTTCCATGCCCGCGCCCGCGCGGCCGACCTCCACCTCCGGCAGTCCCCGGTTGGCGAGCATGAGACCGTGCGTGCCGTCCGAGACATCGGTGAACGCCCGCTGCGGGACCTCGGGACGCGGATCCTCCACCCAGCTATCGTCAAATTCCGGCAGGCCCACCGACCGCTCCACCACCTCGAAATGGCCATCATGGCATGATATGTCGGTTGTGACCGGGACGGGGAAGTGCACGCGCAGGCGGTGATCCCGCGCCGTATTCTTGACCCGGGTGGTGATATCGACACGCTGAACGCCGGACACGAGTTCGGCGCGAGTGATGATGGCAAGCTCCGTCATGGCATTGCTCCGTGACCGGCGATCGTCGTTCAAGGACAACGGCACCGGGAGTACGAGCTCCATCTCGAGGGACTGTTTGACCGCATCGGCCTCCATGCGGACGGAACGTACCTGAAGGGAGCCCGTGAGGCTGTCGTTTGCCGGCGGACTGTAATTGTACTCATCCCCGCAATCCCCGCCGTCGGCAAAACGGTTCAGGCCCGTGAAGGCCATCCCGGTGCGCTTGTCGGTCAAGGCCAGGGTCCCATCGTCCGCATTGGCCTCCATCAGGAAGTACTCGTTCTCGATGCGTGCCAAGGCCGGTTGTCCCACTGACAGATTGGGAGCGGCGGGCTTGACCCAATAAGTCCGATACCCATAACCGGGAATGTCCCTGGCCGTGAACTGTACCGTGGCATGGGCGACCAGGCGGGCATGCAGATGGTAACGGTCCAGGGAGTCATCGGCCAATAGGGCATCGATATCGGCGGACCAGGCCTGCAGGGCATCGCCGCCATCGGTATGGGAATCACACAGGGCAATGTCGATCGACAAGCAATGCTCCTCCCGGGCCAGCCTGACATTGCTGATCTTCATCCCCGGTATGCGACCCTCGCGGGCCATATCCAGCATACCGAGCAACCCGTCCCGGTCGAGATTGGCATTGAATATATCGGTCTGCTCGGGTTTGGTGAGCACCACATGTGGGACGGTTGCGCCGGTGTCGTCCAGAATCAGGATATCGTCGGCATTCATGGGCAGAAACATGTGCGCGGACACGAGATCGGTCCGGGGAGCGCTGATCGGGTTGAAGACGACGAGTGGGGTCTCGGAACCGTCTGTCGCGGCGGGCGCCGTGGCGATCCGTAGGCAGAGGGCCTGCAGGCTCTGTTGCGTGATCTCTTCGCCGATCTGCTCGACCTGGTCGAAGCGGCTAGCCATCTCGGCATGCACCTGGTCGATGGAGCACCCGCAGATTGAATCGTGCGGGTGGCACTCCATGAGCAGCCGCCAGGCCCGTCGTACGAGGGGGGCCGTATTGTCGATGCACCAGACCCGCCGCAGCTCTTTCAGCTCGGTGCTGGTATGCCGCGTCCTGAGTCCCGCCCAGGCGGAATAGGGCTCGGTCCATTTCTCGAGCAGGGTTTCGCAGGCATGGTTGCGCTGTTTGATCCACATGCGTGCCGACAGGACGCCCGGCAGGAGATGTTGTCGCCGACAGGCCCGCAACTCGCCGCGCACCACCGGGAGTTTGAGCGCCGAACGTGCGATCTCGTCGTGCATGGCCGCCAGGTAAGCCGCCAAGGTGGAGTGGCGCACCGTGTAGTCTTCCAGGTGCTGTGCGGCATGCGCCACCATGCGCGATGTCATATGGTGCGGTTCCTTATGGTCCGTGCCGTGCATGAGAAGCACGTGTCCGCTGGCGGCATGAGGGAGGAGGGCTTCGGCCAGCATGCGGATCTCGGCCGTGGACTTGTCCAGGGTGGATGCGGGCAACCCGGTGGCATTGCTGTAGCTGTCGCGCAGGTAGGCCAGCAGGACGCGCGTGCAGTCCGGGGCCTCCCACCACAGCTCGCAGGGTTCCTCCGCGAGTCCGCGCCATACGCAGGCCGTCGGGAAGCCGAAACCGCGCACGATCTGCGGCATCTGGCCAATATGCCCGAAGGTGTCCGGGATATACCCGATCTCCATGCGCTTCCCGAAGCGGGCGCAATCCGCCTTGCCCTGCAGGAGATTCCGGATGATGGACTCCGGGCTGACGAGGAACTCATCCGGCAGGCAGCGCCACGGGCCGATCAGGATCCTTCCCGTGGCGATATGGGCCCGCAGCTCCGCTTCCTTTTCCGGGCGCATATCCAGGTAGTCCTCGAGCACCACGGTCTGGCCGTCGAGCATGAAGTAGCGGTAATCCGGATCCTCCGCCAGGATGGCCAGCAGCTTGTCCAGCATGTGGACGAGCCGGAGCCGGATCTGCTGGAATGTCTGGTACCATTCCCTGTCCCAGTGGGTGTGAGAGATTATATGTACAGTTGCCATTAAAGTCTCCTTTCCTTAAAAAACAATTTTATAGTTCAACCCGTTCCTTCATCAGGGACTTTGCCTCTATCAGAGCCTGCTCCCTGATTGTAATAGGGAAGCGGTTATGAAGAGGGCTTATCCTTGCTCCAAGCTCAGCACATTTATAGAAGAGCATTGCAATAGGCTTCATAAAATTGCTCAGCTGCGCTCCGTGCCGAAATTCTTCAAGCGTTTCATTATCCCATCCGCCAAAGAATGCGTAAAGGAAGCTGAACAGGAACATGCCGGGAACAGCACCCACGAAGAACAGGATTATGCTGGTGACCTGGTTACTTTGCCAGATATAAGTTCCAGATATCCTTAAAACCCCATACAGGACAGCTCCTGATAATAGAGGGGCCCCGATGGACTGCCAGAAATAGAAACGCTGTTTGAAGCACACTCTATCGTTGACGAAGTAAGATACAATATCCTTGGTCAGAAGTCCTACGAAGTAAGCGATGATGAGACCGATAACCTGGAATTTATCTAGTAGTATAAAAACAAGGGATACCCTGATTACCTGCTCCATTGTGCATAAAGCCGTTATCAGGTAGGGCTTGTTGACGCCCCTCTGTATGTTGTCTCCAACCCAGGATGGATACTGTATCATGCCCCATACCATGAGAGGGATTGAATAAAGTGCCGCGCGTTCAAACTGCGGTCCGGTGGCACCCAATATGAACCGATCGGATACGGCAAGAAGGAATGCTCCGAGAAAGCCGCTGATCATGCCTCCATATTTATAAGCCTGAGCGGAATAATACTGGCTTAAAAGTAGTTTACCCTTTGAAAAAGCCTCGGATATGGCTGGCATGATGTTGTTATAAAGAGTCACAATAACCTGGAATGCAAATACGAAGTTTTTCGCAAGCATCCAGTTGCCCCATATCTCGGTGTAGTTGATCAGCTTGGTCTGTGTAATGAGGATTTCAAACGCCTGTGCGCCGGAAACAACCAGCGAACCCATCATGTCGAATACACCGAACTTGAGGCTCTTTTTTATAACCTCCCAGTCGAAATGGGCAAGGAAAAGAATTTTCATATTATAGCCGAGCCTGTGATAAAGGATGTACCCGATGATGAAGGTCAGAATTTCAGTCACATAGAGTGCAAACGCCATTCCGAGTGCACCGCCAAGTGCAGGCCCAACCAGTGGGTTTGAAAGCCCCCATTTGTAGACCGGATATACAACGATGAGCTGGGCTATGATCGGGAAGACGACTGCGAATCCGATATCAACGATCTGAGCATAATCGAAACGCTGGAAGCCTGTCAGTGCATACCGCATGAGCTGGTAAATGCCCGGCATCTGAATGATTGCATGGGTGATTATTATCCATGTGAAGATTGCATAGGTTGTTTTGGGAAGGAAAAAACTTGACAGGGCTACAAAGATGGTTACCTGGAGTGCGCCGGTGAGCATCTGCCACCAGACGAACATCTGGCCGTACTGTATGCCCTTTTTGGGGTCCTTGATGCGGTATTCGCTCAGGAACTTCACAAATGCCATGCTGGTACCCATGTCAAAGAACATCCAGGCCACCTCGAAGAACTGGAGCACCCGGAACCACAGGCCCAGCCCCTGTGCCGAAGGCAGAAGGAATGAAGGGAGTATGAGGTTCTGATAGATGATCAGAGGGACGAATAGGATCAGGCCTATGGTCAGGGCGAACATGAACCCGCCGAGAGGACGGTGGAAACCGATGTTCTCCCAGTCAGTGCCGTGTTCGCGCACTTCATAATTCTCGCGGTTGCTGACTATCAGGTCCAGGGCCTCGGGGTGCTTCCTGCTGTGGCGTCTTACAATTATGAACAGGCCGAAAAATGTAATGTTTATCAGTACAAGAAAAGTTACGATTGTCAGCTGCTCATTTTTGTGAGGAACAGGCGAGGCGGGATAGTCTACAAAACTCTGCGGACTCTTGCCGGCCGCGCTCATTGCAAGGTTATAGAAGAAATAGTTGAAATAGGGCCATTCCTGGAAGTCCTTGTTGAGAAGTTCCTCCCTGCCCTCCTTGTTGTTGGACATCATCAGGTGCGGCGTGAATATATAAACATTACCTTTGCCTAATGCATATTTCCCCAGGACTGTCTCTTTGCTTGCATATCCGTATACAAGAGTTAGCTGGTTGATTCCGCTGACCTCGGTTCGCTCCCTGACCTGAGGAGCGCTGTTCCAAACAATATCGTTAACGACCGAACCTGTTGCGGCGGGAAGGTTGTCAATGCTTTCCTCCTTTTTCAGAGGTTTGATCTCAACCTGTAAACCGAACAGACTGTAAAGCTGGTTTTTTGTGATGTGCGGGCCCATGACGAGGATAAGACCTGAACCTTCCCTGACTTTTGTGCTGATATTCTGTGGGTCGGGGATTGAGTCGTTGAGTACAAAAACATCTGCGTTGAAATCAGAGGTGATCTGAAAATCCTTTGCCAGGGTCAATGCCTGCAATACACTTCCATGTGGTCCTGAATAGAAGGCCTTCAGTTTTTCCTGGGCAAATACAGTGTCCGGTATAACCGCTGACGAAAGAATTATTAATGCAGATATTAAGAGATTAAACTGTTTCTTTGTCCATTTAGTGAGAACCTTCTCGCAGTAATTTGATATTGGGATTGCAAGCGGGATGAAACAATCAGTGTTTCTCAAATGGTTAAGTTTCATGACATTACCCCTCAAACCCGTTATCCCTGATAACCTGGGAGAACCAGCGTCCGCTATCTTTTATTATGCGTTGCTGCGTGGTGTAATCTACATAGACAAGACCGAAACGCATTGTATATCCTAAGGCCCATTCGAAGTTGTCCATCAGTGACCAGTGGAAATATCCCTTGACAGGAACGCCTTCTGAAATGGCCCTGTGAACCTGTTTAAGATGGTCCCTGACATAGCGGATGCGGCGCTCGTCACGCACACGCCCGTCAAAGTCGACCCCGTCGGGCACGGGTATGCCGTTTTCGGTTATTATGATCTTGGCCGGTTTATAGTTGTTCCACACACGGGTGATGATCTCATGGAAGCCTTCCGGATAGATCTCCCACATCTGGGAGTACTCGTTGCCTTCGGAGTGCACCTCCGAGGCCTCGATGATCGGGAAATTCGGGTCGTGTCTCATCACCGTCCGGGTGTAATAATTGATGCCGAGGAAATCGAGCGGGACGGCCATGCATTGCAGGTCGTCCGGCCTGATCTCTGGGAAGAACGGTCCGAGGAGAGCGACTATGTCTTCCGGGTAGCTGGCCTTGAAGACCGGATCGAGGAAGAGGCGGTTGAGCACACCGTCGAAGCGCCGCGCAGCCAGCCGATCCTGCTCGCTGTCGGTAGCGGGATGCACCGGGTTAAGGTTCAGGGTGATCCCCACCTGGACAGGGATCCTGGCGGTGCTACGGATGACATCGACAGCCAACCCGTGCGACAGAATGAGATGATACCCGGCGTGCATCGCCGCCATCGGATCCTGCACGCCCGGTGCCATATCGCCGCTATAGTAGCCACCCAGTGCCATGACGAACGGTTCGTTGTGCGTGATCCAGTTGGCGACGCGGTCACCAAGGCGCTCTACCACGGCCCTGGCGTACTCGGCAAAGTGATAGGCGATTTCGCGGTTTGCCCAGCCGCCTATTTCCTGTAGCGCCTGGGGCAGGTCCCAGTGGTAGAGGGTGGGGAAGGGCTGGATTCCCTTGGCGAGCAAGGCGTCCACGAGCTGGTCGTAGAAATCAAGCCCGGCGGTATTGATCCGGCCGAAGCCCTTAGGAAAGATGCGCGGCCAAGCGATGGAGAAGCGGTAGGCCTGCAGGCCGAGCCCGGCCATGATATCGATGTCCTCGGCCCAGCGGTGGTAATGGTCGTCGGCCACCTCGCCGGACGAGCAGTCCTTGATCTTGCCCGACTGACGGCAGAAGGTGTCCCAGATCGAAGGCCCTTTGCCGTCTGCTTCCCATGCCCCCTCGATCTGATATGCCGCCGTAGCTGCCCCCCATAGGAACCCTTCCGGAAATCGATATTCCTCCTCCACCATAGCACAACTCCTTTCATGATAACCCAAGATTGCTATCTTTCCATGAGAAGGCAACTCATGATAAAATGAAGTTATCTAATGATCAAGGGATTGTTAGGCAGGGTGATCTCGGTTTACCCCATGATACAAAAACAAGCAGTGGAATAAGGATTCCCATGACGCGCTACTATTGAATACCTACACAATCCTCCCAGGTGCTACCTTCGGATGAGCACTGCATAAAAAATGAATATGATCCTTATCTACTCCTAATAGCATCTATTTCATCGTATACCGCTCTCCAACTCCCTCTGCCGTCGCCTCTATTATCTAATCAATTTCCTTATCTAGCAGAGCCTCCCGATACTTAACAGGAAACACTATATGATAGTGAATCTGCCATGCATAATGATATCCCTTTCTTACTCCACCATCCCCCATCCCCTATGCTTATCATAAGGACACCACCGCAGCAAGCTGCGGGGAATTTGCAAGTTAAAAGGCATACCCCAGATTTATGCCAAGGCAATTTTGCCAGCTCTCGATGTGCTGGTCGATTGTGGCGGCGAATCCGGGGGCATGCTGTGACTGAGTGCCTTCGGTGTCGATATTGAGCAGGTCATACTGCACGCCTAGCGCGAGCACCGGCGTGAACGCGTATGTCGCCTTCAGGGAGCACATGGTGGCCATGCCGCCGCACTCCCCCTTGTTCACCTTGCTGAGCAGGAGATGGTGGTCATCAACCAAGGCCCCCACGATTGGGGAATAGCCTAGACTCGCCTCCAACATAAAGCGCTCGCGGATCTTCAGCATGGCCCACAATATGATTGGGTGAATTGTATAAATTACATCATAGATAAACCCTAGCCGGCTAATGCGGTAGCCGCGTTCTATGAGGTAAGCGGACTTAAATAAAGTTTTGAATATCCTTGACAATACCCGGGACAGACTACAACATAAAAACTCAGGCATATGCTCGAACAAACGAAAGGAGACCATATGAGCAGGATGATATGGACATTGATATGTTTTTTCCTCTTGGGCACAGCCTTACCTATTTACGCAGATGAACAGGGGGACACAGATCGGGCATCATCGGAGGAAAATCCATCATCGGCATTGCCGGACCAGCCCAGCATCAAGCCGCAGTTTATCATAACCCAGGGGCTGGGGATGATGAGGGGCTACACGCGCTATCAGATTGGCGGCCTGCATACCGCCCCTGGGTATAGTTTCCAACAAC
>Ga0315289_10011417_pt1 | contig 12589 bp, 7 predicted proteins | sample YL17G11_40_MG_FD_203452 | JGI IMG/M metagenome (GOLD analysis project Ga0315289, IMG submission 203452) | Sediment microbial communities from Yellowstone Lake, YNP, Wyoming, USA - YL17G11_40 | ecosystem: Environmental > Aquatic > Freshwater > Lake > Sediment | place: USA: Wyoming | collected...
GCCGCCTTTGGTCTCTGCGCCTCCGGCGTCTATGTGTTGAACGATTTGCTGGATCTGGAAGCTGACCGGCAACATCCCACAAAGAAACAGCGACCGTTTGCCGCGGGCAACTTGCCCCTGCCGGTGGGACTGGTCATGGCGCCCGTTCTCCTGCTCGCGGGTTTCGCCGCCGGGGCGTTGCTGCGGGCTGAATTCCTGGGCGTGTTGGCGGTTTACTTCGCTCTCACCACCGCCTATTCCTGCCGGCTAAAACAAGTGGCGCTGTTGGACGCATTTGTGCTGGCCGGGCTTTACACCTTGCGCCTGATTGCGGGACATGAGGCCACCGGCGTGGCCTATTCCAACTGGCTGCTGATGTTCTCCATGTTCATTTTCCTGAGCCTCGCGCTGGTGAAGCGGTTTCAAGAATTGCGCTCGGTCCGGCAGACGAATCAAGTTGGTGTCCAGGGTCGCGGCTATCGCGCCGAAGACCTGGAACTGGTCGCGTCGCTGGGCGCGGGCAGCGGCTATCTGGCCGTGCTGGTGCTGGCGCTTTACGTCAACAGCCATGAGGTGCTGATCTTGTACCAGCGACCGATGCTCTTGCTGTTTGTGTGCCCGCTCTTGCTCTACTGGATCAGTCGCGTGTGGATGATTGCGCATCGCGGACAGATGCACGAGGACCCGGTCGTTTTCGCCCTGAAAGACGGGGCTAGTTACGTGGTCGGGCTGTTGACGGTGCTGGTCATCTGGCTGGCCACGGGCCGGTAATCACGCCATGGAACAACCCGGCAACTTCTGGTTTCACGATACCGTATCCGCCCTGGCCTATTCGCTGGCTCAGGCGCACGCGACTGCGCCGCCGCTCCCGCCATTCCAACCGCCTTACAACGACCTTACCCGCTTCATCCTGCGGCAACACGGGCGGATGACGGACTACTTGCGCACGCCGATGCTCGCGGCGACGCTGGGATTTGACGCGTTGGCATCCATTTCAACCGGCCATAAATTCCACCGGCTGCCGCCACTTGCGCGCCGCCGGTTCATTGAGGCTTGGAAAAACTCCAATTTAAGTTTCAAGCGCGACCTGATCCGTTTTTACGAAAGTCTGGCCACGCTCGCGCTGTTTGATCGTAGCCGCCGAGGTGACGAGGCGGAGGCGTCGGCGCCAGGTCAGAACAGATCTTTCCGCCTCCTTACGTCGGCGGCTACGGCTGAAGTCGGCGCTGACCACGCCGGGGTCTTGACCGAGCCACGCTCAGAATTGCGCACTGAAATCGTCGTGGTTGGTTCCGGTCCGGGCGGTGCCATTACCGCCTGTCTGCTCGCCGAGGCTGGGCGAAACGTTCTGCTCATTGAGGAAGGTCCGTTTTACCGGCTCGAATCCTGTTCGCCGTTTTCCCGGGAGGAGATGGAACAAAAATACCGGAATGGCGGGCTGACCGTGGCGATGGGGAAAACCAAAATCGCGTATGTTGAAGGCTGCTGCGTCGGCGGCGGCAGCGAAATCAACAGCGGCCTTTATCACCGCACGCCGCCCGAAATCCTCGAACGGTGGCGCAAGCAATTCCAGGTGGACGCGCTCACCGAAAAGGACATGACGCCGCACTTTGAGGCCTGCGAACGCGACCTGTCGGTCTCACTGCTGCCCGGCGCTGCGCCCGCTGCGTCCCTGAAACTGCACGAAGGCGCGACGCGTTTGGGCTGGAAATAATTGGAAGTGCCGCGCTGGTTCCGCTACGAGGCTGACAGTCTGGGTAGCCGCCGACGTGAGGAGGCGGACGAACCTGCGGTTTCCGATTTCCGCCTCCTCACGTCGGCGGCTACAAGCCAAAAAGGCAAACGCCAATCCATGACCAAGACGTTCCTGCCGCGCTTTCTCAACGCCGGAGGCAAATTGCTGCCGAGCACACGCGTCCAGAAAATCCGTGCGGCAGGCGACAAATGGATTTTGCAGGCACGCCACGTGGAGGCCGGACCGGTGTGCATCGAGGCGGAAACCGTTTTCCTCTGCGGCGGCGCGGTGCAAACCCCTGCCCTGCTCCGCCGCAGCGGCATCACGCGCAACGTCGGCAATTCACTTTGCCTGCACCCGACCGTGAAGGTCGTCGCAAAGTTCGCTGACTCGGTGAACTCAGCGGACATGGGCGTGCCGGTGCATCAAGTCAAAGAGTTCGCCCCGCGGTTCAGCTTCGGCTGCTCGATCAGCTCGCCAGCCTATTTGGCATTGGGCATGATTGACCATCCGCAACACGCCGCCGAAGTCCGGACCTCATGGCACCAAATGGCGAATTACTACGCGATGATCACCGGCGAGGGGCACGGCACGATCCGTCCCCCGCCCCGTTTCGGCGACTCGCTGGTTCGCTTCAATCTGACCGAGAGCGACCATCGGGATTTGGCCGAGGCATTGCGCAAACTCGCTCACGTGCTTTTTGCCGCCGGTGCGGTGGCACTCTACCCGAGCATTACGCGCGGCGCGGCATTGCTTTGCCGAGACGACCTGTCGAAACTCCCCGACGTGCTGCCCGTCGGTCTGACCAATCTCATGACTATCCACCTGTTTTCTTCGTGCCCGATGGGTGAAGATCAAACCAAGTGCGCGGCGGACTCCTTTGGCCGCGTCCACGGTCACAAAAATCTGTTCATCGCCGACGCAAGCCTGCTTTGCACGGCACCAGGCGTGAACCCCCAAGGCTCGATCATGGCGCTGGTGCGAAGGAACGCACTCCATTTCCTTGCGGAGCACTGATTTGCTGCCCGATGGACCTCCAAACAAACTTCGCTCTGGTCACCGGCCCGCTGGGCTGGCTCGGCTCGCGGCTTGTCGAAACGCTTGTGCGCGGCCTGCCGGAGCGAGAAGACCAGAGTCAGCCGCCCGCCGGCTTGCGGATTCGGTGTCTCGCCCTGCCCGGCCAGGACTTCACCAGTTTGATGAAGCTTTCCAACCGCGTTGGAATTCTGACCGGAGACATCCGCCTTCCGGCAGATTGCGCCCGGCTCTGCGACGGTGCGCAGGGCGCCGTGCTGTTTCACACGGCGGGCATGATCCACCCGAGCCGCGTCCGTGAGTTTTACCAGGTCAATCGCACCGGCACAGCCAACCTGCTCGACGCCGCGATCCAAGCGGGCGTCCGCCGCGCTGTCGTGGTTTCGTCCAACTCGCCTTGTGGTTGCAACCCGCACCCGGATCACTTGTTCGACGAACAATCGCCGTTTCATCCGTATCTCAACTACGGGCGTTCGAAAATGGCGATGGAACTCGCCGTGCAGCAGCGAGCGGACAAAATCGAGACGGTCATCATCCGCGCCCCCTGGTTTTACGGGCCAAATCAGCCGCCGCGCCAAACGCTGTTTTTCAAAATGATCCGCGATGGCAAGGCGCCCATCGTCGGTCGCGGCGAAAATCTGCGTTCGATGGCCTACATTGATAACCTGTGCCAGGGCCTGCTCCTCGCCGCCACGGTCGAGCGCGCCGCCGGACAGACCTATTGGATCGCCGACAGGCGGCCTTACTCGATGAACGAAATCGTGGACACGGTGGAGCACTTGCTCGAAGCCGAATTTGGCCAGAAATGCGCCCACAGGCGGCTGCGGTTGCCTGGCTTTGCCAGTTCACTTGCTTACGTCGTGGACTCCACGCTCCAGGCGTTCGGATTCTACAACCAGAAAGTCCACGTGCTCTCGGAAATGAACAAGACTATCGCCTGCTCCGTAGCCAAGGCGGAAAGGGAGTTAGGCTATCGGCCAACAGTGGAATTGGAGGAGGGCATGCGGCGATCAATCCGGTGGTGCCTCGACAATGGCATCAAGTTCTAGTCCGGCAAGATGAGCAAGCCAAAGGCTTTGATCACCGGCGGCTCGGGCTATTTCGGCTCGCTGTTGCGTGACCGGCTGCACGAGCGCGGCCACAGCGTGCGTGTGTTCGACCTGGCCGATGCCGGCGACCGGCAAGCCGACGTGGAGTTCGCGCGCGGCGACATCCGCGACGCGAGGAGCGTGACGGAGGCCTGCGCTGGCTGCGACGTGGTCTATCACTGCGTCGCCCAGGTGCCGCTCGCCAAGGACAAAGAGCTTTTCCAATCCGTCAACGTCACGGGCACGGAAAACCTGCTGAACGCCGCGCGCGCGGCAAACGTCCGCAAAGTCATTTACGTCTCGTCCAGCGCCGTTTTTGGCGCGCCGAAATCAAATCCCGTCACAGAGGAAACACCCCCAACGCCCGGTGAGGCATACGGTTGCGCGAAACTGGAAGGCGAGCGCCTCTGCTATCGCTTTGCAGAGGAAGGTTTGGACGTAACAATCATCCGCCCGCGCACGATCATGGGGCATGGACGGCTTGGAATTTTCCAGATTCTTTTTGAATGGATTCGCGAGGGCCACAACGTGCCTGTTTTTGGCTGCGGCGACAACGTTTATCAGTTCGTTCATGCGGACGATTTGGCCGAGGCCTGCATTCTCGCTGCCGCGCGGCCCGGCTCGGCGATTTACAACTGTGGCACCGACCGCTTTGGCACCATGCGCGAAGTCTTGGAGCACCTTTGCGCCCACGCCAAAACCGGCTCAAAGGTCAAAAGTGTTCCCATGGCTCCGGCCGTCTGTGTGATGAAGTTCACCAGCGCGCTGGGCCTGTCACCGCTCGGCCCGTATCACGCCCTGATGTATGGCCGGTCGCTTTATTTCGACATCACCAAGGCGCAGACTGAGCTGGGCTGGAAACCGCGCTACTCGAACGACGAAATGTTCGCCCAGAGCTACGAGTGGTATTTGAAAAACCGTGACTTGGTCCTGCGGGGACATGGGGCATCGCAGCACCGTTCTGCGGTCAAACAGGGAATCCTCAATCTTGTCAAGCACCTCCTCTGAGCCGCCCAAGCGCATGTTTGAAAAATCGTTTTGCATGGGTCCGGGCAAATGCCCCCAGTGTTGGGTGTCCACGCTTTAGCGTGTCTTTGTTCGGTGTGCACGCATTGACGTGTCCGTCTCAAACCGGCTAAAGCCGGGACACCAAACCCGATTTTCCCAACACGCGCAAGGCAGACTTGCCTTTGAGAGGCGATACGGCAAGCTGCGGCCATTGAACAACGGCGCGGCAAAACATCTCTTCTGGGGTCGTTACTTTCTGGCGTTGCTCGCTGGACTTTTACTGGCGGCTTCGTTCCCGAAGATCGGGATTGCCAGCTTGGCGTGGATTGCGCCGGCGCTGATCGTGGTTGCGGCGCTCGGACAACGTGGCGCTGACACGTTCCGCATCGGTTACATCGCCGGGCTGGGCCAGTGGCTGGCAACCCTTTACTGGCTGCTGCTCATCCCGGTGGCGTGGTATCCGATTCTGGGCTGGGTCGCGTTGTGTGCTTACCTGGCACTCTATCCGGCGATTTGGGTATGGCTCGTGTCCCGTTGCTGCCCTCTCATTAGCACCGGGCTTCAGCCCGGTGAAGAAGGAACCGTACGAACATCACCAGCCGCTTCAGCGGCTTCCGCTACAACGAAGGAAGCCGTTGAAACGGCTCACGCAACTCACCCCCCAGCTAACACCGGGCTGAAGCCCGGTGCTAACGAAAGCAGTGCATATCGTCTTCAACATGGCTGGATTCAGCGCACGTTGTGGGCGTTGACGGGCGCAGCGATTTGGGGAGCGCTGGAAATGGTGCGTGCGCGGCTGCTCGGCGGTTTTCCGTGGACGCCACTGGGCGTGTCGCAATACAAATTGCTCCCGTTGATCCAAGTCGCCTCCGTCAGCGGCGTCTATGGCGTCTCGTTCATCGTCGTGTGGTGCTCGCTGTCGCTGCTGCTGGCGGGCATGGCCATCGTGCGGCATCCGACGACCCGATCGGTCTGGGTCAGCGAAATCATCTTGCCCGTCACCGCGCTGGTCGCGCTGCTGATTTGGGGAGACCGGCAACTGGCCCAGCCGTCGCCTTCCACACGCGAACTTCAAGTCGCATTCGTCCAGCCGAGCATCCCGCAGACGATGATTTGGAATTCAAAGGAAAACGCGGCGCGCTTCAAGCAAGTGCTGGAACTCACCCAAAAGGCGCTGACGGCAAAACCGGCCAACCCCGAAAGCCTTCGGGGCAAGCTGCTGCTCTGGCCCGAGGCGGCCTTGCCGAGTTTCGACGAAGCCAGCTACACCGCCATCACCAATTTGATCCGCACCCATCGAATCTGGATGATCTTCGGCGCGGACGACGTCGAGCGGCGCCCCGATGCGAGGGGCAGCGACGAATTCGACTACTTCAACAGCGCGTTCCTGTTCAATCCGGACGGCCAATTCGTGGCCAGTTATCGTAAGCGGCACCTGGTTATGTTTGGCGAATACGTTCCCTTGGCGCGCTGGTTGCCGTTCCTGAAAAACTTGACCCCGATTCGGGGCGGCTTCACGCCGGGCAAAAAGCCGGTGCAGTTCGTGATAGGCTGGTGGGGCGAGCGTCCTCGCGAGCCGGGAGCAAACGGTATGGTCGGCTCGTCGGGAGCCTCGCCCTACCTACAAATTAAAATCTCCGAGCTGATTTGTTTCGAAGACATTTTCCCCGAACTCGCCCGCGAATCCGTCGAGGACGACACCGATTTTCTGTTGAACCTGACCAACAACGGCTGGTTCCAGGAAAGCGCCGCCCAATGGCAACACGCCGCCACCGCCATCTTCCGCGCCATTGAAAACGGCCTGCCGCTGCTGCGCTGCTCCAACAACGGCCTGACCTGTTGGGTGGACGCGCACGGGCGAATCCGCGAAATCTTCCGCGACGACGCCGGCAGTATCTACGGCGCCGGCGTCATGACTGCGCAAATTCCTTTGCTTGAACCCGGACAGACCCGCCCCTCGACATTTTACCATCACCACGGCGATTGGTTCGGCTGGGCCTGCGTGGGTATTGGTGTCGTGGCGCTGGCCGCCACAAGCTGGCGAAGTGTCACGGCCAAGCAGCGCCAATGACGTCAGCGTCCTGCACCGCTGCCAAGCGAGGAAACGTGCGGGGCGGCACGCCGATTTCCAAATCGGCGCTTGTGGAACAAATCCTGAGGCCAGAAGCCGGATTGGAATCTGGCGCTCCGGTGTCAGCGTGCGGACACGCGCTTGAAGGCTTTCGTTCCGGCGATACTCCTTGATCGAAATTCGCAAGTCTGCTTTCGTAAGAGCATGACAGCAGCCGAGGTTAAAAAAATCAGCCGTGCATGTCGGCGTGCAAGGAGTTTGTCCCAATAATACTGTTGGATGGCAAGCAAATGAAAGGCCGCACGACAAACAAGATTCTTGCGATAGCCGGGAGTGCAACCCTTCTCCTTGCTTTGGCAGGCGTCGGAGTGCTCTGGTATTACTCTTGTCTTGGGCCCGGTTACTACTCAGAGCTAAATGCTGTTGTTGCGGAGTTTCGGAAGATGCCCCATGTGGAGCTTGTTGAAATCAATGGCGTTGATGATCTTTTTCTTGAGCATATATCGGCGCGAATTCGAGTACAGGAGAAAGGCGAGATGGTATTCTTTAATCTGGACAGAGACTCGTTCCGGGGCGCGAAGCACTTGCGTCTCTGTTCGGTGGGTCCGTACACAATCCGTGTGGAAGGAGAAGGATACGTAGGAGTCTTCGAAGCAGCTTCTGGCAAACCGGTCCGCTCCCAATTCTTCGGAGGCGATGCGGACATCGGACCGAATGGCGAGTTTGCCAAAATGTTTCCGTTCCAGATCTCGACCATTCAAAGTGCAGTCGATCGGTACGACGACATCTACTACTTGATCAGCGGCTGGCCGCAGAAGTCAGCTAAAGGGCATTTCAGGGATGCAAAAGGCACGGAATTTTACTATTACATTGAGACGAACGAAGTCCAACAAGCCGCTGCACCGAATGCAGCTTCGCCGCATCGGTGAGCTGGGCGTTAGATCGTGATCGAAACAAATTTCGGCAATCGCCAGGGATTGATCCTTTCGATGCAGGGGCAAAAATTTCGATTAGCCTGAATTGATAGGGAAGCTATACTCCGCCCCGAAATGATTCGTCATTCCGACCGGGCGTATCCTGAATCGGCGGAATCTCTCGCCTCCACTCCGCTGGGGCGCGTGGATGCCGCTTCGGGCCGCTTTGTCGGGATTGACATCGGCGCCGAGACGATCAAGGTGGTTGAACTCCGCAAGCGCGAGCACGCGACGGAGTCGGTGTTGGTGCGGAACGGCGAAGGGTTGGATTGCGTCCGCCGACAGGTTGTCGAGCATGGCAAAGAACCAGGGCTTCGCCTCCTCGAAATCCTTCGCGATTGGAACTGGGACAACATTCAAGCCGCCGCGGTGAGCGGGCGCATGAGCCGGCAGGTCAATCTGTCGCGCGTGCCCACCAAACAAGCCCAGGCGCGCGGCTATCGTTTTCTTTTCGGCAACGAGCCGGCCACCGTCGTCTCGATTGGCAATCACGGTTTTTCCGTTCTCGAACTGCGCGGCAACGGCCTGGAAATCTTTCGCGAAAACAGCCGCTGTTCTCAAGGCACGGGCAATTTCCTCCGCCAACTCGTCGAACGCTTTTCACTCGACATCGCTGAGGCCAGCGAGCTGTGCGCAGATGTCGAAAAGCCCGCGCCGCTCTCGGGCCGCTGCCCGGTCATCCTCAAGACCGACATGACGCATCTCGCCAACAAGGGCGAGAACCGCGCCCAAATCCTGGCCGGCCTGTTCGACGCCGTCTGCGAGAACGTCACGGTCCTCATCAAGCCCGGCATCAATCCGCCGAACGTTTATCTCATCGGCGGGGTCAGCCGTTCCCGCAGAATTCAGAACACGTTTCGCAATTCCCTGCAAAAGCTGGGCATGACGTTGATGCCACTCGACGAAAACGGCGCCCTTTTCATGGAAGCGATCGGCGCTGCCGCCGTGGCAACGGAAAACAGTCGTGAGGTTCCGCCGCTGGATGATTTGTTGGCCCCGCGTGCCGAGGCAAAACTTGAGCGTGTCGCCGCGCTTGCGGACTCGCTGCGCCTCGTGCATCGGATGCCGCCCCCGCTCCACCCTGGCCGCAACGGCAAGCCCGCTGACCTGATCCTCGGTTTCGACATCGGCTCGACCGGCTCCAAACTCGTCGCGTTGGACGTCGAGTCGCAGGAAGTCCTTTGCGAAGCATACCGCGGCACAGCCGGTGATCCAGTTGGCGCTGCTCAAGCCCTGCTCCGGGAATTCGTTGAAGCTGACGCGCTGCCTCAACGTGCTGCCGGCATCCTGCCGGCAGAAAAACGGCACGCACCTGCCGGCGGGACGCCGGCAGCGCCGTCACCAGTCCACCTCTGCAACCGCATTGTAGCCTTGGGCGTGACCGGCAGTGGCCGAGAGATTGTCGGCTCGCTCATGGCCACCTGCTACGGCAAGGACGCCGCGTTCATCCTGAATGAAATCGCCGCGCACGCCGAGGGCGCGATGCACTACGACCCACGCGTGGACACGATTTTCGAGATCGGCGGACAGGACGCGAAATACATCCGGCTGGCCGACGGGCGCGTGATTGACTGCGCCATGAACGAGGCGTGCAGCGCCGGCACCGGCTCGTTCATCGAGGAACAAGGCCGCAAATTCCCCGGCGTGAGCGACATCGCCCAACTCGGCCAAGAAGCGTTGTTGGCCCCGTGCGGCGTGTCGCTGGGCCAGCATTGCTCCGTCTTCATGGCCGAAATCATTGACGAAGCCGTCGCCGCTGGCGTCGAACCGCGCGAAATCATCGCCGGCCTTTACGACTCGATCATCCAGAATTATCTGCACCGCGTGAAGGGCAACCGCTCGGTTGGCCAGGTCATTTTCTGCCAAGGCATGCCGTTCAGCGCGGATGCTTTGGCGGCGGCGGTCGCGCGCCAAACGGGCAGTCAGGTAATCATTCCGCCGAATCCCGGCACGGTGGGCGCGCTGGGCATCGCGCTGCTCACGCGACGGGAACTGCCGTGGCGGGAACGCAGCCCGCTTGATCCCGCGCGCTTTCTCGGCGCGGCCATCGAGCAAAAGGAGACGTTCATCTGCAAAGCCACGACCGGCTGCGGCGGCGCTGGAAACAAGTGCCGCATTGACAGCATCCGCACGATCGTCGGCGGTGAACGTCAGCGGTTCACTTGGGGCGGCGGCTGTTCGTTGTATGACAAAGGCACGCGCAAGAAAAAGTTGCCCGACCTCGCGCCTGACCCGTTCCGCGAACGGGAGGAATTGGTGAAGGAACTCCTTGGCCGCATCGCGGGCCGTTCCGACTCGTCCTCGTCCTCGACTCCCGAAAGCAAACGAGCACGAGGACGAGGAGGAGAACGAGGACGATTCGGCGCGCGCCGCCAGCGCGTGGCCATTTCGGACGAGTTCACGCTGAAAGGGCTTTTCCCATTCTTCGCCACTTTTCTGCGCGAACTCGGTTTCGATCTGGTCGTGCCGACTGGCGCCGACCACGCGGCGCTCAAGCGCGGCGTTCAGGAGGCCAACATCCCATTCTGCGCGCCAATGCAACTCTTTCACGGCCTCGCCAGCAAGATGACAGACGCAGAGTGCGATTTCCTTTTTGCGCCGATGCTTCGATCCACGCCGCGCACAGCTCAGGAGACGGCGGCTGCCGTTTGCCCGATCGTGCAGGCCAGCCCGGACATTCTGCGCTGGGACCTCAAGCGCAAGCTCAATGGGCAGCTTGTCTCGCCCGTCATTAACATCGGCGAGGACAGCTTGGGATCGCGGGAATTCCTCGAAAGCTGTGAGCGCATGGCCGCCGCGTTTGGAGTCAACGGCGGACGCTGGCGCGAGGCCCACCGTGCGGCCGTGGCAGTCCAACTTGAATTCGACCGCCGCTGCCAGGAGATCGGCCGGCGCGCGCTGGATTTCTGCGCCGAACGCAGCATCGTGCCGGTAATTGTTCTTGGCCGGCCTTACACGATTTACAACAAGGTGTTGAACTCGAATGTCCCGGCGCTGCTGCGTGAGCAGGGCGCCATCGGCATCCCGGTGGACTGCTACCCGGTGGATTCGGAGGTGCCGACGTTCGACGACGTTTACTGGGGCTACAGCCAACGCATTCTCCGCGCCGCGCATCAGGTCCGCCACGCGCCCGGCGTTTACAGCCTCTTTTGCAGCAACTACGCCTGCGGCCCGGACAGCTTCAGCCTGCACTTCTACAGCTACATCATGGAGGGCAAACCGTTTGCCATCATCGAGACTGACGGCCACTCGGGCGACGCCGGCACGAAAACGCGCGTCGAGGCGTTCCTCCATTGCGTCGAGCAGGATCGCAAACTGAACAATGTTCCGCGCCGCGCCAATGATTTCCGAAAGGTGGAAATTGAAAATCTGAAGCTCGCCAACATAAACCGGAAAGAGCGGTTTCTGGTCCCGCTGCTGGGGCCGGATTCGGATGTCGTCAGCGCCTGCCTGCGCGGCCTCGGCTACGCGGCGGAAACCTTGCCGATGCCCGAGGTGGGAAGCCTGCGCATCGGCCGACGCTACACGTCCGGCAAAGAGTGCGTGCCGATGTGCATGACGCTGGGCAGCCTGTTGAAGCGGCTCGAACGCGACCGGCAGACCGACACGAAATTCGTCTTCGTCATGCCGCGCACGCGCGGGCCGTGCCGCTTTGGCGTCTATAACGTGCTGAACCAAATCACGCTTGAGCGTCTCGGCTGGCGGGACCGCGTCGCCATCTGGTCGCCAAAGGAATCCGCGTATTTCGACGACACGCCGCCCGGGTTCGCCATGCTCGTCTTCGCCGGGTTTATGGGCGCCGACCTTCTGCTCGACGCCTTGCACGACGTGCGCCCGGGCGAAACGCAGCCCGGCGCCGCCCAGCCCATTTACGACTGTTACAACGCGCGACTCCTTCGCTTGTGTGAAGAGCAGGCGCGAGGTGATCTGTCAGCGCTGACCGTCCTGCGGCAGGCCGCGAGCCGAGCATTTTTCGGCGTGACCGAATTGCTGTCGCAGGCAGCAAGGGAATTCGCTGCCGTGAAGGGCAAGGCCGAGAAACCCACCGTGCTGGTCGTGGGCGAGATTTACGTGCGCAGCGTTCCGTTCGCCAACGACTTCATCGTCGAGAAACTCGAGGCGCGCGGCTGCAAAGCCCGGCTCGCCCCGAGCTACGAGTGGCTCGAATACGTGGACCACGCCAACCGCCGCAAAGGAAACCAGAAAGGCCTTTCTGCCAGCTTGACCAGTTTCCTGCAGCGGCTCATTCGCAATCGGACGTATGCCATCATGGCCAACGCCCTCGGCTGGCCGGCGCACACGCCCATCAAGGAATGTCTGGCGGCCTCAGCGCCATACATGCGCGAAGATTTGGAGGGCGAAGCGGTCGTCACACTGGGCAGCGCGCTCCATGAATGGCGCGAAGGCCGGATTGACGCCGCCGTTTCGGTCGGCCCGCTCGAGTGCATGCCCAACAAAGTCGCCGAGGCGCAATTCTTCCACGTCGCCGAGCAGGAAGGTTTGCCCACGCTGACCTTGCCGCTCATCGGCGACCCGATGAACATCGAGACGCTCGACAACTTCGTGTTCGAAGTGCAAACCCGCTTCCACAAACGTCACGGACGCGAGCCGACACCCTCGCCGCACCTGCCTGCGAACAAACCGTCAGCTACTCAACCTGCCCTAACGCACGCGCCGGAACTGGTCTCAAAGGTGTGAG
>Ga0315289_10011418_pt1 | contig 12586 bp, 7 predicted proteins | sample YL17G11_40_MG_FD_203452 | JGI IMG/M metagenome (GOLD analysis project Ga0315289, IMG submission 203452) | Sediment microbial communities from Yellowstone Lake, YNP, Wyoming, USA - YL17G11_40 | ecosystem: Environmental > Aquatic > Freshwater > Lake > Sediment | place: USA: Wyoming | collected...
TTGATTCGTATCCGCCTGACGCCCTTCCGGAAAGAGTTCGTAGTGAGCCCCGTAAGGGGCGTTTTCTCCGATTCTTATCCATTCCGCAATCCACAAACGCCCCTTACGGGGCTCACTACGAACGAGGCGAGGCTTCGTGCGCAATCCCATAGCCTTTTAACGCTATACCCGTGGAAACCCCTCCACAAAGAAGTTACTCAAGAAAAAAAGAGATACGTAATTTCATAAGATGGTATAATGCAGTTCGCCGACCCGGTGCCGCCGTCTTTCTACCTCGCCCGCATGGCCACTTCGCGGTAAGCGTCCGCAACCTGGCGCGCGGTCTTCTCCCAGCTGAAAAGCGCGGCCCGCTCTCTCCCCTTCCTCGAAGCCGCCGCGAGAAGCTCCGGTGAGTCCAAAGCCGCGCGCACCGCACTAGCCAACGAAGCCGGATCGCGCGGATCAAAGTAAAACGCGGCGTCGCCCAGGACCTCATCAAGGACCGGCAGGCGGGATGCCGCCACGGGCGCGCCGAGCGCCATCGCCTCCAATGCGGGCAGACCGAATCCTTCCGCCGTCGAGGGAAGAAGAAAAAGAGACGTTTTCCGGTAGAGCCTGGCGAGCTCGGCGTCGCTGACCTCTCCGAGGAAATCCACTTCCTCCGAAATCCCCAACCGCCGCGCCAGATCGCCCAGCCATTGGCGGGTTTCCGTATCCCCGGACTCCAGGAGATGAAGGCGCCGCGCGCGTCTCATTTCCGGCGGCAGGAGGGCAAAACCCCGCAGCAACCCCTCGGCGTTTTTCGACGGGTTGCGCGAGACGAAAGCCAGAAGAAAACCCTCGCGGCCGCCCTCCGCCCTCTCATTTCCCCCTGGCTCACGGCCGGCGGAAAAATGCACGCCCGGGTAGGCCACTCGGATCCGCGTCGGATCCATGCCCGTGTGCCGCACCAGGTCCTCCGCCACGGAGCGGGAAATGGCGAACACCATTTCGAGCGACGGCAGCATGCCCAGACGCCGCAGGTAGCGCGCGCGGGCGGCTTCGGGCCAGGATTCCAGAAGACGGGTGGGGTGAAGAACCGGAATCAGGTCGTAGACGGTGGCCACGCAACGCGGCCGTGGGACGGGCGCCCAGCCAAACGGGCCATGCAGGGGACTGGCGACGTGCAGGACGTCGGCCCCGCACCGCCGGGCGCCTTCCACGAGGGCCCGCGCGTCCTTGGGCGAGGGGCTTGCTCTTCCCACGCGCGCGCTCAGGCCGTCCAACACTCTCCTGACCGGACTGGCGGGAACCGGAGCGTCAACGGTCAATACGCCGCTGGCCCCGCTCGCGCTCAGGTCCGGAGCGGGATAGCCCTTCACCAACACCAGGTGGATCTCGAGTTTCGATTCCTTCGCGATGGAAAGCAGCGATTCAGTGAGGCCGCGAGTGTAACGTCCGATCCCTCTGTGCGCGTCTTCGCCCTGAAGCGCGCGCGCATCCAAGGCCACCCTCACGGACCGAGGATTCCGGGAAGAACTGGGCAAAACCTGAGGGATGGATTCCATGCCGGCCCTCATATCAAGAGAGCGGGCCGGCCCGTTCCAATCGAGCCGGCCCGTTGAGACTCACGCACTCTCCGCGCCTCCGCGTCTCTGCGTGAAACGTTCCCGCTCCCGCCCGCGGTATTGTTGAGGAGCATTTTCTCACGCAGAGGCGCAGAGACGCTGAGTCCTCACTCTTCCAGACCATTCACGATTCTGTAAATGCCATCTTTCATCAAGGCCTCGCCGAAATTGAGCAGATAACCCAATTTGCATCCCGTCAGCCGCAAATACGTATTAACCTGTTTCTTGTGCGCGGGTATGACCTTCTCAAGGGATTTTATTTCGAGTAGCACTTTGTGTTCCACAATTACATCGGCTTTGAAGCCTTCGTCGAATTTTCTGCCCCGAAATTCTATGGGGACGGGAATTTGCCGATCCACTTGGAGCCCGCGTTGCCGAAGAGCGTCCACCAGGATAACCTCATACACGATTTCATACACTCCCGGTCCTAATTCTCTGTGTATGTCAATACATTCTTCGATGATGATTGTGCCGATCTCGTTTTCGTGCATTCTCCGCGCCCCTCCGTCTCTGCGTGAGATGGTTGCGATCTATTACTCTTTCGAGTTACGGGAGTGTTGGAAAACTTCTTCTCACGCAGAGGCGCGGAGACGCAGAGTCTTTACTTCTCTGGGTCGTTCACAATCCTGTAAGCGCTGTGTTCCCTCAAAGCTTCACCGAACAGATATAACAACACCTTCTCGCCAATGCCCATACCGATCTCATTCTCCGCGCCTCTGCGTCTCTGCGTGAGATGGTTGCGATCTATTACTCTTTCGAGTTACGGGAATGTTGGAAAACTTCTTCTCACGCAGAGGCGCGGAGACGCAGAGTCTTTACTTCTCTGGGTCGTTCACAATCCTGTAAGCGCTGTGTTCCCTCAAAGCTTCACCGAACAGATATAACAACACCTTTTCGCCAATGCCCATACCGATCTCATTCTCCGCGCCTCTGCGTCTCTGCGTGAAACGGTCTGTGATCTATTTCTCCTGTCCCGGGGACGGAGCGGCTGCGGTGTCATCCTCGCTGGCGGCTTCGGCCCCCTCCTCCGTGGTTTCGGATTCGGGCCTGAGCGCCTGCACGTCAATCTGGCGATAGTAGGTCAAACCCGTTCCCGCCGGGATCAGGAGACCCATGATCACGTTCTCCTTGAGCCCGCGGAGGTGGTCCACGCGGCCACGCACGCACGCGTCGGTCAGAACGCGCGTGGTTTCCTGGAACGACGCGGCCGAGATGAAGGATTCAGTTTCCAGCGAAGCCTTGGTCAGACCCAGCAACCGGGGCCGCGCAACGGCGGGCTTGCCGCCCTTGGCCACGGTCCGGTCGTTCTCTTCCTGGAACTCAAACTTGTCCACCTGCTGCCCGTAAAGAAAACGCGTGTCGCCCACTTCCTCGACCGTGACCTTCTTCAGCATCTGCCGGATGATGCTCTCGATGTGCTTGTCGTTGATATTCACGCCCTGCAGACGGTACACTTCCTGCACCTCGGCCAGCAGGAACTCCTGCACCGCTTTTTCCCCCGACACGCGCAGAATGTCGTGCGGGTTGGGCGAGCCGTCCGTGATCGCGTCCCCGGAGGAGACCTTCTCCCCGTCCCGAACCGTCATATGGCGGACAAGCGGGATGTTGTAGAGGACCTCGTCGCCGTTGTCCGCAACGATGACCACCTTGCGCACGCCCTTGACGATCCCACGGTACTGAACGGCGCCGTCAATTTCCGCGATGAAGGACGCGTCCTTGGGCTTCCGAGCCTCGAACAGCTCGTCAATGCGCGGCAGGCCGCCGGTGATGTCCTTGGACCGGACCTGGATACGCGGCAGGCGCGCCAGGACGCGGCCTTTTTCCACGGCATCGCCGTTCTGCACGCGCGCCGCAAGCACCGCGCCCGCGGTCAGGTTGTATTTCGACAGAACGTTGCCGTCTTCGTCCAGGACCTGGATTGACGGATGCCGCTCTTCCTTGTGCTCGGTGATAACGCGGTGAGTAACGTTGGTCTTCGGGTCGAAGTCCTCGCGCATGGTCACCCCCGCGAGAACGTCCACAAAGCGCACGACGCCCGAATCCTCTGCGAGAATCGGTGTGTGGTGGGGATCCCAGCGGACGAACTGTTCCCCCTTCGTGACCCTCTCCCCGTCCCGCTTGGTAAGCGTGGCGCCGTAACGGATGTCCGGAAGGGTCTGAAGCGTGTTGCCCGACTGGTCCTCGATGAGGATGGAACCGGTCCGGTTCACCACCACCAGGGTGCCGTCGGAGCGCTCCACGTAGCGAAGGTTGTCCTTGAGGCGCACGATACCATCGTGGACGGCTTCGTACCAGCCTTCGAGGGACCGGCTCACCGCGCCGCCGATGTGGAAGGTCCGCAGCGTGAGCTGCGTGCCGGGTTCGCCGATCGACTGGGCCGCGATGACTCCCACCGCTTCGCCAAGCTCCACCATGTGCCAGGCCGACATGTCGCGCCCATAGCAGTAGGCGCATACGCCGTTCCGCGTCTCGCAGGTGAGCACCGAGCGGATCAACATCTCCTCCAGCCCCGCCTCTTCGATCTCCCGGGCCATTTCCTCGGTGATCATCTCGGTGCGCCGCGCGATCACCTTGCCCGTGTGCGGATGAATGGCGTCGTCCACGGGCACGCGCCCCACGATACGCTCACGCAACGGCTCCAGCACGCGTTCGCCCTGGGTGGTGACCTCCTTGATGGGTTTGGCCAGAATCCCGTTCACCGTGCCGCAGTCAATCTCGGTCACGATCAGATCCTGGGCCACGTCAACCAGACGCCGGGTCAGGTAGCCCGCGTCCGAGGTCTTCAGGGCCGTGTCGGCCAGACCCTTGCGCGCGCCGTGGGTCGAGATGAAGTACTCCAGAACGGTAAGGCCCTCCCGCAGGTTCGAGATGATCGGCTGCTCGATAATCTCGCCCACCGAACCCGTGATCTTCTTCGTCGGCTTCTGCATCAGACCGCGCATGCCGCCCAACTGCCGGATCTGCGACTCGCTTCCCCGCGCCCCGGAGTTCGACATGATGTAAATGGGGTTCAGGCCTTCCTGGTCCTTCTTCAGGCTGTCCATCATGTCGCGGGCAACCTGGTCCGAGGTGTGCGTCCAAATGTCAATCACCTTGTGGTAGCGTTCCTCGTCCGTCAGGTGGCCCTTTGCGTACTGCGTCTGGATCTGGTTGACCTGTTTGAGCGACTCCGCGATAATCTTCGGTTTCGACTCCGGTATTTTCATGTCGGCGATGGAGATGGAGATACCGGCCAGCTTGGCGTACTCAAAGCCGAGGTCCTTCACGCGGTCCAGCGTCTCCGCCGTGACCACCTTCCCCAGCGTCCGGTGGATCAGCGAGATGATCTTCTTGAGTGTGCTGCCCTTGAGGACCTCGTTGGCGAACGCGTAGCGCTTCTCGAAGTAGGAAACCTGCTCGGGAAGCGCGCGGTCGAACAGGATGCGGCCCACGCTGCAGTCTATCATCTCGCCACGGATACGGACCTTTACTTGGGCCTGCAGGTCCACCACGCCGTAACTGTGCGCCTGAATCGCTTCTTCGGGACACGAGAATCGCATTCCCTCGCCCTTGCGGCCCGGAACCATGCGCGTCAGATAGAAGCACCCGAGCACCACGTCCTGGCTGGGCGACGCGACGGGCTCGCCGTTGGACGGCCGCAGAATGTTGTTCTCGGCCAGAACGATTATCTTCGCCTCGAGCACCGCCTCCGTGGACAGGGGAACGTGCACGGCCATCTGGTCGCCGTCGAAGTCCGCATTGAACGCCGCGCAAGCCAGCGGGTGCAGGCGGATGGCCTTGCCTTCCACCAGCTTGGGTATGAAGGCCTGCACTCCGAGACGGTGCAACGTGGGCGCGCGGTTGAGAAGCACCGGGTGGTCGCGGGTAATGTCCTCGAGGATGTCGTAAACCACCGCTTCCTCGCGCTCGATCATCTTCTTGGCGCTCTTGATCGTGTTGCAGTAGCCGCGCTTTTGCAACTCGCGGATGATAAACGGATCAAAGAGCTCCAGCGCCATCCGCTTCGGGAGGCCGCACCCGTTGAATTTCAGCTCCGGGCCCACCACGATCACCGAGCGTCCCGAATAGTCCACCCGTTTGCCCAGAAGGTTCTGCCGGAACCGGCCCTGCTTGCCTTTGAGCATGTCGCTGAGGGACTTCAGCGGCCGGTTGTTGTGCCCCCGCGTGGGCCGGTTGCGGCGCGAATTGTCAAACAGAGCGTCCACGGCTTCCTGAAGCATGCGCTTCTCATTGCGCAGGATCACGTCGGGCGCGTTGAGATCCATCAGCCTCTTCAGGCGGTTGTTGCGGTTGATCACGCGCCGGTAGAGGTCGTTCAGGTCCGACGTGGCAAACCGCCCGCCGTCCAGGTGAACCAGGGGGCGCAAGTCCGGAGGAATCACCGGCAAAACGTCCAGGATCATCCACTCCGGCTTGTTGTTGGAGTTGCGGAACGCCTCCACCACCTTCAGCCGCTTGATGACCTTGTTGCGCTTTTGGGCCGAGGTCGCGTTGCGCATCTCAATCGCCAGAGACTCGGCCAACGACTCGATATCCAGCCTCTTCAGCTGTTCCTTGACCGCCTCGGCCCCTATCATGATGGTTGCGGGGTTGCCGGGTGCGTCCTTCAGCGATTCCTGGTACTTCCGGCGCTGCTCGTCCGAGACGATCTGCTTGTTCAGAAACGGGCTGTCGCCCTTGTCCACAACGATGTAGTCCTGGAAATAAAGAACCTTGCCCAGATCGCGCGGGCTGATATCGAGCAGGTGGCTGATGCGGCTCGTGGTGCCTTTGTAGAACCAGATGTGGCAGACCGGCGCTGCCAGGCGGATGTGGCCCATCCGCTGGCGCCGAACGCGCGACTCGATCACTTCCACACCGCAGCGGTCACAAATGATCCCCTTGTACTTAATGCGCTTATACTTCCCGCACGAGCATTCCCAATCCTTGACCGGCCCGAAAATCCGCTCGCAGAACAGACCATCCTTCTCCGGCTTGAAGGTCCGGTAGTTGATCGTTTCCGGTTTCTTCACTTCGCCGAACGAACTGTTCTTCTGGTCGATCGGATAGCGGCTGTGCATGTACGACCACTGAAGAATCTGCTCCGGAGAGGCGATGCTGATCCTGCAAACCGCTTGCAGCCGGTTCAGGTCCAGAGGCTCACCCTTCTCTTCCGCGATCGTCAACAGAGATTTCTGTCTCATCGGGGATTTCAGGGCCATCCCCGAATGATCCGTTGGGTTGTTCATCGGTTCTCCCTTTCCTTGCCGATCCCGTCCTGCCGGACGGAGAGAATCCGGATTCGCCGTCCGGCTTCCCTTCCGTCATTCTTTCTCCGAACCGTCCGTTTCGCTCGTCTCGTCCAGGGTCTCCGGTTCCGTGTCCTCTGTGTCCTCCCCGTCAAAAGCATCCATCTCGTGGAGGTCCGCCTCGTCGATCTCCGCTTCCTCGAACTCGTCCTGCGCGAACTCCTCCTCCGATATCTCAGCGGGAGTCTTCTCGAGCGCGTCGGCGTGCAGAAGCTCCATGTTCAGGCACAGCCCTTGGAGTTCCTTGACCAGAACGTTGAAGGACTCCGGGACTCCGGGCGAAAGAGCGTTGTGGCCCTTGATGATCGATTCGTAGATCTTCGTCCGGCCCACCACGTCGTCCGACTTCACCGTCAGCAACTCCTGAAGCGTATTGGCCGCGCCGTAGGCCTCCAGCGCCCACACTTCCATTTCTCCGAAGCGCTGGCCGCCGAACTGAGCCTTGCCCCCCAAAGGCTGCTGGGTCACGAGTGAGTATGGCCCGATGGATCGCGCGTGCATCTTGTCGTCCACCATGTGGGCCAACTTCAGCATGTAGATCACGCCCACTGTCACCGGGCGGCTGAAAGGCTCACCCGTGAGGCCGTCATAAAGGACGGTCTGGCCGGTTTCGGGCAGCCCCGCCTCGCGCAAGAGGGCTCGGATATGGGCTTCCTGCGCGCCGTCGAAAACCGGCGTGGCGACGTTGACTCCCAGCGTTTTGGCCGCCCAGCCCAGGTGGGTTTCCAGAATCTGGCCCACGTTCATCCGCGAGGGCACGCCGAGCGGGTTCAGGATGATGTCCACCGAGGTGCCGTCGGCCAGGAAGGGCATGTCCTCCACGGGCAGGATTTTGGAGATGACGCCCTTGTTGCCGTGGCGCCCCGCCATCTTGTCCCCGATGGAAATCTTGCGTTTCGTGGCCACGTACACCTTCACCAACTTGATCACGCCGGGTGGCAGTTCATCGCCCGTCTTGATCCGGTCAACCTGGTTGCGCGCCACTTCCTGAATGGCAAACTCACGGTTCACGAAGTCCTGATAGAGCGCCTTGACATGGCTGCCCACTTTCCCGTCCACCGGGAGCATCCCGGTCTGCAGGGAGCGCCGGACGTACTGGATCACCTTGTCGCTGACGCGGCCGCCGGGTTTCAGGACCGTGGCGCCGTCATAACTGGTGATCGGCGAGTCAATGTCCTTGAGCTGCGCCGTCAGTTTCTCGGTGAATTCCGAGGAGATCCGGCTGAGCTGAGAGTCGCGATCCGCCTCTATCGCCGCGATGGTCTCCTTGTCCTGCCGGTCCGACGGCCCCGTGCGCTCCTTGCGCGAGAAAACCTTGATGTCCACCACGATACCCTGTGTGCCGGGCGGGCAGCGCAGCGAGGCGTCGCGCACGTCTCCCGCTTTCTCGCCGAAGATCACGCGAAGAAGCTTCTCCTCGCTCGTCAGCTCCGTTTCCCCCTTCGGCGTCACCTTGCCCACGAGAATATCGCCGGGCTTGACTTCCGCCCCCACGTACGCCCGGCCATTCTCATCCAACTTGGTGAGAGCGTCCTCGCTCACGTTCGGAATGTCGCGCGTGATCTCCTCTTTGCCCAGCTTGGTGTCCCGCGCGTCAATCTCGAACTCCTCTATATGCACCGACGTGTAAAGGTCGTCGGTCACCAGCCGCTCACTGATGATGATCGCGTCCTCGAAGTTGTACCCTCCCCAGGGCATAAACGCCACCAGCACGTTGCGTCCAAGGGCCAGAACACCGTTCTTCGTTGCGGGGCCGTCCGCCAGAATCTGGCCCTTCTTCACCTTCTGGCCCGGCGAAACGATGGGCTTCTGGTTGATGCACGTGTTCTGGTTGGACCGCCGGAACTTGAGCAGCGGATAGTAGTCCTCGTCGCCCATTTCCGTGCGCACCGTGATTTCGGTACTCGCGGCGCGCACGACCTCGCCCGCGTTCCGGGCAAGAATCGTCACCCCGGAGTCCTGCGCCACACGGGTCTCGATGCCCGTGCCCACCACCGGAAACTCCGTGTAAAGGAGAGGCACCCCCTGGCGCATCATGTTCGAGCCCATGAGCGCGCGGTTCGCGTCGTCATTCTCCAGGAAAGGAATCAGCGAGGCCGAAACACTCACGACCTGCTTGGGAGAGATGTCCATGAAGTTGATCTCGGCCGGAGCAAGACGCAGGAAGTCGCCCTTGTGGCGGCACTGCACCTGTTTCTCCACGAAGCTTCCGTCCGTCTCGAGCGGCGCGTTCGCCTGAGCGATCCGGTACTCGTCCTCGATGTCCGCCGTCAGGTAAACTATCTCCTTGGTCACCTTCCCCCGCACAACCTTCCGGTAGGGAGTCTCGATGAAACCGTAGGGATTGACGCGCGCGTACGTGCAAAGCGAGCTGATAAGGCCGATGTTCGGACCTTCAGGCGTCTCGATCGGGCAGATCCGGCCATAGTGCGTGTGGTGCACGTCGCGGACTTCGAATCCGGCGCGGTCGCGCGAAAGACCGCCGGGCCCCAGCGCCGAAAGCCGCCGCTTGTGCGTCAATTCCGACAGAGGATTGGTCTGATCCATGAACTGGCTCAGCTGCGATCTGCCGAAGAAGTCCTTGATCGAGGAATCCACCGGCTTGGCGTTGATCAGGTTGTGGGGAAGCATGTTCTCCAAATCAATCACGCCCATGCGCTCCCGCGCCGTCTTCTCCAACTCGGCCAGCGCCACACGGATCTGGTTCTGAAGCAACTCGCCCACCGACCGCACGCGCCGGTTTCCCAAATGGTCAATATCGTCCACCTCGACCTCTTCAATCACCAACTTGAGCATGTGCTTGATGATGCTCACCACGTCCTGGCAGGTGAGGATCCGCTTGCCCCCTCCGGGACCGGACGAATCCAGGCCGAAGCGATTGATGATTTTGTGCCGGCCCACCAGGCCCAGGTCGTAGCGTTTCTCGTTGAAGAACATCTCGACGACCAGGCGCAGCGCGGCCTGCAGGCTGATCGGGTTGCCCGGCCGCATTTTCTTGAAGAACTCGATCAGGGCTTCATCGCGGTTCTTTGCCTTGTCCTTGGCCAGGGTGCAAAGCACCACGTTCGTGTCTTCGTGCTGGATCTTGAGCACTTTCGTGGAGGTGACCCCGCAATCCGCGCAGCGCATCAGAAACACCGTCGTGACCGGCGTAAAACACTCGCCCAGAATCTCGCCGGTGGACTTGTCCACCACGTCCTCGGCCAGGAAGCGTCCCAGAATGTCCTCGTAGGCCTCGGCGACCGTCAACACGACCTTCTTGATCCCAGCCAACTTGAACTGATCAATCAGTTTCTTGGTGACCTTGGTGCCGGGAGAGGCCATCTTTTTGCCGGTCTTGGGATTGATGATCTCCTCAACGATCGACTCCCCGACGAATCGCGGCAGATCGGTCATCTTCGTCGCGCCCTTCTTGAAATCATCGAGCTTGATCATCTCGGTGTCGAAGAACCGCCCGGCAATATCCTGGTCCGTGGAAAGCCCCAGGATCCGCAGAAAAGTGGTTGCGGGAATCTTGCGACGCCGGTCCACGATCACGTTCATCACGTTCGTGATGTCGATCTCGAACTCGATCCACGCCCCGCGGTAGGGGATCACGCGGGCCGAGTAGGTCATCTTGCCGTTCGGATGCACCGCCGACGAAAAGGAAACACCGGGCGACCGGTGCAGCTGGCTGACGATCACACGCTCCGCGCCGTTGATGATGAAAGTGCCCTGCTCGGTCATCAGGGGCATTTCACCCAGATAGGCCTCCTGCTCCTTGATGTCACGAATCTCCACCTGGCTGGTGGCTCCGTTCACCTCGCGCACGATCAACTGCAACTTCACCTTCAGGGGAACGCTGTAGGTCATGCCCCGTTCGGAGCACTCCTTGATCGAGTACTTGGGAACTCCGAAGCTGTACTCGACGAACTCCAGGGTGGATGGCGTCGAGGGCGAGATGATGGGGAAAACGCTCGTGAAGGCCTCCTGCAGCCCAATGTTCCCGCGTTCGTTGGGCGGCAGGTCCTTTTGGAGGAATTCCTCGTACGATTTCTTCTGAGTTTCCAAAAGATACGGCACGTCCATCACCGGAGGGATCCGGCTGAAATCGTAGATCCTGTTTTCCTTCGACAAAACCTTGAGATTGGTTAGAACGGAAGGCATGGAGGGTATCCTTGTTGCCTGTGTGGATTGACACGGCCCCGATCCGGACCTGAAACGCGAAAAGCCGGCGGGAAGCGCCTCTTGGGCGTTTCCCCCGGATACACGGATGCTAGAATGCGGCGGGTGACGTACAGATTACTTGATCTCAACCTTTCCGCCAACCGCCTCGATCTGCTGTTTGATCTTCTGCGCTTCATCCTTGGAAACACCCTTGACCAACTCCGACGGGGTCCCGTCGGCCACGGCCTTCGCTTCTTTCAGGCCAAGGCTCGGATTGATCGTCCGGATCTCCTTGATAACCTTGATCTTCTCGACGCCCGAATCCGTCAGAATAACCGTGAATTCCGTCTGCTCCTCGATCACCGCGGCCTCGGCGCCCGGACCGGCCGCCACGGCCGCAACCGGCGCCGTGGCCGAAACGTTGTACTTCGCGCAGAAAGCTTCCACGAACTCATTGATCTGAAGAAGGGTCCAGCTATCGACCGCCTCCAGAACTTCAGCGGGGGTAAGATTCGCCATTTTTCTATCTCCTCATAGTCGAATTTTGTTTTGTCTTGAGTCTAACTCGGTTCGCGGGCCCCAGGACCCGCCGCGCGCGACGAAAGCAGCCCTACGCTCCCATCCGGTCCCCGCGCGCTTTCATCGCGTACACGATCTTCGCCATGGACTGATGCATCGCCGTCGCCATCTGCCGCAGGGGCGCCAGCAAGGTGCCCGCCATCTGCGTCAGCAGCTCGGTGCGGCCCGGTAACTTCGAAAGCGCCATCACCTTCGCGGCGTCAATCCGCTTCCTGCCCAGCAGACCGCACCGGATCTGCAGCTTGTCATTCCCCCTGGCAAACTTGGCGCAAACCTTCGAAGGGCTCGTAGGGTCGTCATACCCGAAGGCCAGCGCGGTCGCGCCCGTCAGGCTCTCGTCCAGCGCCTCGCACTGCGAATCCGCGAGTGCCCGCTTCACCAGCCGGTTCTTCAACACCTTCAGCTCACTGCCTGTCTCGCGAAGCTGACGCCGGAGATCCTGCATCTGCCTCACGCTCAGGCCCTGGTAATGAACCACCACGACCGCCTGGGAACGCCTGAGACGTTCCACCGTTTGCGTCACTGAGTCGATTTTCTCTCGCTGTACCATGATGCCTTTGGCTCTCTCCTTTCCTCCCGACGCGATCTGACAAGACCTTCCACGGACATCACCCCCTTCCGCGGATCATCGGCGGAAGTCGAGTGGACCGGACGGTCCGGAAGAGCGCGCCGGCAAGGAAGAGCCGCCGCGGTTCCGTCTCGGCAGGCGTCCCTGGTGGGACATTATCCAGCACCCTCCCTCTGGGAGAGACGCCGGGCCTGCGGTCTTTGACGTTCGAGATAAACTGTTCCGACCGCTCCAGGCGGTCTGTGCTTCTTCACACTCCTTGTATCTCAACCCCGGCCGCCGTTTCGTGGCGCCCGGTATCGAAATGCTCCCGGATAACCCGCCTCGCGATCAGCCCTGGCCGTCATAGGCCACCTTGATACCCGGCCCCATCGAGCTGCTCAGGGAGATCGAGCGGATGTACACGCCCTTCAGGGAGG
>Ga0315289_10011419_pt1 | contig 12585 bp, 9 predicted proteins | sample YL17G11_40_MG_FD_203452 | JGI IMG/M metagenome (GOLD analysis project Ga0315289, IMG submission 203452) | Sediment microbial communities from Yellowstone Lake, YNP, Wyoming, USA - YL17G11_40 | ecosystem: Environmental > Aquatic > Freshwater > Lake > Sediment | place: USA: Wyoming | collected...
GAGGTATGGGTCTCCAGGTATACCAGGTCGGCCGACCGGACCGCCTCGAGGCCCTTCACCGAGATGTCCCGTTCGTCGGAGAGGCCGAGGCCGATGAAGGTGAGCATGGGTCCTCCTGTACCTATGCAAAGATCATGTTAATCATTGCCCCGATCCCGATCCCGAGGAGCACGGTGTAGAGGGTGACGAGGGCCGCGACCTTCCAGCCGTTCTCCCGGGAGAGGACCACCATCGTCGAGATGCAGGGCACGAAGAGGACGGACATGACCGCGAAGATGTAGATCTGGAGGGTGCTCATGGCCAGGGGGAGGTTCGCGGACCCGGCGAGGACCGCCAGGGTCTCGATGGCCATCTCCTTCCTGAGGATCCCGAAGATGAGGGCGGTGATGGCATACGGGGGGAGCCCCAGGATTCCCTGGAAGAGGGGGGCGGCGAGGCCCTGGAAGACGGCGAGGACCCCGTAGAACTCCAGGACCCCGAGGAGGCAGCTTCCCACGACGAGGAGGGGGATGGCCGCCACCAGGAAATCCCGAAGCCTGTGCAGGGACTTCGCGAGGACCAGATCGGGTTTCGGCCAGCGCATGGGCGCGATCTCAAGGATCATGCCGAACTGGCCGCCCGGGGTGACCCGGGAGAGGAGGACTCCGGTGAGGAAGATGACGAGAAAGACCATCCCGTAGATGGAGAGGGCCGCGGGGATCCCGACAAAGGCAGCGACAACCCCTGCGATGATGACGGTCCGGGCAGAACAGGGGACCATGGTGATGAGGAAGGCTGCAATGAGACGCTCCCTTCTCGTACCCAGGTTCCTGGCCGCCATGATCGCCGGGACATTGCACCCGAAGGCCAGGATCATGGGGATGATTGCCCCCCCGTGCATCCCCACCCTGTGCATCGCCCGGTCAGCAAGGAAGGCGGCACGGGTCATGTAGCCGGAGTCCTCGAGGATGGCGAGGAGGAGGAAGAAGATGAGGATATAGGGAAAGGCGATACCGAAGCCTGCCTGGAGGCCGATGACTGCCGATACCGCGACCTTCTGGGCGAGGGGGGGGAGCCCGAGGGAGAGGAGGGGCGCAACGGCAAGGTCCTGGAAGAGACGGACGATGAGCCCTTCCAGGAGGGAGCCGAAGACGAATACGAAGAGGAGCATCCCGACGAGAACCGATGCAAGGATCGGGATACCCGGGATCTCCCGGGAGAGGAGCTGGTCCAGCTCGATTCCGGCCTTTGAAACCCCCCTCTTCACCACCCTGCCCGCGATCTCGCGAGAGAGGGTGTACCGGTTCAGCGCCATGATCTGGTGGACACCCATGCGGTGGCTCTGCTCGATCTCCCCGGCGAGATCCCCTGCGGCCTCAGCGATCTCCGGATCCGTACCGATGTCGTCGAGTGCCCAGATGGCTGCAAGGCGCGTGGCCCCGCGGGTCTTCTCGAGGGTCCGTATCGCGGCCTCGACATCTGCATCGTACGGTACCGCGATACCGGCCGGGCGCGCCCGGGCCATGGCGAGGGGCATGATCCCTCCCAGGTTCCTCCCGCTCGTTGCAGCCGTACCGATGACCTCAACCCCCAGGATCCCCGAGAGCTTCCCGAGATCCACCTCCAGGCCCGAGGACTCGGCCTCGTCCATCATGTTCACCACGACGACCAGGGGGATACCGGTCTCGGCAACCTGGAGGAGGAGGTAGAGGTTCCGCTCCAGGTTCGTGGCGTTCAGGATCATGATGGCCCCGTCGAGGCCGCCGTCGGTGAGGATCCTGCGCGCGAGGACCTCCTCCTCCTGGTCCCCGTCGATGGAGTAGAGGCCCGGGAGATCGAGGACCTCCACCCTCTCGCGATCGACGCACGTTGACCCGCGGTGGAGGGCGACGGTGGTGCCCGGGTAGTTGGAGACCTCGACGCCCAGGCCGGTGAGCTGGTTGAAGATGAGGGACTTTCCCACGTTCGGGTTGCCCACGAGGGCGAACCTCATCCCTGCTCCTCCACGAGGATGCAGTCCGCGACCTCGGAGGAGAGGGCGATGTCGCTCCCCTTCACCTCCACCACCACCGAGCCGTTGGAGAGCTTCCGCTTGAGGACGAGGGACTCCCCGGGGAGGAGCCCCACGTCGGCGAGCCTTCGGACCCGGGAGAAGTTCCCGATGGCCATCACCCTGAGCCGGGTCCCCTCGGGATACTCCGAGAGCGGGATCGGTGTCCCGGGCACTCCTGCCTCATCGCCCCCCGCCCCTCCGCCGCGGGTCCGGGACCGGTGCCGGGCTCCTCCCTGCCTCCCCAGAAAGTCCGAGAGCTTCCTGATGGTCTCGTCAGAGACCTGGTGTTCCATGAGGCACGCCTCCCCCGATGCCTTCCCCGGTTCCACCCCCAGCTTCTCTGCGAGAAACGACTCGAGGATCCGGTGCCGGTTCACCACCCGGGAGGCGATTGCCTGCCCATCGGGAAGGAGGCTGACCCTTCCCGAGGGATCCACGCTGACCCTTGCGGCCCTCTCCTGGTCACTGAGAAGAGTTTTGAGGGACGCCGCATCCCTCCCCAGGTGTGCTGCAAGGTCCCCCGCCGTGGGAGGGGACCCGCACTGCTCGGTGAGGATGAGGATGGCCTCCAGGAGGTCCTCGCAGGCAGCATGCTCCATACCAGAAATATCTCTCCCAGCCCGTCATATCCATTTGGATTGGCCGTGGCCGCTTTTGGGGGGCATGGCCTATCCGGATGGGGAAGGGGGCCCTATCCAGATGGGCGAAGGGGGCCCGAAGGGGCCACTTCGGATGGGGCGAAGTCCCATAGGCGAAGGGGGCCCTTCAGGAGGGAAGGGGCCACTTCGGATGAGGGCCTGGCCCCAAAAGGGGGCAGGGCCTATCCGGAGGGGGAAGGGGGCCCCTTCCGGAGGGGCGATAGCACCATCGGGATGAGGCCCGGGCTTCAGGACCAGGAAGCGAGAGAACCATATACCGCTGGGGATGAGTTGTACCCATGGCGGGTTCGAACCGGGATGTGGCGGAACGCCTCCGATTCATGGCCCAGCTCCTGGAGGTGGCGGGAGAGGAGGACCCCTTCAAGGTGCGCGCCTATGAACGGGCCGCCCAGCAGGTGGAGGGGAGCCCCGTTCCCGTCTCGGAGCTCGATGAGAAAGCACTTGTCGCCATCCCGGGCATCGGGAGCGGTATCGCGAAGAAGATCCTTTCCATCGTGCGGACCGGGACCTTTCCCGAACTGGACGAGCTCCAGAAGAAGATCCCGGAGTCCCTCCCCGATCTCCTGAAACTCGACGGGGTGGGGCCCAAGACCGTGCACCGGCTCTGGATGAAGCTCGGGATCGAGTCCATCGAAGATCTTGAGAAGGCGGCCCGTTCCCGGCGGATCCGGGCGGTGAAGGGTTTTGGCGAGAAGAAGGAGGCCGAGTTCCTCAGGTCCATCGCCCAGTACCGGGCCTCGGCCACCCGGATGACCCGGGACAGGGCGGACGCGGTGGTCACTAAGGTGGCATCAGCCCTCTCCCCGGGCACCTTCGAGGTTGCGGGCAGCTACCGGCGCGGGAAGTCCACCGTCGGGGATATCGACATCGTGAGCAGGGAATCCCCCCGGATGGTGAACCCGAGGCTCCGGTCCATCGCGGACGAAGTGATCAACGAGGGTGAACAACGTACCTCCATCCGGTGCCTGGGGGAGCGGGTGGATATCAGGTTCACCGAGACGGAATCCTTCGGGTCCATGCTCATCTATCTCACCGGGTCCAAGGACTTCAACATCCGGCTCCGGGCCCTTGCCATCGATCGGGGGCTGAAGCTGAACGAGTACGGCCTCGAGGAGCGATCCGGTGGTACCCTCCATTCCTTCCCGGACGAAGAATCCCTTTTCTCTGCCCTGGGCCTTCCCCTCATCCCTCCAGAGATCCGGGAAGACCGGGGCGAGATCGAGCGGGCTCTCGCGGGAGATCTCCCGCCCCTCGTTGAACCGGGAGCGATCCGGGGAGACCTTCATGTCCACACCTCGGCGACCGACGGCCGGATGACCCTCGAAGAGATTGCAGGGGCCGGGGCTGAGCACGGGTACGAGTACATCCTCGTCTCCGACCATTCCTCGACCCTCCACATCACCCACGGCCTGGACGCCGACGGGGTGATAGCCCAGGGACGGGAGATCGAGAAGGTGAACCGCACGTCAGGCTGCCAGCTCCTGGCCGGCATCGAGGTGGATATCATGGCCGACGGCAGCCTCGGGCTTCCTGACCGGGTGCTTGGAGACCTCGATATCGTCATCGCCTCGGTCCACTCGGGGCTGCACGAGGAGAAGGATACCATGACCCGCCGGATCCTCTCGGCGCTCGCAAACGATCATGTGGATATCCTGGGCCACCCGACGGGCCGGCTCTTCCCCTCCCGGGCAGCCTCTGATCTGGATATGGACCGAGTCATGGAGGTGGCGAAGGGGAACGGAACAGCCCTTGAGATCAATGCCTCCCCCTACCGGATGGACCTCGACGATCCCCAGATCAGGGAGGCACGCAATAAGGGACTGAAGCTCTCCATCGGGACCGATGCCCACGAGCGATCCGAGCTTGGGAATATAAGCCATGGCATCACCCTCGCCCGGCGGGGCTGGTGCAGCCCCGAAGATGTCCTGAACACCCTGGACAGGGATGCGCTCCTCAGGTGGGCCTCATGATCTACTGGCTCTACGAGAAGCTGCTCCTCCGCAGGCTCACCATCCTCCCCGAGCACCTCTGCTTCATGATCACCGAGCAGGACATGATCGATGCCCCCGAAAAGATCGCAGAGGTGAGCGGCTGGTGCAGGGAGATCGGGATCCGGGGGGTCACTTTTCATATCAGCACCCGGCATGCGGCGAGGATCGATCCTTTCCTCCCCTTCATCTGCCGGATCGCGGACTTCGCCCGCCTGGAGCTCCACGGGGGCGACCGGGACGAGGTGATGGGAGAGGGGATGCCTGTCCTCGTGGCCATCGGCCACTCCGGGCGCGAGGAGATCACCGGGTGCATCCGGGGGATGGCCGAAGACGGGATCGACCCCGATGCGGTGGACGAGAACCTTATCGACTCGTACCTCACCTTCCGCTACACCCCCGATCTCGTGGTGAAGACCGGCGGCTCCCACCTGACCGACTTCCTCATCTGGCAGAGCGTGTACTCCGAGCTCTTCTTCTCCGACGTGAACTGGAGGCTCTTCCGGAAGGTGGACTTTCTCCGGGCCCTCCGGGATTACCAGTCCAGGAAGCGGCGGTTCGGGAGCTGACCGTCGCCCCGTCTTTTTACTCGCGGGCAGGCATCCTCTTCCCGCGCATCCGCTGGTCATAGAGGCGCAGGGCACGAAGGAGATCGATCTTCCGGAAGACCGGCCAGTTCGGTGCGCAGAAGTAGACCGCGCTCTCCTTGCCGTTCGCGAGCCAGGGGAGGAAGTTGGAGGTGCGGCGCTCGTTCCCCGTGCGGATGATGAGGTCCACGGGGGGGAGGTACTTCCCGTCGTAGAGGTGGTGCTCGACCAGGGCCGCGTCGATCTTCTCCGGCGTGACCTCCCCTTCCCTCACCTCCCGGAGGATGGAACGGGCGGCATGGACGATCTCGTTCCTCCCGCCGTATGCGAGGGCGATGTTTAAGAAGAAGTTCCCGTAGGTGCGGGTGGCCGCCTCGGCCGCCTCCACCCTCTCGAGGAGGTCGGGCGGGAGGAGGGCGCGGTCGCCGAAGACCCGGACCCGGATGCGGCGCCGGTGGACGCGTTCGTCGGAGAGGATCTTCTCGAACCGCTCCTTGAAGAGGGAGAAGAGGCTCTCCACCTCCTCGCTGTCCCGCCGGAAGTTCTCGGTGGAGAAGGAGTAGAGGGTGATGTACTTCACCCCCATCTCGTGCGCCCAGTCGAGCACCCTCTCGGTGGTGTCGGCACCGGCGCGGTGCCCTTCCCCGGCCTCCAGGCCGAGGGACCTCGCGAACCGGCGGTTCCCGTCCTGGATGATGGCGATATGGAGCGGGATATGCCGGATCTGCCAGCCGAGGAGACTCTCGTAGAGCCCCTCAAGGCCGGAGCGCACCTTCACAGGGGGGTCACCTCCACCACCACCCCCCGGTTGGGGTAGCGTTCCACGATATACTTCTTCCCCGGGAGGCGTTTTGCCCGCTTCCTGAGCGCCTTCCAGGAGAGCTCGATGCAGCCGTCGCACTCTTCGTAGCCTCCTTTCCTGAGGCCGAGGCGATCCGGGGCAAGCGGGCCGTCGGGCTCGAGAACACCGTAGAGGATGGTCCCGTCACCGGTCACCTCGTCAAAGGGGCGGGCGGTCCGGGCGGCAATGCGCTTGAGGCGTTCACGGAGCTGGACGGCATCCTTGGATCTCGAGGAGCACCAGTGGACCTTCTCCCTGTGGGGGAGATCCTTTGCCCAGCGGCGGCACCCTTTCACCGCGTTGTGGAGGCTGTCTCTCGGTGTGTACCCCCGGCTCCGCATCTCGTCGGCGTTGATGCCGCCCCATTCGAGTTCGTTGATGTTCAGGAAGTCGGCAAGGGGAAGGACCTCTGCAAGCGCCGGAAGCCCGGGAAGTGCGGGCACCTCGATCCCGACGGCGAAGCCAAGGGAACTGGCCACCTCCAGCGAGCGGGCGTACGGTGATGCCAGGATCTCCGTCCAGGCCTCCTGGGGGGGATGGAGCCGGATCTCGTCAACCAGGCCGATGAGGGGGACGAGCATCTCCCGGCTGGGTGCCATGCCCGTGTAGAGGTGGATGTGGTGTTCCTGCCCCAGGGTCTCCTTCAGGATCCTGCAGAACGCGGCGACCCGGTCAGGGACGAGGAAGGGCTCGCCGCCGGTGATGCTCGTCCCGAGGGCCCCCATCATCCGGGCCTCCGTGAGGAAATCCCCCGACTGAGTGACTGGCCTCTCATTTGCGTAGGCGAGGTCATGGCCGCTGCGTTCGGGCGAGAGGGGGCAGTACCAGCACCCACGGTGGCAGAGGCCTGTCACGAAGAGGACCATCTTGGCCCCCAGGTGGCAGAGGTCGCACCCCCTGGAGTACACAGGCTTACTCTGCATAATCCGCACGTACACCGCAAAGACCGTTCTCTGTGGTTATCGCATTACAGTACACAGGGATACACCGCCTCGGAGATGCGCCCGAGCACGAACTCCCTCCCGAGTGCCTCGAGGAACCAGCCCAGGCGCGGGCCCCGGACCTGCCCCAGGAAGGCGAGGTAGATGATCTCAAAGAGCCGTTTTGCATCCGTCCCGCACCTGGGGGCAACCTCATAGACGCCGTTGTGGATCGCCTCGGCCGACCATGCAGGGAGGGCTTTTACGAGCTCGAGGTAGGCCGAGAGGGCACGGATATCGTCCTCGGTGAGGTCCTTCAGGTGGGGCGGGAGCTTCTCCTTCACCGAGAACTTCACCGTATCGGGGGCGTACTTCCGGAGCCATACCCTCACGCGCTCCGCCTGCCGGAGGATGTTTGCCGTGTTGGAGACATCGTACCCGCTCCGGGAGAGGCACGAGAAGAGCCCCCCTTCCTCGTGGGCGATCTGGACCACGGTCACCATGTGCCGGAAGGGGATCCGGGTGGGGATGGAAGCGATCCGCGAGAGCTCGTACTCCCTGCCCGCGGCCTCGTGGGAGACCCGGTCATACTCATCGATGAGGGAGATGAGCCCGATCCCGGGGTCGAAGTCGATGGTCCTCTCCGGCTTTGCGCGGACGATGAGGTACCGGAGCACATCGGGGGGTACGATCTCGAGCATCTCCGTTATGGTCACCGCCACGCCCTTCGAGGAGTGCATCGCTCCCTTCCCCTTCAGGCTGATCCATTCGTAGATGACCGGGTGCGGGGGTTCGCAGCGGAAGACCCTGTGGGCGATCTCCTTCCCCGTGTCATAGGAGCCCCCTGCGGTGGCATGGTCCTTGCCGAATGGCTCGACGGTAATCCCGAAGTGGGCCCACCGCATCGGCCAGTCCACGCGCCAGACGAGTTTCCCCTCGCCGCGGGAATAGTCTGCCGTGCCTTCGTTCCCGCAGGCGCAGCGGTACCGGACTCTGTGGTTTTCGGCGTCGTGGTCAAGGATCCGGGCCGGGGAGAGCTTCTTGCAGACGCTGCAGATGGGGTAGAAGGGTGCCCAGTCAGGCGGGAGGGTCCGGCCCGAGACACGCTCGAGGATATGCCGGATCTCTCCGGTATGCCCGATGGCGGTCGCGATCTCCTTTGTGTAGGCACCCGACCGGTACAGTTCGCTCCCGAGGTACACGCGGGGGGTGATGTCCAGTTCCGAGAGGGCCGAGAGGAACGGGGTGAGGAAATGGTCCGCATAGCTCCTGTGTTCCCCGCAGGGGCAGGGGATATCCGAGATGGGCTTTCCCACCCATGCGGCATAGGACTCGGGGAGGAAGGGGTACACCTTCCGGAGCGGGTCGAAGTCATCCGCGATGTAGAGGAGCTCCGCGGAGAGCCCGCGCTCAACCATGGCCTTGAAGACCAGGTCACCGGTGAGAACCTCCCGCATGTTCCCGATATGGACGGGCCCGGAGGGGGTGATCCCGGTGGCAACCCGGTGGGGTGTATCGCCTCTCACCGAGGACGCAACCACGTCAGCCCAGTGGATCCTCTCGCTCACTCTGTTCACCGTTCGATAAAGATGTGTCCTCTCCGCTTATAGTGTTTAACCCTGTACGGCCGGAATACCGCAGAGGATTTATATATTAATCTGGCTATATATTGAAAAAGGTATGACTCCCCCCCATCGCGACGAGGGGCTCTCCGAGGCCGTCGGGTTCATCCTCATCCTCGCCGTCATCATCATGACGATCTCCATCTACCTCCTCTACCTGATGCCGGCCATAGGAAGGGAGAACGAGATCGCCCAGATGGCCCAGGTGAAGGAGCGGTTCACCGAGTACAAGCAAAATATCGACACTCTCTGGACAAGCCGCCAGTGCCAGAGCGAATTTGGCCCTGCTTTAAGCCTGGGGAGCGGGGATACGACCGGGATACTGAGTTACTTCCCTTTCTTCAGCCCTTCGAAGGCCGGCGCAGTCCTCGCCCTCAACCAGAGGGTCGAGAACATCACCATCACCTCGGATTCCTACTTCCTGGTCAGCTCCGGGGGGTACAGCGAGAGCGGAACCATCAGCAATACGCCCTGGAATCTCAATGTGAACACAACGCCCCTGCATTTCTACATCACTGTCTCCACGAGCGACCTCCTGACGGAGAGGTGGGTCCTGATCGATGGCCCCACATGGGATGTCAGCGTGAATATCACCCCGAACTATTTCTATTCCAACCGGTTCAACTGGACCCTGAACAGCACAGGCTATATCCAAAGTTTCTGGAACGTGACCGAGTACCTGTGGAACAGCACTGATATCACGGTGAACACATACTCGACCGGCAGCCCCGCGGTGAGCAACCTGCCCGTGTACCGGAACGTCACCACCCCAACGATGTACACGGTTGATCTCATGAGCCCGGTCTATGGCATCTCCACCCAGTTCCAGAGCCCCCAGAGCGTCAATGTATCAACGAGCGATAATACCGGGAAAATCACTGCCTCGTACGACGTGCGCTACGGGTTCATCCCCCTTATCTCCACCTCAACCCAGCCTCTCGGGGCCATCGAATACCGGTCAAACAACCTCTACTATACCCCCCAGACCTATTACTACCAGCTGGGAGGGGTGTTCCTGGAGCAGGCCGATGGCTCTGTCAACGAGATCCCCCCGGCCATCAGCATCTCGGTGGTGAACAGCTCACCCGTGGTGAATGTGGGTGAGATCCTCCTCCGGGGCGGTGTCACGAGCACCCAGGTGAGCGGGAGCGGCCCCATCACCGTCGCGAGTGCGGTCACCGATCTCAGTAGTCCCTCCCTTACGGCCGGGAACAACACACGGTGGGTGAACCTGAGTATCCAGGCGGCGAGCACCAACGCTTCCGAGATGTGGAACCGTACATTCCAGGACCTCGCGGACCGTGGCGGGCTCCCGGTGACCTCCTATACGATTGGGAGGAGCGGGAATGTCTCCTTCCTGAACATCACGGGGAACCCGCAGATCTACGACGTCAGGCTCTCCCTTACCCAGGTGAACGTCTCGGCCGATTACGTGGAGGAGTACTCCACCGGCGGCATATCCCGGTCCTGGCGGAACGTCCCCGGTTTCGCACCCCCGGGGTCCGCCATGACCACAACCACGACCACGCTCAGTGCGTCGACGAATTCTTCCACCTATGGAAACCCGGTTACGTTCACGGCTACGGTCACTCCAACGAGTGGTTCGGGGACGCCGACCGGCACGGTCACATTCTACAACGGATCTGTCCCGCTGGGTACGGCCACTCTCAGCTCCGGCAGCGCGTCCCTTTCCACCTCCACCCTGCCGGTGGGGACCCACTCCATCACCGCGACCTATAACGGCGACGGCAATTACCAGACCAGCACCTCCAACGCTGTATCGCTCAACGTGAACACTTCGACCCCCCCACCGGGGTACATCCCCTGGTACAACTGCGCCTGGACCCACCGGAAGAACATCACCATCGACAAGGCGAAGGTCAACGGGACCGTGAGTGACTTCCCGGTGCTCATCAACTTCACCTCGGACAGCGACCTGCAGGCGTACGCCCTTGGGACCGGGGACGACATCCTCTTCACGAAATCGGACGGCACGACGAAGCTCTCCCACGAGTTCGAGCTATACCAGTCAGGCAGCGGAGGCCTCATCGCCTGGGTGAAGATCCCCTCTCCTGGCCTCTCCTCGGCGGCAAACACGAGCATCTACATGTACTACGGCAACCCCGCCGCTTCCAACCAGGAGGATAAGACTGGCGGCGTCTGGAGCAACTACTACCAGGCGGTCTGGCACCTGAGGGAGCTCGGGGTTGGAGGTGTCGGCGAGTTCAAGGACAGCACCTCCAATCATAACAATGGCCAGGGCGGCCAGACCGGGGCGAACCCCCCGGCACGGGTGAACGCCAAGATCGGGTACGGGCAGGACTTCACCTCGTCGAACAACCAGTTCATCCAAATCCCGGACGCTGCGTCCCTCCAGATCACCGGGCCCATCACCATCGAGGCATGGATTTATGGACATGACTGGTCCGACCCCGGTGGGGGCTACCGGTCCGTTCTCGGGAGGCAGTATGGTACCGGATCTGGGGATGCCTACCAGACCGCTGTGTCCGCCTGCGGCGCGGGATCGTGCACCCCCTACACCTGGCTGACCAGTTCAGGTGTGAGCAGCGGGACAACCGTGAACACCAATACCTGGAACTTCCTTGCCACAAACTTTACCCCCGGAGGTTCGGCAACGGCATATATCCACGTCAACGGTGCATCGGCGGGAAGCCAGGGAAGCATGTCCATCAGCATCGATTCCAACCGGGTGTTCATCGGCGGGCAGGAGAACGGCGCTGGAACCACGGTGGACCAGCTCTTCGACGGCGTAATCGACGAGGTCCGGATCTCCAACGTGGCACGGAGCGACCAGTGGATCAAGACCGAGTACAACAACCAGAACAGCCCAATTACCTTCCATTACCGGAACGCCTCTGAAACATCCTTGTGCTAGCCGGCCTTTGTCCAGGCCCGGGGTACCAATTCCCGGTCAGGAAACCAATTATCTATCACCCTCCCCGGACCCGGCACCGCGGGGAACCTCATGGTGGTCAGTTTTTCCATGAACACCGCCACCACTTTCTAGGATGTATCATCGGTGATCGATTCGAAGGGCAACCCGTACAAGCTGGCTACCGGTCCGACGGATTGGAGTGTGGGGGATAAAAAGGCCTGGACATACTATGCGGGAAACATCGCGGGCGGGGGATCTGCAATTACCATCACCGTGACCCTCCCAGGGGTCCCCACTGCAAGCGATATCTATGCGGCCGAGTACTCGGGCATAGCACCTCAAGCCCCCCTGGACCAGTTCTCAGCAGGGACCGGCAACAGCGCCACCCCCGATAGCGGTTCGAAGACACCCACTCAGGCCACTGAGTTGATCTGCGGGTTCGGGATGACCACCGGTGCCGCTACTGTGAATCCACCCTGTACCGCACGAAATACCTTTGAGAACAACTCATCGCAGACCAGACCGTTTCGTCTACAGGATCCTGCCATGTCACCGGCTCACAGGGAATGAATCAATGGCTGTGCCAGATGATCACCTTCAAGGGGAAACAGGCTTGTTCCTCCCCCCCTTCTCTCCCGTCCTGAACCTGGCTTACGGAGAGGGTACCTGCTGGTCCTGAGCAGGGACAGGGCCAGGCCCTTCCCCGGTCTTCACAGATCAAAGGGATATTTTATGATATTTTCTTAATATACCGAACTTAAATCATGAAAAGAATAAGGAAATATTTATCTAGTATATATGTAAATTAATGATTAGCAGCAACGTTGCACCGGATAGCCCGGCCTTTTAGGAGTCGTGCCCGGGAGATCCGGCCAGCATGCCCGGCCCACGGTCCGGGTAGGCAGGGGGAAGACATGGACAGGCGTGCGATCTCCGAGGTCGCGGGGACGATGGTCCTCATCGGCGTGGTCGTCGTGGGGATGATGATCGTGAACCTGGTCATCATCAGCACGCCCACCAATACCCGGATCCCGTCCCTC
>Ga0315289_10011420_pt1 | contig 12585 bp, 12 predicted proteins | sample YL17G11_40_MG_FD_203452 | JGI IMG/M metagenome (GOLD analysis project Ga0315289, IMG submission 203452) | Sediment microbial communities from Yellowstone Lake, YNP, Wyoming, USA - YL17G11_40 | ecosystem: Environmental > Aquatic > Freshwater > Lake > Sediment | place: USA: Wyoming | collected...
CATCGCTTTGATGCCATTCATCCACAAGCACTGGTGGGGAAAAAACTACCCCTTCGTTTCCGTTGCTCTCGGCTTGCTGGTGGTCCTTTTGTACCTCTTCCTGTTTAAAGGATACACACGGTTGATCGATACCGGCTTGGAATACTTTTCCTTCATCGTGCTGATTGGATCGCTGTTTGTGGTGGCCGGTGGGATCCTGATCCGGATCAAGGGGGCAACCACCCCCTGGATGAATGCAGCAGTGCTGCTGATCGGAGCCGTCCTCTCGAATCTCATTGGCACCACCGGGGCCTCTATGTTGCTCATCCGCCCCTTCCTCCGCCTGAACAAAAGCCGCTTCTCCGGATATTTGGTTGTTTTTTTCATCTTCATCGTATCGAACTGCGGTGGTGCGTTAACGCCGATTGGGGATCCTCCTTTGTTCCTAGGCTATCTGAAAGGGGTCCCTTTCTTTTGGATCATCGGTCGAGTCTGGATCATCTGGTTGCTGGTGATCCTGGCCATCGTCGCTGTCTTCCTTTTCTTCGACTTACGCAACCGCAAAGGCTTGGATGAGCCAGTTTTCGAAGAGGGACGGGGTTTGCGATTGATGGGCTGGCACAACTTGCTGTTCTTGGCCGTGATCCTGGTGGCGGTTTTCCTGGATACGCCCTGGCGCGAACTGTTGATGATCGCGGCGGCCGCGGGTTCCTATATTTCCACGCCACGGGAAATCCATGCCGACAATGCCTTCAATTTTGTGCCAATCAAGGAAGTGGCACTGCTATTCTTGGGCATTTTCGCCACGATGATGCCCACCCTAGATTTCCTGGAGACCCATGCGGGCAGTTTGGGATTGAGCCTCCCGGGAACCTACTATTGGGCCACCGGCGGCCTTTCCTCCATTTTGGACAATGCCCCTACCTATCTCAGCTTTCTCTCGGCGGCTATGGGCTACACGGGCCTCAATGTCCAGGGAATGCTAGAGCAATCCCCCATGTTCGTGGTGGCGATTTCGTTGGGGGCGGTATTTTTCGGCGCCAGTACGTACATCGGGAACGGGCCCAATTTCATGGTGAAGTCCATCGCCGAGCAGGCTGGAGTGAAGTGCCCTTCTTTCTTTGGCTATATGGTGCGCTATTCGATCCCGATCCTGCTCCCGATTTTCGCGCTAGTTTGGTTCTTGTTCCTCCGCTAGCGGTCTCACCATCACCAGCCAGTCCACGCCGCCCAGGTGGAACTTCCGTTCCTTGCGAAATCCGACGGAGCGGTAGAGGGCAACGGCGGGTTTTTCCTGCTCCACTTCCAATTGCACGCGGGGAAGAGGAGCCGCAGCGATCACGTGGTGCAATAGAATCCGGCCGATCCCTTGGCCTTGCCGTTCCGGCAGGACAGCCAGGAACAACAACCGGAAACAGGGCCGGCGCGGACGGCTGCAAGCCGCCATTCGCAACATATCCCGCACCATCGCCAGCGTGGCGAACCATCCCAATTCCTTGCGGATGCAGCGGAAAAAGCGGATCAGGTGCGCAACAGATGTCGTCCAATTGGAAGGAATGCAAAGGGCCACGCCGGCTAGCTCTTCGTGGTCCCGGTAACCCCATCCCTGGGCCGTCCCGCTTTCTAGAAACAGGGCAGCAATCATTGGAAAGAAACGAGAAAAATGGGTGGCGGAAAAATGCTTTAACCGGCGAAACGGTTCATCTTGTTGAAATGCTTGATAGAGCACTGCAGCCACTGGATGGATATCCTTCCGACTAAGCGGTACGACGTTGGGTGGCATGGCTATCCCATCTCCCTCGTCATCGTCTCGGCCAAAGCTTGCCGATAGTGCTCCAGACAAGCCGGATCAAAGCAGACAAAACGCACCCGATCGATCATCGGACAGCCAGCCAAGAGTTCCCGGACTTCCCTGGTGGCAATCAGGGCAGTCTGGTGACCGGGGAACCCAAAAGCACCTGTCGAAATCGCAGGAAAGGAGATCGATCGAATCCCCCCTGCCATCGCCAGCGCCATTGTATTACGATAACATTCTGCCAACGTCTCTTCTTCTCTTCTGGTTCCGCCCTGCCACATCGGACCAACCGTATGGATCACCCATTTCGCTTTCAAGCGGTATCCCTTCGTTATCCGAGCTTGGCCGAGTAGGCACCCTCCCAGCGTGCGGCATTCGGTAAGCAATCCAGGGCCGGCCGCTCGATGGATCGCGCCATCCACTCCACCACCGCCCAGCAGAGAAGAGTTGGCTGCATTGACGATCGCTTCGGTTTCCTCCTGGGTAATTTCCCTGCAGACGACTTCTATCGTTCCAATGGACTCCATTTGATTCTGCATCATTCCTCCCCAATTTCCCCTGCGATCTCCCGCATTCCCCGCTCCATCCAGTAACAATCGTGCAGTAACGAGTAAGGCTCCGCCACCTCGGAATCGGGACACGTGATGGTGATCTGAAGATGTCTGGAACAATGCAATGGTTTGAGGGGTTGGTGGAGGCGGCGGGAATCGAACCCGCGTCCAAAAGACCTACCCCAAAGGCTTCTACGAGCATAGCCTGTGTTTTATCTCGCCAGTGGCACTCCCCAGGCAGGATCGCCGCTGGCCAACGCGAGTTTGCTTCTCCTGGCTGCCCTCGCGTCTGGCACACCAGAGAGGCCCTGCTGATTGACGCTCATTCCCGCCCCGCAGGGTGAGAGCCGAGAAGAGCGGCTAACGCTTAAGCGTAAGCTACTTGCGGAGTGTTGGCAATTATTGTGCGCCGCAATGATTTAAGAGGTTTGCGACACCCTCTGCTCGCCGCCGTTGCCTTCGGTCTCTGTCGAAACCTTGCGCCCCCAGCAGTTGCATATTTCCGCAATTCCCATTATAGCAAGTTTAGCTATCAAACGAAACCGCCGTGGTTTCCATCTAATGAACCGATGGAAGGAGTCCCACCTGTGAAGAAAATACTGATCGGATTGATGTTTGGATTGATCCTGGGCACATCCTTTGTGCAAGCTACCCCCCCCGACCCCATCGGTGCTTCTTCCCCTTCGCCGGATTGGCAGAGCATTCGTTCCCAAAACTTCATTTATTACTTCCGCGATCCGTCTATCCAGCCAGCCGTTGAGGGATTATCCAGCCAGGATGAGGAATTCCTCAGCTTTCTGAGCCGGACGTTCCAAGTCACAGCCACGATCTCTCCCATACAGACCTACATCTTCACCGATTGGAAGAGCGCTTTGCAGGAAAACCTGCGGCTGCCGGAAACGGCAATTTGGAACATCTACGAGCAAGGGGTGTTCGAGCGGACCAATGCTCAGTCTCTGCTTGTACGTCAACTGGTGGCGGACAGTGCCTCCTTCGTGCACAGTGGCGTCATCACCAGCCTGCAATACCGATTTCGCGGACAGGACCCTCATGTCCCTGCCCTGCTCTATCGGGCACTTGGTGAACTACAACCGCCGGAAAAGATAATGTTCCAGCCATACTCACAGCATGCCGTGGTCACCTACGCGTCTTTCCTCACATTCCTGGAAAACCAGTACGGTGCCGTCAAGTTGAAGGAATTGATGTACAGCGTGCGATCCGAAGTCTACTACGGATTGGGTCGGACGGGGGAATTCGAAAAAACATGGTTGTTCCTCGATGAGGTGCAGCGGATTTATGGCCGAAAGCTGGAAGATCTATCCAAGGATTGGCTCGCGTTTCTGGCACCGATGCAATCTCCAAGCAGCATTGATCCCAAAGTGTATTACGATATTTCGCAATACTTAAATACGGCTGGTTTCAATTACTATCGCTGGCAAGACTTTCCCAATTTTTTCGAACTGATGTCTGACACCGCCCTTCTCTACTACTGGTTCGATCGTTTGGATCTGGAAAAAAGCCAATTCTATCATCAGCAACTGCTGGAAGGTGATGCCCAAGGACAATGGGCCGTGGATACCCCAACCCGCTATGCCATCGGCGGAGGGATCGGGTTCGGGGTGATCGTGTTCGCCATCATTGGGTACTTTATCTGGAAATCCTGGCGTCGCGGTCAACAAATGCGGGCTTTGGCTAAAGCGGCCAAGCAGGAGCAGTCAGCCTTCAGTGAATTCCTCGGCGAACGAACCAAGGAGCCTCCGGCACAGCAATAGACGGGGCTAAACGCGACGCAGCTTGGCTTTCATCGCGTCAGCCATTACCCGACGCTCTTCTTTTTTGCGAATCGCTTCGCGTTTGTCATACTCTCGCTTTCCGCGAGCCAGGGCAATCTCCAGCTTGACCCGGTGCTGGCGGAAATACATCCGCAGGGGGATGATCGTCAATCCTTTTTCGATGGCCTTGGAACCGAGGCGACGAATCTCAGATTTGTGCAACAGGAGCTTCCTTTTTCGCGTGGCTTCGTGAGCAAAATGCACAGCCGGGCGATAATTGCCAATGTGCAAGTTCCACAGATAGGCCTCCCCCTGATCCACCCGGACATAGGAATCAAGGAAGTTGATCCTGCCTTCACGGATCGCTTTTACTTCCGATCCATGCAAAGCGAGGCCTGCTTCCAGCTTTTCCAGTATTTCATAGTTGTGCAAGGCGCGCCGGTTCACCGACACCACCTTGATGTCATCATTCATCGCCAATGCTCCGTATCGATATCATACCGAAAAGGAAGGATTCTAGAAAGAAATGACACGCTGGAGCTCTTGTGGAAACGAGGGGAAACGGGGAAAATGGCGGAGAGCGATGAGTGAGGAAGTTGCTGAAGTAACCAGCAGAAACAAATCTGTCCTTGATCGGGAGTTACAGCAAAAGCGCGAACGCTTTCAACAAGAGGCGTTTCCTTTGATGCCGATGCTGTACCGTACGGCCCTTAGACTGACGCGCAACCAACACGATGCCGAAGACCTGGTGCAAAACGCGGTCCTCCGCGCTTATACGTTTTTCGATAAGTTTCAGCCGGGAACTTCCTTTAAGGCTTGGGTTTTCAAGATCATGACGAATGTCTTCATCAACGACTACCACAAACGCGTCCGCGCCCCCCTTACCGTTCCTTTAGAAAATCAGAGTGGATTTGAACCAGATCCCGAGAAGCTGTTTTTTGATCAGGTGATGGACACCGATATCAAGAAGGCGGTAGAAGAGCTACCGGAGGTGTATCGGCTGACATTTCTACTAGCTTCCGAGGGATTTTCTTACAAGGAGATCGCTTCCATCACCAGGGCCAACCTGGGCACGGTGATGTCCCGCCTGTATCGCGCCCGCAGACTTCTCCAAGGAAAGCTGTGGGAGTACGCTAAAGGAGTGGAACGATAATGGACTGCCGGCATGAATTGCACGAGCTGTATCGTTTTTTAGACCGCGAGATGTTGCCGGAAGAAGAAGTGGAGTTTGCTAACCACATGACCGTCTGCCTGGAGTGTCTCAAACGCTATGGGTTCGAATGGCAATTCCAACAGTTGGTGGTCCGTCGGATGCAGCAGGAGGAGGTGCCCGAGGACCTGATGGCAAAGGTTAAGGGCGCGTTACGCTTGATCTAGTGCAGACGCCCGCAAATCAGCTCTGCTAGTTCTTTCGCTGCTGCTTCTGCTTCACTGTGATCCAAAGCCTCCACCATCACTCGAACCAGTTTTTCCGTACCGCTGGGGCGCACCAGCACCCGCCCGTGGCCCTTTAATCGTTCCTCGGCAAGAAAAATCGCCTCTTGAATCGCTGGGTCCTCAAACAGGAGCTCTTTGCGTTCCACGGGTACATTCAGCAGGAATTGTGGCACCCTGACCAGCTCTTGACCCAGCTCGCTGAGGTCGAGATTGGTTTCTTCCATCAGCCGTAGCAAAACCAGGGATGATAGGATACCGTCCCCGGCGTGGGCCATTTCCAAAAAAATGATGTGACCCGATTGTTCTCCGCCGACTACTGCCCCGCTCTCCAACATCTGTTCCAACACGTAGCGATCCCCCACCTTGGCCCTCAAAAGCCTGCCGCCGCTGCGAGCCAATGCTAGCTCCAAGCCCAAATTGCTCATCACAGTACCCACGATGGCTTGCTGAGGGAGGGTCCCCTGTGCCAGACGCTGCAGTCCATAGGCACAGAGCACGGTGTCTCCGTCGAGAATCCGGCCAAGCCGGTCGCAAGCCATCAACCGGTCACCATCTCCATCAAAGGAAAAACCTAGGTCTGCGTGGTAACGCAATACCGTTTCAGCCAGCAACTGAGGATGGGTAGCGCCGCAGTCAACGTTCACCCTGGATCCATCCGGCAAAGCATTGAGGGCGGTTACCTGGAAACCGAGCTCTTCATATAGAGCCGGCGCAAAGGGGCTGGTCGCACCCCAAGCGCAATCCAACACTATATGCAGGCCTGTGAGTTTGGTGGGTGCTTGATGGCGGAGAAACGCCAAGTAGCGTCCCGGAGCCAGGTCAAACCGGGCCAAAGCCGCTGGAAAGCGAGGTCCCACATACGCTAACCCGCGGTAGAATTCTTCGATCCGATTCTCTTCGTCGTCGGTCAATTTCATCCCATTGGCCCCGAAGATTTTAATCCCATTGTCTTCGATCGGGTTATGCGAAGCAGAAATCATCACGGCCGCCTGCGCAGCATATTCTTGCACCAGCAGAGAGAGCGCTGGCGTAGGGACAATTCCGACCAAACCAACCCGGGCGCCACTGGATAGAACACCTCCACTGAAGGAAGCTTCGATCATGTCGGAGGAAAGGCGGGGATCCTTGCCCACCAGGACTAGAGGATCTTCTTGGTTTTGCTTAAGGAATAATCCCAAGGCGCGTCCCACCTTCAAAGCGAGATCGGCGGTTAATTCCCGGTTCGCAATCCCGCGGACGCCATCCGTGCCGAAAATGCGAGTGCTCATGGTGAGGGTTTCACTCCAATCGTGGTCGTACTGGTGTTTAGAAGCGTGATTCCCGTCGGGACCATGACTTGCAGGGGCAAGGAATACTCCCCCATCACCAAACCTTTCAGATTCACTTCCACCAAGAAATCCGACAGGCGCAGGGATTCGATCTCCGACTTCGGTCCGATCACAGTGATTTTTATTTGTGGTGGGTCCATTGCTGCTGGCCAAGACGCATCCAAGGATTCGACCGTTACTTCAAACTCGGCTTGAGCAGCTTCCGCCAATTCTATTGTCACTTGCACAACGCTTTCTGTCAGTAAGCTGGCTGGCAGTTGGCCGGTATCGAGATCGATCGATTCCGTAAACGATTCCCTGCTTCCGTCCACCGAGATCGGCACCGTGGAAATCGCAAGGATGGAATTCAGGGACTCCGATGTCCCTTCCAGCGTAGCAATGGCTGGCTCCACCGTCACCGAACGAATGACGAAACCAGATCCTGGGGAACCCACGATGCGCGGTGTGATCGGAACCGTTTTGATCAAGGATTCCCGATTGACTGGAATCGAAACCTTGACCGTTTCCGGGGTGACTTTTAAAGGAAGCTCTTTGCCTTCCCGGTTGAGAATGCGGACATTTACCGTCTGTGAAACGGAGCTGGACAGATCGGTGAGGTCGACCGCGGCCAAGGCTCGTTGCGCTTGGACCACGACGCTATGCGGGCCTTGCAAGGAAATTGTGTTGGGCTCCACGATTTGGTCTCGACCCAGGCTAAGCCCTTGGGGCAGTCGTCCCAGGAAGACGATTTCCACGGGTAAGGTTGTCGTTTCCACATTCTCCAGCTGCACCAGAAGTTGATCGGGATTGGCTTCCAGCAAATTGGCGCCCGGAATTGGCTTCAGCAGAACGGGTAACAGGAATTGCCCGGCGGCTTTCCCCTCTAGATCCACGAAAGCATGGATATTCTCGGAACCAACCTCCACCCGCACAGAGGCTCGGATCCGGATCGAAACCGGAGGAAGCGTCTTAGCTAGGGAAAGGTCTTGTCCCATATTCTCCGTCTCCACCGGCACCGTCAGTACTCGTTCCAATTGGGGTGCTTCTGCGGACACGACATAAACCCACAGCACTAACGCCAAGACCGCGGAGAGCAGCTTGAGATCCCAGTTGTGCGTAAAAAAACGGAAGAAACGTTTCATCGAACACGCCCTACAAATGTAAAGTCTTTCACTAGTCGATTGCGCAGTTCCGGAATGGACACATCTCGCTGCAACTGTCCCCCGGCCGCGACCGAAATTGCTCCGCTTTGCTCGGAAACGACGACTACAATGGCGTCACTATCTCGCGTGATCGACAGGGCAGCCAAATGGCGAGTGCCCAGGTCTTTCGGCAAGTCGGCTGCTTCGTCCATCGGAATCATCACTCGTGCTGCTTCAATCCGGTTACCATGAATTAACACCGCTCCGTCGTGCAGCGGCGATTTTGGGAAAAAGATCGCTTGCAAAGCCTCAGAGGTGAGCAGAGCATCCATCAATACGCCTTGCGCAACCAATTCAGCCAACCCGGATTTTCGCTCCAGGATGATCAGAGCGCCAATCCGCTTTTGGCTCATGGATGCCACCGCTGTACAGACTTCATCGATCCAGTCTTTTTGCTTGGCCAGGGGACTGCCAAACCGACCCCTTCCGATCTGGGCAAGAAAATGGCGGAGTTCAGGTTGGAAGATCACGGCCAGCACCAAGGGCAAAGTCCCTACAAACATGGTCACGATCGTCCGCAACAACCATTCCAGAGTGATCAAACTGAGCGCCCCTGCTGCCAATGAAGCAATCAACATCACGATCAAAGCAATGGCCAATCCCTGGAACAGTTGCAGGGCGCGCGTGCGCTTAATCAGGACGAACAGTACGTAAAAAAGGAAGGCGATCAATACCACATCCAGCAGGTTTAGCCAGAGGGAAGGGATCTGGATCTTCCCCCAGAAATCCTCTAACCATTGCCAGAAAGAACCCATCGTGTCGCCTTTCCGTCAGGCGCAAGGCTGATCATCAGCCGCACGCCGGTCAAACCTAAAGAAGTAGAGCCAGGATCGCCTTTTGCACGTGTAGGCGGTTTTCTGCCTGGTCAAAGATGGCTGACTGCGGTCCGTCCATCACTTCGTCGGTGATCTCCAGGCCACGGTGAGCAGGGAGGCAATGCATCGCGATCGCATTGGGCTTGGCTTGCGCCAATAGTTGCTGATTGAGTTGGTAAGGCGCAAACACTTTCAATCGCTCCTCCTTTTCGTTCTCCTGACCCATGCTCACCCAGGTGTCGGTGTAAACAACATCCGCACCGGAAACAGCCTGCTTGGGGTCATCAAAAATCTCCAGCGAACCACCGGAGTCGCGCGCATATTCGTTCGCTCTTAGCACAACCAACTCGGCGGGTCGAAAATGGGAAGGCGTACCCAGTCGGATGTGCAAGCCGAGCTTGGTGCCGCCCAGAACCAGGGAGTGCGCCACATTATTGCCATCGCCGACATACGCCAGGGTCAACCCCTCCAGCTTTCCCTTGTGCTCCAGCACGGTATAGAAATCGGTGAGTCCTTGACAGGGGTGCGTGAAATCAGATAGGCCGTTAATCACGGGCACTTCGGATCCTGCGGCCAGGTCCACTACATCCTGGTGCGAATAAACCCGGGCCATAATGCCATCCAGATAGCGACCCAGCACATGCGCGGTATCACCGATCGTCTCCCCGATTTTCAATTGCAGATCGTTGGCGGAAAGGAATAAGGCGTGTCCGCCGAGTTGGGTCATGGCCACCTCAAAGGAAACACGGGTTCGGGTGGATGTCTTTTGAAAAACCATCCCCAGGGTCTTGCCTTCCAAAAGATGTGAGATTTGGCCCGTCTTGCAAGCGGTCTTCAACATCCGGGTCGTGTCGAAAACCAACTCAATCTCTTGCCTGCCCAAGTCCATCAGGGAGAGAAGGTCTCTGCCCTTCAGGTCACGGTTCATCGCTTCCTCCTTCTATCCGCGCGAGCCGAATCGCTCGTGGATCAGATCGCCCAAATCTGGATGGCCAACCTCTTCCAATTCATAATACACCCGTACAGACGGCTTGTTAAAGTAGAGGAAACAGCTCAAATCGATGGGGGTTCCCACCACCACCAAATCACAATCGGTGGCATTGATGGTCTCTTCTAGCTCTTTCATCTGCTTCTGGCCATACCCCATGGCCGGCAGTACATCACAGAGATGACTGTATTTGGCAAAAGTGTCTCGAATGGTGCCTACTGCTTGGGGACGGGGGTCGACCACTTCTTTGGCTCCACCGCGATGCGCAGCCACATACCCGGCGCCATACCCCATTCCGCCGTGCGTCACGGTAGGACCGTCTTCCACAACCAATACCCGCTTTCCCGCCAGCATCTCGGGGTGATCGACCCGAATGGCGGAGCGTGCTTCCAGGATCAGTGCCCTTGGATTCATTTTGGCGATCGAAGCTTTCACCAGATCGATATTCTCCCGGGAGGCGGAATCCACCTTGTTGATCACAACGACATCGGCCAACCGCGCGTTGGTTTGTCCGGGGTGATATAACCGTTCGTGCCCAGGCCGTAGGGGGTCTGCCACCACAATCTGCAAATCAGAAACGTAGAAGGGGAAATCATTATTGCCGCCATCCCAGACCACTACATCCGCTTCTTGTTCCGCCTGACGGAGGATCGCCTGATAATCCACACCGGCGTAGACTACAGCGCCCATGGCAATATGCGGCTCGTATTCCTCCCGCTCTTCAATCGTGCATTTGTACTTGACCAGGTCTTCCAGCGTCGCGAAACGCTGCACGGCCTGCTCTAGCAAATTCCCGTAAGGCATGGGGTGGCGGATCGAAACCACGCGTTTGCCCATTTGACGCAGGATGGACACCACCTTACGCGTCGTTTGGGATTTTCCGGACCCGGTTCGGACGGCGCAGATCGAAATCACCGGTTTTGTGCTGCGGATGGCGGTGCTTCTGGGTCCTAACAGGAGAAAGTCGGCACCAGCCGCCATTACTTCGGCTGCTTTCCCCATGACATACTCGTTGGGCACATCGGAATAGGCGAAGACCGCTTCATCGACATTCAACTTCTTAATCAGCGATGCCAGTTCCTGTTCTCCGTAGATGGGAATACCCTTGGGGTAAAGCTTGCCCGCTAGCTCGGGTGGGTAGAGCCGTCCTTCGATATCCGGGATCTGGGTGGCCGTAAACGCTATCACTTCGTATAAATCGTTGTCTCGGTAGAACACATTGAAGTTGTGGAAGTCGCGACCTGCCGCACCCATGATCAACACGTTTCTACGCACTTTAATCCTCCTCTAGGTTATTGTTGGCGCTTGCGCACTCAGGTAATCCTTGGGACGAAACTGCTTCTGGACGTAGGGGGAAACGCTCGCTCGCAGGATACTGTGGTACCCTGCTGCAAATCCCAAACTCTCTCCGACTCGGATAGACCTCTTTGCGCCACCGAGATCGACAACCAAATGATCGGAACTCGCTCCCACAATCTCAATGCCGGCTTCCAAGGGGAACAGTTCGTCCAATTCCATATCGATTCGACCCAGGGCTAGAATAGCTCGGGGTCGGAGTCCCCGATCGATAAAGTTCGGTTCCTGGCCGAATGCGTTCCGACCCAGAGGACCGGAAGGAACAGATGGTTTGTTCTCCACTTCGATCACCGAAGCGTGCAGCTCAACCGTATCTTGTCGCGTCCCGGGGACGTTTCGATGCCCAGAAGTGTCTGTTCCGCAAAGAATGGCCTCCCCTACTCGAAATTGGCTGATTTCGGTCGGTAGCGTGTTTTGCTCGATTAAGGATAAACTGACCGTGGCCCCGCCAGAGAGGGTATCCAGCTTGCGTCCGATCGCTATTTCTACTTGTCGAGCGATTTCCACAAACATCCGACCATTTTCCGCTGTTGGCAAAACACCGCTCAGGCAGGCGTAATTGGTCGATAGTCCCTCAAGGCGAAGGCCGGGTAATGTCTCAACCGCCTTCGCCAGTGCGGACACGCCTTCGGGCATGACTCCCTCCCGCAAATCTCCGGTTTCTACCGCAAGCAAGACTTTGTGCTTCTGGCCGCGTTGAAGCGCAGCTCCCGATAATGCGACGAGAGTATCCAGCGAGGATTGGATGCTGATATCAGCCCATTTCACCGTTTCCTCCGCTTCCGCGGGCGTCGAGGAACGAAGCAGCAGAAGAGGAATTGCCAGGCCCGCCCGGCGTAAACGGGCCAAGTTGATCAATCGAGCATCCGCTATGCCTTGTACTCCCCCCCGGATCATTGCCGCCGCCACCGGAGGAAAACCCCCGGTCACTTTCGTCACCCCGCAGACGGATACACCAGCATACCGGCAGGTTTGGACAACCTGCCGGGCGTTTTGCTCGATCCGGTCTAGGTGGAAAATCAGCTCGGGAGGCACGCTCTAGGCAGACGCTCTCGCTTCTTGGATGGATTCCCGCAGGATTCCCAAGGCGGTGTCGATTTGTTCGGCATTGACCACCATCGCCGGGGTGAAGCGGATGGAAGACATCCCGCAGGGTAAAAGCAGCAAGCCTTTGCTGCAGCAGGCGTCGATCACCCGGTCGCGCAAGGCTCGGGCCGGTTCCTTGCTGGTGCGATCCTCCACCAACTCGATGGCCAGCATCAAACCCAGGCCACGGACGTCGCCGATTTCCTCGAACTCCTGTTGGAGCCCCCGCAGACCATCCGTGAAACGCTGTCCCATTCGTTGACAGTTTTCCAACAGCTTCTCTTCCTGGATCGCTTC